>Ga0255769_10001665_pt1 | contig 24966 bp, 22 predicted proteins | sample 041ome_9_FD_179637 | JGI IMG/M metagenome (GOLD analysis project Ga0255769, IMG submission 179637) | Coastal salt marsh microbial communities from the Groves Creek Marsh, Skidaway Island, Georgia - 041413US metaG (version 2) | ecosystem: Environmental > Aquatic > Marine > Intertidal zone > Salt... | reverse complement strand
TCATCAGTTTCATGAGCTCTTGCCGAATAACCGGATCGGTGTTCACCCCGCGCGCCTGAGCCCGAGGAATCGCAAGGTCGGCGCGACCCATACGCTGCGGATACCACTCGTATGTCTTATTGAATTCAGCGGCCTCGGCCTTCGCTTCTTCGACAACTCGCCCAGCGGCACTCTGAGCGAAATAGACGTTTCCGATCGATGCGAACGAACGCTCGTGAGCGAGTGTTCCGCGTGCCACCTTCCAGCCGTCATTTACGTCACCGACGACATCGGTTGTCGGCACCCGTGCGTCGGTGAGGAACACTTCGTTGAACGAGTCGTGATAATTCATCTCGACGATTTGGCGAACCTCGACTCCGGGCTGGCGCATGTCGATGAGAAAGTAGGTAATCCCTGCGTGCTTTGGGACATCCCAGTCGGTGCGGGCCACGAGAATTGCCATGTCAGCATCGTGGGCCATCGTGTTCCACACCTTTTGGCCATTGATAATCCATTCGTCGCCATCGCGAACAGCCGTGCATCGAAGGCCCGCCAGGTCTGATCCAGCACCGGGTTCAGAGAACAACTGGCACCACGTGAGTTCCCCCGTGATCGTCTGTCTCAGGTATTTCGATTTCAACTCATCTGACGCATGGTCATAAATCGTTGGTGCAGCAAGGCTCATTCCGCCGCCAAGAGGAACTGCAACTCCGCCAGCCTGTCGTATTGCCCTATGAGCGACACGGTCTGCCCATGCAGGAAGACCCCGACCGTGCCACTGGGGCGACCACGACGGCACTGCCCAGCCCGATTCGACGAGGCGAGTTCGCCATTCAAGAAGTGAGATGTTCGGGTCCCACGCATCGTGGAACCAACTGAGTACATCTCGTTCAACGTCGCGTTCTGTTGGAGAGTCCATCAGGTGGCGATGTTAGGTGGTTGCAACAACATGTGAAGAAGCGCCGTCAGCGAATTCCTCACGGCATGCAGCGGGTACGCCGGGCACTCGTCTCGGCGAGGCAGCCCGGTGTGGAGGAGCGGGTCAATGGGGAAGTGCTTGGCGAGGGCCGATACCGGCAGTCGTATAGATCGCGTCGATGACTTCCATCGTTTGAATTGAGTCGTCACCCGAGGTGATCGGCGGAATGCCCGACGAAACTGCATCTCGAAATGCAATGAGTTGATGGAAATAGCTTGCGGATGAGTCGACTTCATACACCTCTCGCTGGCCGTTTCGTTCAACGGTGATCGATGAGCCCATCTGAGGAGCGAGCGGGTTCTCCACGATCATCGTTCCGTCGCTTCCGTAAATCGACAGTCGAATGTCGTTGCGCCCGTCCGGCTCAATCATTGATGACGACAGCGTCGCCGCCCGGCCATCTGGCCATTGCAACTCGGCATCAATACGGCCATCAACGAGTTCGACCGGGCAGACCGCTGATGCAGATGCAACTGTCGGGGTGGGCCCGAGTAGCCATCGCAACCACTGCACCGGATAGCAACCGAGGTCCATCAGTGAACCTCCAGCAATTGAGTAATCCCATCTGATATCGGTTTGTGGAATCCGTCCATCGGCAAGATCAAAGGCAGCGTCTGCGCCCTCTATTTGCCCGATCATGTCTGCGTCGATCATGGCTTGGATCTGCGCAACAAGAGGGTGGTAACGCCAGTGGAAAGCCTCCATCAGGATGAGACCAGTTTCCTCGGCGACTGCCACCATCTCGCGTGCCTCTTCTGCGTTTGCGGCGAGTGGCTTTTCACACAACACATGTTTGCCAGCACGCAACGATTCGATCGCCCACTGGCGGTGATGCGCATTCGGAGTGGCGATGTAGATGGCGTCAATGTCGTCGCTCGCAATTACCTCTTCATATGATCCGACCGCTCGCTCGACACCCCATTCATCAGCGGCAACCTGCGCTCGTTGAACGTCTCGAGCCCCGACGACTGCCAAGGTGACATCGTCAAGGTCGCGGGCAGGTTGAGCGATCGCTCGATCGGTGATTCGGGCAGCAGCAATAAGTCCGAGACGCATCTGCCGAGAATAGGGCGGCGACGTCACGACAGAGATGCTCTTACCGGTGTTGGGACCACCTCAACCCAGCAGACGACTACGTGCTACGACGTTAACCACGTCACCGACATATTGAGCGGTCCTCGAAATGCCCATCCACCGAACCTCGTCGGCGGTGCAGACTCGTCGATGGCGAGGTTTTTCAGTCGCTCAAATGCGAGGGGGAGAGCGAAGTCGCCCACCAAACTGCGTGATGCTGCCGCACCCGCACAGACATGTGGCCCAGCACCAAAGGTCAGGTTTGGTGAGACATCCCGTGTGATGTCGAACAGTTCGGGATGGTCGAAATACTGTTCGTCATGGTTCGCTGACCCGAACATAAACATTGCGCGCTCTTCGGGTTCGAAGGTGATGTCGTTGTAGGTGAACTCCTGCGCGATTCGGCGTGGCGACATGCAGATCGGCGCAACCCAGCGGCAGTATTCCTCAAATACTTGCATCCACGAAATTGAACCGTTCTGGACATGCTCTAACTGGTCGGGATGGGTCAGGAGAGCGAAAATCGCACCGGCAATTGCGTCTCGTGGTTCGTTCTGCCCACCCGAGATCGTCAACTTGATGTTGGCTCGCACCTGGTCAAGAGGCATCCCTGATTGCAGCATCACCGACAGCAAACTCATATCGGGTGTGTGCTCAAGCTCGGGTAACCGTTCATCGATTGCAGCATCGATTGCCGCAGTTGCCGCGTTGCACCTGGCTTCAGGCTCGGGAGCACCTGCGTAGTTTGAAATTCCATCAATCATCGCCTGACTCCAGTCGTTGATCTCTTGGAACGTTGCATTCGTCAACCCGGTGATGACCTTCAACGCCTCGCCACTGAGAGCGGTTGCATAGGTGGGCACGAGATCAGCCGATCCCTGGTCGACAAGGTCATCAAGCACCATATTGGTGAGCTGCTCGAACACCGTCGCCCACCAAGCCTTCACCTTGTTCGGGCTGATCGCTGGGTAGTACACGAAGCGCTCCTTTCGGTGCTCGTCGCCATCTTTCCGCATCATGTTTTGGCCCATCAGCACATTCATCAGCCCACCTGGCTGATCGGATGAAAAGACCGCCACATTCTTCTCGCAGGTGTGAATGTCATCGCGGCGCGTGATCAGGGTTGCATTTAGTTGAGGCACGAAGCAGATCGGTGTGTTCGCCCGCATCTCCGCAAGCGTCGGGTAAGGGTCGTTCCAGAAGGCTGTCGCGTCAATATTCACAACTGGAGCAGTTGACATGGCTTGAGTATCGCGCACCGTCACCGCAGGTGACAGCGTCGGAATTCCGCCGAGCAAAACCGCGAGACAATCACTGGCGTAGCCTGACCACATGGCAACTCGGGTAATTCCGCATTGGATCAATAACAACGCCGACCACAATGACAGTGGCTCTACATCGCCGGTGTGGAACCCCGCTACGGGTGAAGTGCAAGCAGAGGTCTTGCTCGCAACTCAGGCGACCGTAGATGCTGCCGTGCAGTCTGCGGCGACAGCGTTCGTCCAATGGTCTGAAGAGTCGCTTGCTGCGCGAACGAAGGTGATGTTTGCCTTCCGCGAGATCGTCAACGCTCGCTCGGCGCAGCTTGCTGAAGTGATTTCAGATGAACACGGAAAGGTGCTGTCGGACGCAGCAGGTGAGGTTCAGCGGGGGCTTGAGGTTGTTGAGTTTGCGTGCTCGTTGCCGACGTTGACCAAGGGTGCATATTCCGACCAGGTGTCGGGTGGAGTTGACTCCTACACCTTCCGGCAGCCACTCGGAGTATGTGCCGGCATTACGCCGTTCAACTTTCCGGCGATGGTTCCGATGTGGATGTTCCCGGTTGCGATTGCATGCGGTAACACCTTCGTGTTGAAACCGTCTGAACGTGATCCGTCCGCGTCTGTGTTGCTTGCAGAGTGGTTTGCCGAAGCCGGCCTGCCGGCGGGAGTGTTTAACGTCGTTCACGGCGACAAGGTCGCTGTTGACGCCTTGCTCGACCATAGTGATGTAGCAGCAGTGTCGTTTGTCGGATCAACCCCGATCGCTCAGTATGTGCACGCGCGTGCAACCGAGAACCGGAAGCGCGTTCAGGCGCTTGGCGGCGCGAAAAACCATGCGGTCGTCCTGCCAGATGCCGACATGGCCTTCGCTGCCGAACAGCTCGCTGCGGCTGCGTTTGGCTCGGCCGGTGAGCGCTGTATGGCAATCTCTGCAGCTGTCGCGGTTGGTAACGAAGCCGACCGCCTGATGGAACTTGTCGACGCTCAGGCGCGGGCAGTCAAGGTCGGGTCTGGCCGAGATGCGGCGAGTGAAATGGGTCCGATCGTGACCCCCGAGAGTCGTGACCGAATCGTCGGACTGATCGGAACTGGCGAGGCGCAGGGAGCTGAGATCAGAGTTGACGGGCGTGGTCTTGTGGTTCCCGGTTTTGAGAACGGATTCTTCGTTGGTCCAACAGTCATCGACCGAGTTGATACATCGATGGATGTCTATCAGCACGAGATTTTTGGTCCAGTGCTCTCGGTGGTTCGAGTTGATGATGTCGATGCCGCAATCGATCTCATCAATGCAAACCCATACGGCAACGGCACAGCGGTGTTCACCAACTCGGGTGCAGCGGCGAGACGCTTCGTTCGGGGGGTTCACGTTGGAATGGTCGGTGTGAATGTGCCGGTGCCAGTTCCGATGGCGTTCCACTCGTTTGGTGGCTGGAAAGACTCACTGTTTGGTGAGCACCACGTGCACGGTCCTGAAGGGGTCGAGTTCTACACCCGGGCGAAAGTTGTGACGCAGCGCTGGCCAGAATCAGGGATGCCGGGCGACGCCTCACTTGACATGCCAACCGCTCGGTAGCCCTGCGACCCGGTCGGGTCAAAATTAATTCCCCGACATCGACCAACAAATGTTTTCTATGTTGCGCTCATGGCAATTTCAGGAATCCCGACCTACATCGTTCAAGCAGTTCGCTCCCCGGTTGGCAAAGCCGGCGGCGGGCTCGCTGAGGTTCACCCAGCTGACCTCGGCGCTGCTGTTATTGCAGAGCTCATCGACCGTTCACAGATCGATCCGGGTGTCGTCGATGACGTCATGGTCGGCAACGTTGACTCGGTCGGCCCGCAAGCGGGATGTCTCGCACGAACCGCCTGGCTAGTGGCGGATATGCCTGAACACGTCCCAGGCACCACCATTGATCGTCGCTGTGGGTCGTCGCAGCAAGCAGTCCACTTTGCGGCCCAAGCAATCATGTCGGGTCAAGCAGACGTCGTTGTCGCCGGCGGCATTCAGTCGATGTCGCAGGTTCCGATGATGCAGGCTTTTTCGGTCCCCGGAGTTGACGACTTTGATCCGTTCACGTCGTCGCCTGGTTGGGTGAAGAGGTACGGCGATGCCAGGTTCGATCAATTTGACGGTGCCGAGCAGATCGCTCGACGTTGGGACATCTCGAGGAGCGATATGGAAGAGTTCGCACTCGAATCGCATCGGCGTGCGACGAACGCAATCGCTAATGGAGTCTTCAACGATGAAATTGTTCCGGTTGCGGGACTGGCCCACGACGAGTGCCCACGTACAGCTGATGCTGACAAAATGCGGTCACTTCCAGCGCTCAAGCCAAATGGACGACTCACGGCGGCCGTGTCGTGTCAGATCGCTGATGCCGCTGCGATGCTGTTGGTGGCGAGTGAAGACGCCGTTGAGCGTTATGGGTTGTCCCCGTTGGCAAGAATCTCGCACCTCAGTGTGAGCGCTTCTGATCCTCTCGAGATGCTCTCGGCACCGATTCCGGCAACTGAGCGAGCCCTCAACAAAGAGAACCTTTCGATCTCTGACATCGACCTTGTTGAAAACAATGAGGCGTTCGCATCCGTCGTGCTTGCGTGGCAGAGGGCGCTTGGCGCCGATCTCGATCGAGTGAACGTTCACGGTGGAGCGATTGCGCTCGGTCACCCGTTGGGGGCGACCGGGGCTCGGCTGATGACGACCATGGTTCACGAACTACACCGTCGCGGTCGCGGGCGGGGTCTCCAAACAATGTGTGAGCGCGGAGGAATGGCAAACGTCACGATGCTTGAGGCGTTATGAGAACAACTAGCCAATAACGCCGAAGTCGGTCACAATTTCTGCGTGACCGATTCGTTCAATTGGCCTCCGGGGTGGGTGATGCCCGATGCCTGAGGGCCACACCATTCATCGGGCTGCCCGACTGCAGCGTCGTCGTTTTGGTGGACACGTACTCGAGGTTGACTCGCCGCAGGGGCGATTTGCTGATGGTGCAGCAGAACTATCTGGCCGTCGGTTGGAGGGTGTTGATGCTCTTGGCAAACATCTCTTCCATCGGTGGGAGGGAGACCTCACGGTACATATTCACCTCGGCTTATTCGGCAAGTTCAAGGTGTTCAGCGATATTTCGAGCGCCCCTGAACCAACCGATGGCACGCGGATGAGGTGGCGGGGTGATGCCGGCGTTATGCACCTCTCTGGCCCGACTGCGTGCGAGATCATCAGCGCCGAGCAAGAAGATGTGTTGCGACAGAGAATCGGACCCGACCCGCTTGCTGCTTGCGATGGAGATCTTGACCGAATCTTTTCGTCATTCGCTCGCAGAAGCGCTCCGATCGCCCAGGTGCTGCTTGACCAAGCAGTTGTTGCAGGTATTGGAAATGTCTACCGAGCAGAATTTTGTTTTCTCGCAGGGATTGACCCCAGGCGCCCTGCAAAACAAGTTGACGAAGAAACAGCACGACAATTGTGGGAGTTATCAATCTCGTTGATGAAAGTCGGCGAGCGTATCGGTCGAATTGTCACCGTTGACCCGGCAGAGGTTGGTGCGAAAAAGCCGGGCGACCTTCGTCGAGGGAGTCGCCTCTACGTGTACAAGCGGGCGGGGCAGCCGTGCCGGCGCTGCGCAACACCGATTACCTCAACGCTGCTGGCAAATCGCCGGGTGTGGTGGTGTCCAACCTGTCAGCCGTCGTGACCTGGCTAATCAGTTATCGGCTTAGCAAAACTGAGGTCATTGCCGGACGGGTCTCTGATCGCAAAGTAACGCTCACCCCAAGAAGCATTTGATGGCTCTGTAGATGGGGAGAGTCCTGCATTAATCGCCATGCGATGCAGTTCTTCGACATCGTCCACATGAAAGATTGCTCGCCCCCAGTCGGTGCCGGCCACATTGTGTGGTTCGACGGCGATGAGATTCACATGAGGACCGTTCGCTGTAGCGGAAAGGGTCGAAAAGTCGGAGTCGCTTCCTCCGAACGTGAGTGAGAACCCGAGGGCTTCATAGAACCCGATTGACTCGGCCATGTTCCGCGCTGTGAGCGTGATTGCGTCAATGCGGTAGATATTCGACACTCAAAGTGTTTAGCAGTAGCCGGGGCAACTTGGCGCCGCAAGGTCGGATGGCAGCGATTCTTCATGTGTTCTCAGTGGTGCTGCGATTGCTGCTGAACCGCTACCGTTTGCGGCATGTCGTCTGACGGTTCGATCCGTATCTGGCCAGTAGAAGGCCTACCTGAGATTGAGGTCGGCTCTGACCTTGCTCAACTGATTCATGAACAATGTGTGGCTGCTGGGACGCCGATCGTTGATGGCGATGTTGTCGTCGTGACGTCAAAGATCGTCTCAAAAGCAGAGGGTGCAATCATTGAGCTCAGTGATGTGACACCGTCTGCATTTGCTGAGGAGTGGTCGCAAGCATGGGAAAAAGACCCTCGCGTTGTCGAGGTCGTGCTTAGCGAGAGTCGGCGCATCGTTCGCCAACTGGGTCCGGTGCTCATCACAGAAACTCATCACGGATTCGTGTGTGCGAATTCGGGTGTTGACCAGTCGTCGAGTGGAGCGCATGGTCGAATTGTTGTGTTGCCGAAAGACCCGGATGCCTCTGCTCGCAACATCCGAGCACGGTTCCACGAACTTGGACTTAACGTAGCCGTGCTTGTCAGCGACACATTCGGGCGACCCTGGCGGGAGGGTCAGACCGATATCTGTGTGGGGCTTGCGGGAATGCATCCCATGCGTTCATATATCGGTGAGGTTGATCCACACGGCCACGAATTCAAGGTGCAGGAACTGTGTGTCGTCGACGAGGTAACAGCCGCCGCGGAGCTTGTCAAAGGAAATACTTCACGGATCCCGGTTGCAGTTGTGAGTGGAATCAAGTTCGAGTTCGATGACGACGCAACCATGTCTCCCGTACTGCGGGACATCTCACGCGACCTCTTTCGTTAGCGAGATGTGTTCCGCACAGCATCGGTTGTGTGCAATCGATTGGCCTAACGCACATGCAAAACTATTGACGTGAAACTTGCAAGTTCGTACCCGATCGGTCAGCAACTTGCTGACGATCCGATCGTTTGGGTCATCGATGATTTTCTGACTCCTGATGACAGGCAACACATCGTTGAGATTGCCGCTCCAAGACTTGAGGAAGCCAAGGTGACCTCGACGAGGGTGAACACAACGTCGACCGCTCGAACGGGTTCGGTTGCATGGGTTCGATATGGCGACTCAGTAGATGTCCAAAACATCATGCATCGAGTCAGCGATCTCGTCGGCATACCGCCGCACCATGCAGAGTCAATGCAAGTTGTTCACTATGCCGAGACGCAGGAATATCGACCTCATTTTGATGGCTGGGATTTGCGAACTGAGAAGGGCCGCCTACGCACACAGAATGGTGGGCAGCGAGTGTTGACCGCTCTCATGTACCTCAACGAGGTCGACGGCGGGGGTGGAACAATTTTTCCAAAGTTAGATCTGCAGGTTGAGGCGAAGCCTGGGCGTTTGGTGATCTTTCACAACATTGAGGATGAGGACACAAATTTGCATCCCCATTCGTTACATGGAGGAATGCCAGTGGCTGATGGTGAAAAGTGGGCGTGCAATCTTTGGTTCCGTGCGAAGCCCTACCAAGTTGGGGGTAATCGAGTAGCCAAACCCGTTGTGGCCAGTCGTCGAACGGGTGGGGGTCAACCTGCGAACAGGGCCGCTCGGCGCCGGTCAGAACGATAATTTTCTCCAAGTCTTTGCCAGACAATTAGGGGTTTATTGCTCAAATGGGCAACAAATAATGGCCTTGGAAGGACTCATCGGCTAAGGTGGTCCTTGAGGTCGCTTTGAGTGCCCTAGGTGAGCGTGACAGGTCCGGGTTTCTGGGCTAGTTCGCTCCCCGGGAGTTGCTCGGCGTTTTGGTGGCCCAAGCCAACATATTTCAACATCGTGACTGGAACCATCCGCCTAGAGGGCGTCTACAAAATTTTCGGGGAACAACCGCGTGGTCGTGCCCTTGAGCTGGCTCAGGCCGGCCATTCAAAGACCGAGATTCAGGCCTGGACCGACCACGTTGTCGGACTCGCCGATGTGAACGTCGACATCCGGCAGGGCGAACTGTTCGTCATTATGGGTTTGTCCGGTTCTGGTAAATCAACGGCAATCCGTACGGTGAACAAACTGCACTCCGTAACGAGTGGAAGTGTCTGGGTTGATGATGTCGACATCCAGACCCTGTCAGGTCGTGCGTTGCAGGCGGTTCGTCGAGAAAAAATGGGAATGGTCTTTCAGCATTTCGCTCTGTTCCCACATCGAAATGTGATTGACAACGTTGCCTATGGGCTTGAGGTGCAAGGTGTTGAAAAAGCAGTTCGACTGACTTCGGCGATGGAAGCACTCGCGCTCGTCGGACTACAGCGCTACGCGATGTCGATGCCATCGCAACTCTCTGGTGGAATGCAGCAGCGTGTTGGTCTTGCTCGTGCTCTCGCAAGTGACCCGTCGATTTTGCTGATGGATGAAGCCTTTAGCGCTCTCGACCCGTTAATTCGTCGTCAGATGCAAGACGAGTTGATGGCAATCCAGAAGCAATTGAAGAAGACGATCCTGTTTATTACTCATGACCTCAATGAGGCTCTCCGTATCGGCGATCGAGTGTGCATTATGCGCGGTGGTCGCGTTGTGCAGATCGGCACTCCTGAAGAGATCCTTACTAAGCCCGCGTCGGGGTACGTCGCTGAATTCGTGCAGGACGTTGACCAGGGTCGGGTGATTGAAGTGCAAGAGGTCATGGCTGAGCCAAAACCGATCGCGGCTACTGACTCCCTCGCTCAGGCCCTTCGATCGATTGAAGATCGTGCTGGAGTGTTTGTGCTTGATCCCTCGGGTGCGCCCGAGGCACTTCTGACAGTCGCTGATGGTCTTGAGGCCCTGGAACGTGGGGCGACAACGGTGTCAGAAGCATTACGAACCGACTTTGAACGTTGCGAGCCTCAGCAAACCCTCAACGAGGTGTATGCCTCTGCCGGCCGAGGGCTCCCAATCGCTGTTGTTCACGACGGCAAACTCGTTGGCAATCTTGATCCGCGTCACATTATGGAAGAACTTGGCCGCGTCGAATCGCTCATTGACAGCTTTGAACGCGAGGTGTTTCTGTGAGTTTTCTTCGTGAAGATGACGGTCCAGGCATTCTTGACGATGCCGTTCTCGATGAATTCAATATTCCATTTGGTAGCTGGATCGAAGAGGCGGTCAATTGGATCACACTGAATATGGGCGGAGTGCTTGACGCGATCGCGTGGCCGTTTGAGTTCTTGCTGGAAAACCTCGTAGATCGTTTCCTCATCGCCATTCCGTGGTTAGTGGTTGTTGCGATTATGTTCGTGATTGCCTGGCTCGTTCGTAACTTTACGGTGGCCCTTGGATCAGCCGCTGGGCTCGTGGTGTGTGGCCTCCTCGGCAATGAATTCTGGGTGCAAACAGCTCGCACGATTGGCTTCATCCTCGTCGCAGTCATTGTCTGCGTCATCATCGGTATTCCGCTTGGGGTCTTATCGGGCCGCATCGATTCCGTGTGGCAGGTGATGCGACCCACTCTTGACGCAATGCAGGTCATCCACTCGTTCGTGTATTTGCTCCCGTTTGTGTACTTCTGGGGTGTCGGACGGGTCTCGGCGACCATGGCGACGATGGTCTTCGCTCTTCCGCCGTTGATTCGCCTCACCAATCTCGGAATTCGTCAGGTTCCCGAAGACGTGGTGGAGGCTTCACGCGCCTATGGGGCCCGCGAACTCCGCGTGCTCCGCGACGTGCAGTTGCCGCTTGCCCGACCTGCGATCATGACCGGGATCAACCAAACGCTGCTGCTGGCGTTCTCGATGCTGGGCATCGCGGCAATTCTCGGCGCAGGCGGAATGGGTGCATTGCTGTTTAGGGCTCTTGGTCAGCAGGATGTGAATCTTGCTGCGTCAGCCGGCCTCGGCTTCTTTCTTCTCGCAGTGATTCTTGACCGGATTTCACAAACGCAAAGTGGTGGGGCTGGACTCTTCAGCAGAATGTCGACGGCGTGGAAAGCCCGCCGTGAGCCTGAATTGCTTCTCGAAAACCCTGACTTCAATCCTTCTCTCGCTTCATCGACGAACGAAGAAGAGGTAGCCGAGGGTCACGTTGCACCACTTGGTTCACGTGAACGGCTACTTGCCGGAACGGTTGCGCTCGGCGCAGTGGTGTCGCTGTTGAGTTTGGTGCTTCCGTGGGCATCAAATGGGTCACTGTTTACCGGCTACTCACGCCTGGCTGACGCTGGCCTCGATGGTTCGTCATTCGGCGCATTCGATGCTGAAGGAGGGTCGTGGTTCGCGTACATCGTTGTTCTCGGCGCTCTCATGCTGTTTGCGACTGTCGTACTTGTTGTTTCGAGCCGGCCTCGTCCTCGAATATTTAACCCAGATATGGCAGTCGTGATCTCGATTGGAATGCTGGTCACGGTGCTTGGGTATCTGCTCGCCAGCCCAAGCGAGCTGTCGCCGACCTACTCGGCGGGGGCGGGGGTCATCGTTGCGCTGATTGGCTCGGTGATTTCTCTCATCGCTGGAGCGTTGTGGATCGCAAGAGCGCCGTACGGGCCGCGGCGACCACTTCGTCGGCGCATCGGCCTCTCACAGATTGTTGTGTCTGCGTTCGCCATTGCCATAGCGATGATTTCCATGGTGTCGATGTGGCAGCTCGATGAACGTGGGGGCGTCGTGATGACCCCAGCTATCGAAGCTGAAATTGAAGAAGTAAAGCGCATGGCTGAAGCCGGTGAGATGGACATGGGTGTCGCTGCAACAGAAATCCAGATCATTCGAGCGAAGGCTCAACGCTCAGAAAGAATCGTGATTTCTGGAACCGACCCTGCTGGAGTCCAACTTGGACCGTTGGCGCTCGGAGCAATTGTCATCGCAGGAGTCGGTGCGGTAGGTGCATCGGGAGCTGCAGGGTTTTCGAATCGTCGGCGCTGGCTATCAGGGGTTGTTGCGATGGGCTGCGGGGCTGGAGTCGTCGGCCTCTCAATTGGTTTTATCGGGACGCTCGCCAGAGCGACCGACAACAACTACTACAGCGGGGTCGGCGCAATGCTTGCCCTCGTTGGGGGAACCCTTGCATTTGTTTCGGCGAGGTCGGTTGTGACCGTCTTTGAGCGGTCAAAGGTTTATGAAGAGGCGGTCACATGACCGCTTCAAGATTTCCGGCATCGGTTTCGGTGTCGGGGAAACAAAAGTGTTGCCTCGTGAGCGGCGTGAACTGTTTACGGCGTGATGACACACCACCTAAGGAGAAAACATGATTAAGAAAAAGAGAGCAATCACAGCGGTACTCGTGACCCTCGGACTCGTCGTGGCTTCCTGTGGCGGCGATGACGCAGCCGAACCCGCTGCTGAAGAACCTGCTGCTGAGGAGCCTGCTGCTGAGGAGCCTGCTGCTGAGGAGCCTGCTGCTGAAGAGCCTGCTGCTGAGGAAGCCAACCTCACCCCTGGTGAGGGAGTGTCAGTGACAATGGCGAAAGCGGACTGGTCAACAGAAGACCCGAATGCGTATGTTGCTCACCTGCTGCTGGCAGAACTCGGCTACGACGTGAGCGATCCAAAAGATCTCGAACTCGGACCTTCTAACGCCTACATTGCAATGGCGCAAGGTGACGCTGACTTCTGGATCAACTCGTGGTACCCAGGTCACAACTCGTGGCTTGCAAACGAACTTCCAGACGGTTCCCTCGTGGGTGACCACGTGAGTGCGGTCGGCGAAATGATGATGGCCGGTGGCCTCCAGGGTTACCTCATCACTAAGTCATTCGCTGAGGAGTACGGAATCACCTCACTTGACGATTTCAACTCAAACGCAGAAGCTATTGCCGCATACGACGCTGGCGACCCAGACCCAGGTAATGGCATTGCCGACATCTACGGCTGCTCGGAAAGCTGGACCTGTGACGACATCATCCAGAGCCAGATTGCATTCTCTGGTTGGGAGAACATCAAGCAGACCATTGCTGGATATGACGCAATGTTCGCCGAGGCTGTCACCAAGGCTGATGCCGGTGAGCCTGCAATCGTCTACACCTGGACACCAAGCGCGTACATCACGCAGTTGCGTCCTGGCGACAATGTGCTCTGGCTTGAAGTCAATGACGTCGTCGACGACTCGAACCCGACCGGCGCCGAAGGTGGCGAGGCGCACGACCAGCGCCCAGGTACTGCATCAATTGGTGAAGACCAGTGCCCAGGTTCAGAAGACGGCGTGTGTCAGCTCGGATGGGTTGCTGCTGACATTCAGGTGTCGGCGAACAACGACTGGCTCGAGTCCAACCCGGCTGCCGCCAAGTTGCTTGAACTGTTCCAAATGAGCGTTCTCGACGTTTCGTTGATGAACGTTGAGATGGGTGAGGGAACAGCGGTTCTCGAGCTCGCTCAGCAGTGGATCGAGGACAATCGTGACCTCGTTGACGAGTGGCTCGCAGCCGCTCGCGCAGCTGCCTGATTAACTCACAATACTGAGCGGTTCGGCCGGCCCTTCGGGGTCGGCCGAACTCGTTTCTGGGCTGGTTGCAGGAGTAACCGCTCCGGTCGCCATTGCCACACGACCATCGAGATCGCGCAGTGCGTTATCGAGAACGTCGAGAGCGATGCGCTTTGGACCACCGTTTGAAACCTCAAGTACCAGGCCGGTGACGAGTGCCGAAATTCGTGCAACTTCTGTAGTGGCCGACGAGCGGGTTAAGCCGGTCTCGATGAGACGGGAGCGCATGCCGACCTCCCAGGAGAATCTTGATGTACCGGGGACGAGTTGCAGCACATGTGCGGGAAGACTCATCGCTTCAATGCCGATACGTGCGAGAGCAAGCCGCTCGTTGCTTGATGTCACCCACTTCCACCATTTCCTGATGAGTTCACCCTGAGTGAGGTTGGGCTGTCGGCTCAGCATCCGTTCTTGCTCGATGAGCTGCAGAGATACTGCTCGATGTAACGCCGCACGCATGAGATCTGATCTCGTCCCAAAATGGTGAACGAGGACGTTCGGGTGGACGTCCAGATCTTTTGCGATTGCGCGAAGTGAGGTGACACCGACACCGTGCTCACCGAGATAGCCGACAACGGTGTCGAGCAATGCAAGTCGTTTGCTGAAATCTGTTGGCCGCGCCATGGCCGAATCGTATGCCGATAGGGCATTGAAAAGATGGTTCGTAGAATGTTGATGTGAGAACCGTTCCAGAATCCCAGTACACCGATGGTGGGGCAGTGCTGCTTGACGGCAACTCGTTACGAGATCTCACCGTTGAGCGGCTTCGAGAGAAGATTGAGCAAGCCGGTTCTCCTGCGGTGTGTCTGGCCACTGTTCTCGTCGGAGATGACGGCCCGAGCCAGATTTACGTCAAGATGAAGCACCGCAAGGCAACAGAGGCTGGAATGGTGTCGCGTGGGGTTGAACTCTCGGCAACAGCTACCCAACAAGAGGTGGAACAGGCAGTTGCCGAACTCGTTGCCGACCCTTCTGTGCACGGAATTCTTGTGCAACTTCCGCTACCTGATCATCTTGATGCTGAGCCAGTTCTTGCGTTGCTTCCTCCAGAAAAGGATGTTGATGGGCTCACAGATCGCTCGTTGGGGCGTCTTGTCCGTGGCCTTCCAGGTCATGCGCCCTGCACGCCACTTGGCGTCATGCGCCTGATTGAGGCATACGGAATTGAAACGGTTGGGAAACGGGCCGTTGTCATCGGCAGGTCGACCCTCGTCGGACTTCCGCAAATGTTGCTGCTCGGTCGCAAGGGCTGTGACGCCACTGTGACGTTGGCGCACTCGCGTACATCTGACCTGATTGAGGTGTGTCGACAAGCCGACATCATCGTGGCCGCTGTTGGTCAGGCCGGCATGATCACACAGGACCACGTTCAGCCAGGCGCAACGGTGATTGATGTCGGTGTCTCGCGATCTGAATCTGGGATCGTCGGCGATGTGTGCTTCGACGAGGTTCAAGCGGTCGCTGGGGCAGTCACTCCGATGCCGGGGGGTACTGGCCCAATGACCATCGCGTGTTTGCTGGAGAACACGGTGTCTGCTGCTGGGATGCTTGGGGTTCCGGCGCTAGCGGTGTCCTGAGGATCGAACAGGTCGGCGATGCCGAAGCCGGCGTCCCATAGCCACCGCTGTTGCCGGAATTTGGAGTACCTGGGTATCGAGGGCGACGTCCTGCTCAGGATTCGCTCGCTCTGCTGACGGATGCTGAAGGATTCGAACCGCGAGGAACAGAGAGATAGCTCCGAGGCCGATCGCTGAACCCATCGGATATGCCGCAGTGCCTGCGAGCCCCATCGCGAGGGCCATCACAAGAGGGCCAATAAATGCCCCAACCCCGAATAAGACAACGAGTTGAGCGGCCGCGGCCATGAGTAACTCGGGTCGCAGTCGGTCGTTGGTGTATGCGCCGGCGATCGAATACAGCGGGTACATCGTTCCGCCAAGCAACACCATTGCAAGATATGACGCTAAGCCGCCAACATCGCTAACGAGAAGGAGTGCTGAGGCACCACTTGCAAACGCAGCGGTGACGACGCCCACACGTCGGCGGTCGTATCGATCTGACAGGGCGGCAATGGGCACCTGAAGTAGGAGCGACCCCAGGGCAGGCATGGCGGTGAACAAACCAATTCGTGTTGCAGCGATGCCCGAGCGTGCAGCAAAGATGGGGGCGAATGCAGTGATAGCTCCCATCACTGCCCCCGTGGCAAATGCCGTGACAACTCCAGTCGGCGCATTTGCGAACAGCTTTTTCAGGGGAAGACGTTCGATTTCAGCAATCGCCGGGGGATTTGCAACTGCTGATAGCGACACGGGTAGCACGGCGAGCATGATGGCAATCCCTGCGATGGTAAATGCAGTCAGCGTGGTTGGGTCGAGCAAGTTGAAGACAACTTGCCCAATGCCGTAGGTGATGATGGTGACCATTGCGTAGGTGGCAAGGACACGAGCACGATTCTGATTGTTGGCGAGTTGGTTGAGCCACGACTCGGCGACAACGAAGATCCCAGCGATTGCGGCACCAGCAAGCAGGCGCAGCACGATCCACACCACGGGATGAACGACGAGACCACTAAATAACGTCGTCGCCCCTAGCAACGCACAGAGCGCTCCGTAGACCCGAATGTGGCCGACCGAGCCAACAACTTTCAGCGCCAATCGCGAACCAACTACGAACCCGGCGTAATAACTTGCTCCAATCACTCCGATCGCTGCAGTGTTAAACGACTCAAGTTCAGCACGAACACCAATGAGTGTGGCGTAGAGACCGACTCCAGCGAGGAGAACCGACAACCCTGCAAAAAGTCCCCACGTCGCTCCAGCGAGCGAGACACCTGGCAGCGGTGTCACGACAGCTGGCTCATCAGGCGTCATAGAAGAGATCTCAAATGAGTTGGTCACAGGCTGGCAAGGCTAATCCGCAAATTCCAGAGGTGTAATGAGCCGATGATGTGGAAATAGCCCCAGCGAACTAGCGTCGGGTCATATGGCTTCAGAACTCGTACATCGCTTCGAGAGTGTCCAACAAGTCCGAGACGGGCTACGTGACATCGACTATCTCGCAGATGACGGCATCGCCGGCGTCGCATACCTCGCAGATCGGCTAGGAAAGCCGGTTCTCGTCGAAGGACCCGCCGGTACGGGCAAGACTCAGCTCGCAAAGTCAATCGCTGAAATGACAGGAGCGCGGCTGATTCGTCTGCAGTGTTACGAGGGCATGGATGAGTCGAAGGCTCTTTTCGAGTGGAACTACAAAAAGCAGCTCCTGCGAATTCAGGCCGACAAGAACTCAGAGTCATGGACAGACATCCATGACGACATCTTCTCTGACGAATTCCTCCTCACACGTCCGTTGCTTGAGGCAATAACCGCGGATGATCCAGTCGTGCTGCTGATTGACGAAGTTGACCGTGTCGAAGTCGAAACCGAGGCGCTGTTGCTCGAGATCCTCTCCGAATATCAGGTCTCGATCCCTGAGTTGGGAACCATTGAGGCAAAACAGATTCCGCTGGTATTCCTTACTTCGAACAACACCCGTGAGTTGTCAGAGGCGCTCAAGCGTCGCTGCCTCTTCCTCCATGTCGATTACCCGTCAATGGAGCGCGAGCGAGAGATTGTGCTCGCGAAAGTGCCGGGCGTCACCGACAGTTTGGCTGAGCAAATTGCTCGAGTCGTTCGATCAATTCGGTCATTGGACCTTAAAAAAGCGCCGAGCGTCTCAGAAACCCTTGACTGGGCTCGAACCTTGCTGCTGCTCAACATTGAAACCATCGATGAGACCGTCGCAAAAGAGACTCTGCACATCCTGCTGAAATACCAGACCGACATCGCAAAGGCTGCGAAGGACCTCTCGGTCGACGAGTGAGGATTCGTTCATGAGCGCCACCGAAACACGGTCGATGCTCGACCTGTTGAACGGCTTTGTCGTGCAACTCCGTGAGGCCGGGCTTCCTGTGAGTCTCACAGAGAACCTCGACGCAATGGATGCTGTTCAGCACATCCCAATTGAAGATCGTGAGGCGTTCAAATACGCGCTTGGTGCCACACTCATCAAGAACCAGGCGCATTGGCGGTCATTTGAGACAGTCTTTGAGGTGTACTTCAGCCTCAGGGGGCCTGAATACAAACTCGCGAACGCCGATGGTGAATCATCAGAACTAGATGATTTGTGGCGCGAGATGCAGGACGCCTCTCAAGAAGGCGATGGCCGAGGCGGCGCCGGGTCACTCGATGCTCTCACCCCGGAAGAGATTGCTCACCTCCTAATGCAGGCGCTCATGCAGGGTGACCAGGCGCTCATGAAAGCGCTCGCCCGGCAGGCGGTCCAGCGCTTTGCGGGGATGGAACCAGGTCGCCCCGTCGGTGGTACGTACTACTTGTATCGCACGCTTCGGAACCTCGACCTTGACGGAATGTTGGCAAAAATGGTCGACGCCGCCAATCACGGTCAAGAAAGTGATGCAGGCAGACTCGAACAACGCCTAGAACGTGAAGAGTTCGAACACCGAATCACTGAGTTCAAAGCTGAGGTTGAAGCAGAGATCCGTCGGCGACTTGTTGCAGACCGTGGCGCCGAGGCAATGGCAAAAACACTTCGTAAACCATTGCCTGAAGATGTTGAGTTCATGCACGCTTCTCGTGAAGAAATGGTCAGCCTTCGCAAGGCGCTGCAGCCATTGACGAGAAAGCTCGCTGCGCGGCTTGCCCGCAAGCGACGGCATGGACGTAAGGGGCCGCTCGATTTCAGAAACACAGTCCGACACTCATTGAGTTACGGCGGCGTCCCGGCTGAACCAAAGTTCAAATACCCTCGACCGGCAAAGCCAGAACTGATGGTGGTGGCTGATATCTCCGGATCTGTTGCGGCCTTCGCACGATTTACGTTGATGCTGGTCTACGCAATTTCAAATCAATTCTCGAAGGTTCGGTCGTTTGTCTTCATCGATGGAATTGATGAGGTCACCGATTATTTCAAAGCAACCGAGGACATCACCGAAGCAATCCACCGGGTGAACACTGAGGCCGATGTGGTGTGGGTCGATGGCCACTCCGATTACGGACATGCATTTGAGGTGTTCTGGGAGCGCTATGGCAAAGACATCAGTCCAAAAACAACGGTGCTGCTACTCGGTGATGCTCGAAACAACTATCACGCCAGCCAATCGTGGGTGATCAAAGAGATGCGGATGAAAGCTCGACACGTCTACTGGCTGAATCCTGAACCGAAGTCGTACTGGAATACCGGTGACTCGATTGTTGGCGAATACGGCAATTTCACCGATGGCGTGTACGAATGCCGCAATCTCCGTCAGCTCGAAGGTTTCGTCGAGAAACTTGCCTGATCTCTCATCACGCTGGTGAGATAACGAGCGACTGAACGGCTCTGCCGACTGCCCCGTGCTCGTCAAAGAGCAGGGCATCCGACATCCCAATTCCATTGGCGTTCCACTGAGAAATCGCATCAGATCGGAACCATTCGCCGAGAGGCTCGCGGTGAAGGTGAATGCTGAGGTCGGTGTTGAGAAATCCGAATTGTTGTGGTTCGCCATTTCGTGAAATTGCATTTCCGCAGTCAGCAATCGGACAGATTCGTTGGAAACCGGACGACGGAGCATTCGTATAAATGGGGACTGTCTTCAGCCAGATTGAGGTTGGGCCGGCACTGTTGTCCTCGTTCTTTGGGTAACGAGTTTCAACACCGTTGATGAACCCGAGAGAGCCATGGCGGGCGGCCTCAAACACAAATGGCCCTGCCGTCGACTCATCAAGCGGAACTGTCGTGACCGAAGAGGTCGGAATGTCGGGTGTCGGTGGGCGAGAGGCCAAATGAGCGCTATGGCTGAGGGCGATAAGAGTGCCGTCGAGGTTGCGTAACTCGATCACGCAGTTCGCAACAGTGCGTCCAGGTTTTGAAACTTCAGCCGTCACGGTGAATCCGGCCATAGGAATCGGCTTCATGATCTCGGTCGTCAACCGAACAAGTTGAAGATCAGGAAGTGCGCGTTCGGCCGCCCGGGCAAGGGCAGCTGTGGGAGGGCCCGCGTGACAGGAGTCAGGATCCCATGGTCCTCGGCAGAGCGCTGTGGGGCGAAGTATCTCTGAGCCATCGTCGTGAGTCTCGATATCAATAAAGCCGGCTGGCAGGTCAGAACGTGACATCTCTCAATTGTGACTGAAACGTGCTCGGCACGAATCATCGGTTACTCGTTGCACCTCAGAGATGGCAGGATGGGCGAATGGCAGATCGGTGGGTGATCGTCGGCGGAGGTGTCGCTGGGTCTGTTGTTGCGGCACGACTTGCGGTGATTGGAGCCGAGGTGATTCTGCTCGAACACGGTGTTGACGGGGCGACACCTGATGATCTTCACGAAGCGGCGCAAGTGCCAGGTCGCACGATGCCAGCCATGCGGGTGCAGCGTGTCGCCGATGGCCCGTATGTGCCGTACACCTTAGGTTCTGGCCTCGGCGGTGGTTCATCGATCAATCCAGGATTTGCATCAATCGCCGGGCCATTTCATCGTTCGCATCAGTTACCAATTGAAGGTCAGGGTCGCCAGCAGCGAGTCCTTTCTGACGGTTCTCGGATTTCGGTCTCAGATGTGTATCTCCGAGATAGCGGGTTGACTGACAGCATCGGCCTGAGAACTGAGGCAATAGTCGCTCGAGTGATGTGTGAGGGCGGTCAAACCCAGGGAGTCGAACTGAACGGGGGAGAGGTCATTGTTGCCAATCGGGTAGTGCTGTGCGCTGGTGCCCTGACGTCGCCCACAATATTGATGCGCTCGGGAGTCGTCACGGCGGGGCTTGGTGGCCGCCTGCAGGATCACCCAAGTGTTGCTCTGCGTTATCGAAATACTGAGCATCGGCCCGCCGGAACATTCGAAGTAGAGCGTTCGGGAGCGGTCCAGATCTTGACGACGGTGGTGGGCGATGAGATCTGGGTGGTGCCAGCGCTCATGCGTCCTTCGTCATTTGGGGTGATTGAACTCGATGAGATTGGCGACGCCGATATTCGTTTTCAACTTTGTCAACACAAGCATGAGAGTGCCTTGCTCATCGATGCCGTTTCGCGCTTGGTTGCTCAACATGCTGACCGTGAAGCGATTGATTCTCCCGATGTCAGCGATGTCGAGGGTGTGGGCGACTGGGTGATGCATCAGATTGCGACAGTTGCTCCGGTGTACAGCCATGCGACTGGCGGTTGCTCAATGGGCACCGTGACAGATCGATGTGGCCGAGTGGGAGATGTTGGCGGATTATTCGTCGTTGATTCTTCGGTATTTCCCGCAGTTCCGTCGGTCAACCCGATGGTGCCGACAGTGCAACTCGCAGAAACAATTACCGATCGCTGGCTGGCCGAAGGGCTCGTCGCCAACTGACCCGAAGCGCCACGATCCATCCAGCAATCACCGCCAGCGAAAACGTGAACCACTGAATCGCGTACGACAAGTGATTGCCTTCGGTGAGGTCAGGCGAGATCACCGGTTCTGGAATGCCTGGGATTTCCGCTGGCTGTGATTCAAGCAGATCTAGATACACCGGAAGAAGGTCGCCAGGTATCTGTGGGTCCAGTCGAGCGAGGTCGATGCGCTGTACCTCGGTGAGCACACCCTCAGACGGATCTTTTGCTCCAAGGAGTGATCGTTCTTGGCTCGGATGCAATCGGCCGGTGACCTCCACCGAAAGAGCCGGTAGTTCAGGGTCGTCAACTACGAGCGGAACGAAGCCTCGGTTCACGAGCAGCACACGACCATCGTCAAGGAGTAGCGGAACAACCAGGTTGTCGCCCGCACGGCCGTTCTGCGACCGATTCACGACCCGAAGGGAGTGGTCTGGCAGATACGTGCCCCACACCGTGACGGCTCTCCACTCAACCTCGGATGCGATTTCGGCTGCCTGCTCGCTTCCGTTGATGATGCCATCTGGAAGTACGTCCGCGAGAGGGACAGTCCGTTCAGCAAAGCGTTGCTCGACCACAGCATTGAATGACTGGCGCTCATCGAGACGCCGTAATTGCCAAAGACCGAGGTTGAACAATGCAACAAACCCGAAGAGGACAACAAGGTGAAATGCGATCCATTTTGGTTTCAGGAACATTGTCCGGGTCGGGGGCATCTCTGATGACAGTACCTGGCCAAAGCAACGGGTGCGAGTCTGCGCGAGAATGTTGATCGTGACATTTGACCCGGCCGACTTCTCGATTTCTCACCGCGAAAAGATCGAATGGATGCTCGAAACAAATGGCTGGGCTCTTGAGGCGGTCCGCCCAGAAGTTGATGACAGCTCAGCTGTCCCAGCACACGCCTACTCGATCGGTGTTACTGCGCTGACTGGCTTCCCAGAGATTCTTGTTCTCGGTTTGGCCCCTGCGACGGCAAGCGATCTCATCGGAGTTGCCGTTGACGCGCTTCGCAATGGGGTCGAGATTCCGATCGCAAATGAACTCGTCGGGCTGCTTGACGGTGAACAACGGTGCGCATTTGCACCGCTGAATGGCGATGATGCAATCAGATGGTGTCCAGCGGTCAGTGACTACAGCGACCTGCCGCTCAACGTTGTGCAGATGCTCTACCCAGACCGTAAAGGTTTCCTTCCCTACGAGGCGGGTTACGAGCAGCGAATGCGCTTCGCACAACCAGTTGTCGGGGCGATGTGAATCAGCAGATCGAACTGCCTGTGTTGATCTTTGATGGAGATTGTGCGTTTTGCACATCTTCAGCGATGAAAGCCGAGAGGTGGTTTCAGATCAGCCGAGTCGAACCTTGGCAATTCGCAAACCTTGAGGAGCTTGGCCTCACCCCACAACAATGCGAGACGGCGCTGCAATGGGTGGGTTCCGACGGCAGGGTCGAAAGCGGGCATCTCGCGGTTGCGGCTGCGATGCAACACCGGGGATCCGCCTGGGGTGTGGTTGGCAACGTTCTTCGATTGCCAGTGGTCACCGCGTTTGGTGGCGTTGCATACCGATGGATTGCGAAAAATCGCCACCGCCTGCCCGGAGGCACGCCGGCATGTGCAATGAAAAAGCCGACTAACCGTTCGTGACGAGCGGCGCGCGGTCTTTGTATTCGAGCCACTCCCATTCAGCACCGTATGAATCAAGCAACTCAAGAAATGGTTCTGATGGCAGTGCCTCAGGTCCGACAACGCCGGCTCTGAACCAGGTGCGAGAAGCCATGAGCTCGATCGCAACCGCCGGCATGACTGCTGTTTGCCAGACAACCGCCTGATGCCGATATTCATTCATTGACCAGTTGTTGTCGACCACGTGGTACACATAGACCTCTCGTGGCTCACCGTCAGGGCCAAGACCTCGAACCCAGGTTCCCGCGCATGTTCGACCTTTCATTCGGTCGCCCAACTCAGCGGGGTCTGGCAGGGCTGCGGCAACAACATCACGAGGCGAGACTTTCACTCCTCGAACTTCAACAGGCTCAGTTGACACCAGTTCGAGTTTCTCGAGGGTTTTCAGCACCTGAATGAAGTCACGGCCAAGGCCGTACTTAAACGTGACACGTTCGACATCGATCCAGCGTGGGATCAAAATGACCTCTTCGTGCTCAACATTGACGCACTCGATCGGCCCGATTCCCTCAGGGAAGGTGAACACCTCAGGCTCAGAGAATGGGCGTGTCGTGAACCACCCGCGTTCACGTTCATAAATCACCGGAGGGTTCAAACACTCCTCGATCGTGGTCCAGATCGAAAATGTCGGCGCGAAGTCATATCCGTCAACGACGAGGTCAGCGCCATCTCGCACACCAATTTCGTCAATCTTTGAAAACAAATGGTCGGCGGCGTAACGGGCAGCGACATCGGAGAAGCCTGGCTCAACACCCATTCCAACCAGTGCCATCAGACCGCGGTTTTTCCATAGCGGTGATTGCGCGAACTGTGCATCACCGAGGCGGCGGCCAGTTTTCTCGTAGGGCTTAGTCGGGTGGGGCTCAGACAGGTGCATCGCCATGTCGACATAGTGAGCGTTGGCCGCAAAGGCACCTTGAAAGATCGGAGGATTGAGGCGAGGATCACATGCGTTCAGTACGACGTCGATCTTGTGAGAGCGGGCCAGGGCCGCAACTTCCACTTCGTCGGATGCGTCGAGATGCTCTGCGTGGAGCCGAGCCTGCTGAACAGCATCGAGTTCTCCCGCATCAACCGCCTCATCTACGGCTCGTTGGGCACGCTCGAGATCAACGTCGGCAACAACGAGGTGGGTGAAGGATTCGCGACGGGCCGTGATCGAGATAAATGCTGACCCAACTCCACCGGCGCCAATGACGAGAACTCGCATCGGCGTACGTTACCGGTGTGGTCGTTGACTATTACTGCTAATGTTCTAAGTGCATTCAGAGCGGTCGGAGTCGTAGTGCTCCCGGCCCGGCAACCTGGGTTCGCCCCCAAGGTGCTTGCACATTTCGTGCGATGCGGTCGGAACACCGGCAAACCGGCGCCGATTCGCTCAGATGCACATTGTTGTTGGTGTAGTGAAGCGAGGAGGTGAACAGAGTGAGCGAAGAACTGCCAGTCTCGGGAGCATGGCAACCGGGAGACGCGCCTGGGCGTCGACAGTTTTATACCTTTGCTGAAGATCGACCGTTTGCTCTTGATTCGGGATCTGTCTTGCAATCGGTGACCATCGCCTACGAGACATGGGGGCAACTTAATAGTGACGCATCGAATGCGATCTTGATCTGCCACGCATGGACGGGTGATTCTCATGCGGCAGGCCGGGCTGAACCGGGGCATCCCGCGCCAGGCTGGTGGGATTCGCTGATTGGGCCTGGTCGTGCAATCGACACAAATGAATTTTTTGTCGTTTGTTCGAATGTGCTCGGTGGATGCCAGGGGTCGACAGGTCCGTCATCGGTCAATCCTGCTGACCCGGATGGCTCACCGTATGGTCCACGGTTTCCCGTCGTCACCATTAGAGACATGGTGCGGGCACAAGAGCGGCTGTCTCGATATCTCGGTGTCCAGCGGTGGGCCTCGGTCATTGGCGGGTCTATGGGAGGAATGCAGGTGCTCGAATGGGCGGCGACCTACCGTCGCCAGGTTGGGTCGATTATCCCGATTGCGACCTGCTTACAGGCCTCCGCCCAGCAGATTGCTTGGGGAATGATTGGACGT
>Ga0255769_10001663_pt1 | contig 24977 bp, 16 predicted proteins | sample 041ome_9_FD_179637 | JGI IMG/M metagenome (GOLD analysis project Ga0255769, IMG submission 179637) | Coastal salt marsh microbial communities from the Groves Creek Marsh, Skidaway Island, Georgia - 041413US metaG (version 2) | ecosystem: Environmental > Aquatic > Marine > Intertidal zone > Salt... | reverse complement strand
GTCACGGTGAGTGTGTGGCATTTTATCGATCACGGACCCGTATCTTTTTTTTTTTTTTCGAGGGGGAGAGAGAGTAGTAGAGTACCCTTTATGGACTTACTAGGTGCACACTTTATAATTACAACGCAGTCTAAAATAAACACCGGTAGGTGTTTAAACTAACACATCATCGTGTTCTGCGTAAGAAGTACACAACGAACTTTTTCTCTCTTTTTCCCCAATACTAGTGTTAGCTCTCCCGCACGAGAAGAGACGACAAACGGAGATGATGACGACGATGCGATCGATCCTGCGCACCTCGAAAACGGCCGTTCAGTTCCTCTCTCTCGGACACGTCGTCAACGAAAAAGTCTTCGAGGTGACCGTCTGCGTCGGGCCGAGCATGCTGCCGACGTTTAACCGATACGGGGACGTGGTTTTAGTCGACCGTGGGGGGACTTTTTTAACGACGACGGAAACGATCGGGAAAGGCGACGTGGTCGTGTCCCGGTCGCCGACGAACCCGAAACACATGGTGTGTAAACGCGTCGTCGCGATGGGTGGGGAAAGAGTGGAGAAACGAGCGAGCGCGAGCGATGCGAACAGAAGAGGGAGGAGAGAGGAAGAATCGGACGGTTGGAGCGGGTATCGCAAGTGGGACGAAGAAGAGACTGCTGGCGGCGGCGATAGGAGTAAAAAGAAAGAGTACGTGACCATTCCAGACGGACACGTGTGGTTGCAAGGAGATAACGAAGGGAACTCGACGGATTCGAGAGATTACGGGCCGGTACCGATGGAGATGTTGAGAGGTCGCGTGTTTGCGAAAGTGTGGCCCCTTGGCGAATGCGGTTGGGTGGAAAGAGACGAACGGTACGCGCTGAGAGACGAAAAACGATTGTGAAATAGCGAATAGATTTTAGAAGTTTTTGTATGTTATGTTTTAGATATAGATAGATGAATAGATTTGCGATGCATTTTCATGTCCTATTTGTATAATGATGATGATTTTAAGTAATAACAACAACGAAGCGCTCTTTCGACGACGCTCGTACTCGATGATAAATATTTTTCTCTCCTTCTTCTCTAAATTAAATTTTCGTTTGTTCGCATCCTAATAACGTCTTCAACAACTCGTACGCGACGAAACGGATGCTGTTTTGCGGCACGACTTTCATCGTGTTCGCCGTCCACCCTCTGAAGAAACCTCGCATGCCCTCGTCTCGCATGATCGTCGTCATCGCGTCCGCCATCCCGTTGTACGTTTTACCTTTCATTTGCATCCGTCTTCGAATGGTATCTAACGGGTAGCATACCGTCGCACTAAACGTCCCGGAAGCGCCGCCGATGACCAAGTTCGCCATCGGATCTTGTTTGATGTTTGTCCCGTCCCCGTAATACATCTTCTTCGCGACGTCGTAACTGGCAAAGTTGCACGCCGCGTACGGCGCGATGCCGGCCAACGTCGGAATCAAACCTTTATACAGCGCTCTCACGCCTTCCGTTCTATACACCACCGAAAACGCATTCATCATCCCTTTATACGGATGATTCGGCAACGCTAAACGTAATCTAATAGTATCCAACGGGTGCGTCAGCGCGGTTCCAGTCATCCCCGCCATAGCCCCGGCTAACAATCTTTCCTTTACCCCTAACTTCCCGTTCTCGTCTTGCAACATGGACTTGTAGAAGTCGTTCGACGTCAACTGCGCAGCCGCGTACGGCGCCACCCGAATGACATTCACCCCGTTCCCTTTCCAAAACGATAAAATCCCTTCCTCTCTGTAAATCTTCGCGAACGCTTGCCCGACTCCCGTGTACGCGGTCCCTTCGATCCCGCTCGACGCCATCGCTTGCACTTGAAACAAGAGCTTTATTCTATCGAGAGGTGCCGAGGCGGTTCGGGCGATGACCCCGGCCCCACCTCCGGCGGCGACCATGCGCGACCCATCGATCGTTTTCTTCATTTTCGTGAAAATATCATCGCTACTACTAGCGCTACTCGTTGTTTTGCTCTCGCTCGCGGAGTGCGCTCTGAACGACGACGCGTCCGAAGAAGAAGAAGAAGACGCCTCTTCGTCCGCACAAAAAGGACGACTTCCGAGAGCCGCACGATGAGGAGAACGCATCATCGTACCTCTCGTCTCCTCTTTCCGTTGTCTCGTTCAACAAGCGCGCGAGTAGTAGTATGCACGCGGCGCACGAAATAAAAAAACACACTCTCTCTCTCTCTCGAGTTCTTTCGCGTTCCTCTTGCGTCGCGTTTGTGAAAGCAAGCGCGCGCCTCTTTGAAGATTATCTGTAATCCTTTTTTTCCCGAGAAAACCTGTTTTTTCTTTATTGTGTCATTTAGGGTCTTAAACCCTAAATGCCAAAAAAATGTGCCGCGGTCCGTCAACACTAATTCGAGACGAACAATCGCGCGCGTCTCTCTTCACTAAAATATTCTCACACGAACCAAAATCAACGCGAAAGGAGAGAGAAAAGCGAGAAGAACTCTGTATCATCACACAACATATATATTTAAGAGAGAGATCTTGGTCACGGAATGGCGTACGGGTCGCTTCCTTCTTCGGAAGAAGAAGAAGTAAACGTCACCCGTTCTCATCATCATCATCATGAGCATCCCGAGAGACGAAGATCGTCCGAAGGAGACGACGACGAAGAGAGAGCGTTCGTGAGCAGCGAACGATCGTCGGTGTCTAATCGAGAGAAGAGGAAGAAGTACGTCGTCGCCGCGGCGGTGGTTGGTGCGATGTGCGTTGCCGGGTTGTCTTCGTCGTCGTCGTCGTCGTCGTCGTCGAACGTCGCGCGATTTGATGGTGCGTCTTTGGGAGATGAGGCCGCGTCTCTTTCTTCGTCTTCTTCTTCTTCCGAGAGAGCGGCGTCATTTCAGCCTTCGCGCTTGGGCCGCGCCCGAGTCGCGTTAGCCTCTCTCGGGAAAAAACACAAAGAAGACTGGCACTGGGAACACATCGGCAACGGATATTACTGTCACAGCAACGCGAAGTATATTTGCGAGTTTTGGGGATCTCCGCCGCCTCCGGCGTATCCGTTCCCGCCGCAAATGCCTAATCCGCCGCCGCCGCCGAGTCCGATGCCGCCGCCGATGAGTCCGGACGTGCCGTCGCCTCCGCCTCCGCCGCATCCCATGCCGCCTCCGTTGTGTGCGAGCGAAGCTTTCGACGAAAGTTCGTGTTCGGACGAAGTTGTTGTGAGGAAGTGCACGAGTAAAGTGAGCGAAAATAACAACGACGACGGTAAGGCTGGCGACGCGACTCCTAAGTTGGGCGAGGAGAAGTGCGAAGACGTGAAAGTCCCGGTGTTGGGGTATTGCTCCATGCAATCCGCGTTGCACAAGATTCAATGTCAAGTGGATCAAACGCCGTCGGCGCACTTGGCGCAGTCGTTGGAAAACCTGTGCACGGAGTTGCCGGCAAAGATTGAAGCCGTGGCAAACTTCACGATGTCCAGAATGTTCCCGACCGACCCGAACGTTTTAGCGGAAGCGTTCAACTCGAGATTTGCGGCGTCCGCTACGGCTTCGTTGGGAAGTGCCGCTCAAACGCTAACTGGAGAAGAAGTGTTGGACATTTTTGATCCGGATAACGAACACGTGTTCCGAGACTCGATTCGCAAGCTGTTGAGAGGCGACTCCGGGAGCAAGGACAAGAACAGTAAAGGTCATGAGATTGCCCCGTTGGGTCACTCGACGCACCAATTGGGCGAGCAAGCGTTGATCGCTACTTTAGGCGGCAGAGAAACGTGCTTTTCTGTTCCGGTAGATACGTTTCCTCACAAAGAAATGTCCGGCGAATTCGAAATGGAATGGCCGGAGAAGTTGCACGCGTCGGAGTATCGCCCATCGATGTTCCGTGCGCAATTGCTGTCTCCGGAGTTTGTTTCGTGCATCACGATGAACAAGTTTGAGATTCCGTGGGAAGTCGCGCGAGGTATCGTGGACACGTATCGAACGTACTTCAAACCGATCATCACGAAATCCTTGGCGCAAGTCAACGACGCGACGTGCGGAAACAATAACCAAATCGGACGTGCGTCTAGAATGGGGAAGACCGAAGCGTCTCAATCGAAAGATTCCATCGAAAAGATTAAAGCGTTTACCGAGGAAGGTTTGGCCGGCGCCGAGGAAAAGAAGACTGTTGTCGGACGAAATTTGTTGAGCAGTGAAGAAAAAAGTAAGCCGAAGACGTACTTGAAAACGACGACGCAAATCCCAACTGTTGATTTGAGAGGCGCGGCAGACATCATTCAACGCGAAGCGAACATGGGTGGTTCCGTCGACCACGTGTCCTTAGTCGAGGAACGCATCATGTTGAAGATTAACAACTTGCGGGCGCAGTTTGAAAAGGACCCGTTGCAAGACAAAGCGTTTAACAAGAAGAAAGAATCTGAGGCCGCGGAGAAGAAACACTCCACCAGATCACTTTTGAACGTGGAGAATTACAACGAAGCCATGGAATCCGCGAGAATGTCCTTCACGAACGCGTTGAAGAAGACGAGAAATGTCGATTACGAAGCCGAATTGGCGACGTCCATCAACTTCAAAGCGTCCTTCAAAGCGGCGAACACCATGTTCAAACACGGTGACTTGTTCGATTTGACAGATACGGGACCACCAGTGATCAACAAAGAAGAAATGATCTCTTTGGGAGTGCCTGGCGTGTACATGAAGACTAACGTGGCGGCGAGGTTTCGCATGCCGTACTTCTTCAAAGCGGACGTGCCGGGTGAAATCAACTTCCACGTCAAGGGTGACGTGAGATATAAAATTAAGGTTTCCAACAACATCGCTTCCGTAGAATTTTTAGGATCTACGATCCAAGCTGATCCGGAAGACATCACTTCTTCCGTTGTCGGCTCCTTGCAACTCGGCACTTCGGTGCGTTTGGACGAGTTTATCACCGCAGTGTGCGTTGGCGACTTGTGCACTGGCCCGATGTTAGCCATGCAACAAGACGCCTACGTTGGCTTTGACACTTTCGATACAAATGGCGAAGTTTCCTCCCAAGACGAAACGCCGACGTGTTACGAAGGACCTGGTGGACTCGAAACTACCTTTGTAGAGTGGGACTACGACACATCTGCGAAGTCGCAGTGCACGGCGTCCGCCGATGATGGCGCCGTCAAGGGTGTCGGTTCGTACTTGCAAGTGCCAAAATCACCGATGGGTGTTTACATGACCACTTTGAACGGTCAAGCGCAATCCATCTGGCACGATTACCACTTGGACTCTGGGGATGGCCACTTCTTCATGGACGAATTGTTCCACACGTGCGCCAAGGAAAGTGATCCGAACACGTACGTCGACGCGTGCGAAGCGGCGTATTTAGGTGAATTGCCGATGAAACCGACGAAGTCGGCGAGAAAAGCTGCCAAGTTAGCCATGAAGCACCATCAAGCGCACAGCAGCACTTTGAAGAAGGTGAACGTGCCGAAGCCAGCGGTTGCTCAAAGCGATGCAAAACCGGCGACTGTTGCTCAAACCAAACCGGCGGCGGCATCGAAGCCAGCCGCTGAAGCGGCGACTGCCAAGCCTGCGGTTGCGGCGGCGACTACCAAGCCTGCGGTTGCGGCGGCGACTGCCAAGCCTGCGGTTGCGGCATCGAAGCCAGCCGCTGAAGCGGCGACTGCCAAGCCCGCTGCGGTGACTGCTCCTACCAAAACACCAACCGTCGTGACTGCCAAGGCTGCGCCAGTTCGACCAGACGGCGTCTACGAAAAGAAACCGGACGGCATGATGCACTTAATTGCCACGGAGCGTAAAATTCCGGAGCAAGAAAAAGCGCCAAAGCAGAAAGTAGAAGAAGCGAAGAAGGCTGCCGAAGCCAAGGTTGCTGCCGCGGAGAAGAAGGTGGAAGAAGCGAAGAAAGCCGCAGATGTCAAAAAAGTCAACGTTCAAAGCAAAATCGCGGCGGACCAAGTGAACGCGGCGATGAAAGTGATGAAAGACGTGAAGCAGCAACAGCAGCAACGACAACCAAAACAACAGCAATCGAAAAATAACATTAAAATGATCCCAATCAACGAGGAAGCGAAGAACCTCCAAAAGCGTTTAGATTCTGTCGAAGCTTCGATGGGCCGCGAGCGACTCGAGAAGAACTTGGAAGTGGAAAAGTTAGCCAGAGGTATCCCCGATCTTCCCGAGCAAACTAAAGTTTCCGCGAAGAAATCATCACGGGCGGTACGTTCTGAGATTTTCATCGACGACATCGCGGCTCAAATCGCGGACGAGGCGAGCACGGAAGACGGAGCTTAAGAAGAAGAGGAGGACGCAGAAGCGGACAAAAAGATGTACAAAACGACAGGGCGACCCGCGAGCCAAACGCGACGAGAGAAGGAAGAAAAGTCGCGTTATTTTTAGAATGACATTAGTTCACAACGTTAAGTTTAGAGAGAGTGTGCGAGAGACAGAGAGACTGAAAGAGGAGGTATTTTATATATTGTCCATGTGCCATAGTGATTACCGAGTATTTATGCTATTTTATTTCATGCGCCCGCCCGCTCAACGTTTCTCTCTCTCTCTTTACATCTTCCAAAGCCGCGGCATTTGCGGCATTTCGTAGCACGCGAGTAGCGCTTTTGTGTACAAAGAATAATGTCGGCGGCGGCTCTTTCGAAGACGTCTCGCCTCCTTCGAGGAGGCGACGACGACGAGCGCGAGCAGCTGTTGCCGACGACCCGCCGACGCGAGGACGACGATAGCATCCCCCCAGCCGCGTCGTCGTTGGGGAAAATCGGATTCCTGATGTGCGCGCTCGCGCTGACTTTGCTCGGGACGACGCTCTCGATGACGACGCCGACGGGAACATCCAACACAACCACGAAAACAGCGATGAATGCAAAGCTTGGCAGCGAGCGCATTGGCGGCGGCGGTTACGTGCCGTATTCCGTGGAGTTGGTTCCGACGACGACGATTCGAAGAAAACCGGTGACCGATGTCACGTTCTTTACCGCCATCGAGCGGTGCCTCGCCGAAGCGCCGACGGACGGTAAATGCATCGACTACGGATCGAGAAGCTTATACGGACCAATTCCAGAATGGAACGTGAGTTTAGTGACGAATATGGATAAAGCGTTCGAAAATCGCGTCGATTTTAACCCGGAATCGTTGAGCGACTGGGATACGAGTCAAGTGACTTCTATGCACTGGATGTTTTTTAACTGCCGCGAATTTAACGGCGACGTGAGAGGATGGCAAACTGGGAACGTGGAGGATATGAGCGGAATGTTTTATAACGCGACAAAGTTTACGAGAAAGATTGGCGAGTGGGACACGAGTTCGGTGACGAACATGCACGGCATGTTTCAATTCGCGGCGAGTTTTAACAAGAATATTTTAGAGTGGGATACCGGGAAGGTGGCGAACAGCGCGAACATGTTCAAAAACGCGACGGATTGGTACAAGAAGTTTTCCTGTCCGAACGATTCGAGCGTGCCGAGCGACTGTTCGTGCACGGCGTGCGTAAAACAGGAAGAATTTTTAGAGAGCATAGAGGAGTGTTTGCGTTTAGCGCCTGGAGGGAATTGCGAGAAAGGTTCGCACGGCGCCATTCACTTGTGGGACGTGTCCAAAGTAACGGACATGTCGTCCGCGTTTGAAAATAGAGAATTGTTTAAAGACGTCGGTATTAGTAACTGGGACGTCAGCTCAGTGACTCGAATGGATAACATGTTTCGCAACGCGGTCTCCTTTAACGGCGATATTAGCAAATGGAACGTAGAAAACGTTCAATCGGCGCACCGCATGTTCAAAAACGCCAAGGCGTTTGATAAGGACATTCGAGGGTGGGTAATGATGAGCTTACCCTCATCGACGTCTACGCCGCCGCCGACGACGACGATGGCGGCGAGTTTATCTACTGCGGTCAGCGAAAAAGAAAGCAATCACGCATCTTGGGACATGTTCACCGGTGCGGACGCGTGGTTGATTAAATACGGCTGCCCGTCTTGCCAGCAATTCGAAGGCCCGCCGAAAATGTGGTCCACCCTCAACGAACATCCGCCACCGTCGCCGCCGTTGCCGTCTCCGCCAATGTCACCGACGCCTCCATTTGACCCGTCAAAATGCGCCTCCACGCCTCCGTTTGAGAACTTACACGAGTGCGAAGATACTTTAATTCACAAAGAGGAGTGCTCCGTCGATCCGTCCACGAACGAGGAAACGTGCGCGGTGCAAGTCAAAGTCCCGGTCCTCGGTTTTTGCGCGATGAAAGCCGCCATCAACCGCTTAAACAAAATCGAGTGCGGTTATCTGTTGGAACAAAATACCCTTTCAACGCTCGATGCGCTCACCACGCCGGTGAACTTGCGCGGCATCGGGGACTATTTAGACGGATTGGCAACCGTCCTCGAAACTCAAATCGCTCCGGCGCCGCAGAATATCTTTGCCTCCTCTTTGGCGCAGCAGGAAGAAGAACGAACCGAAGAAATACCGAGCGAAAACGACGGCGACGACGACGACGACGACGGCGTGTACGGCATGATCAAAGATAGAAAGAAAGGTTGGTTTGGATTTTAGAAGATAGTGTATACCAAAACGAACGCGTTGTAATAGTAATAGTAAAAGGAGAAAAGTCAATGCTTTTCGTAACGCATTTTTCTTCACTTTTTCCCCGCACGCACATTGAAAAAAACGCACACGATTCTTCCGTCGCGCGCAGCCGCGAAGAGAGAAAGATATATAGATTTTAGAGAATGCACCGATAAAACACACATTGCAGAAAGAAAGAGCGCACATGTCGTCCCATCCTAATCCTTCCCAGAAGCGGGAACAGCGGCACTTCCTTTCCGCGAGAGACCGACGACTGTTGGTGTTCGGTTATCCGAGAAGAGTCACTTCCCGGGAAGTCGAAACGCTGGTGCGTTTTTTACTCGAAGAAGAAGAAGATGAAGATGAAGAACAAAGAGGAGATAAAAGAGATCCAGGAGACGAAAAGAACGAGAACACGACGACGACGATTAAAGTTCTCGACGAATTGGACGCGCACGGGTGCGCGAGCGCGTTCGTGCAACTGCCACGAACGACGACGCGGGAGCAGCGATTTCGACTGCTCGAGAGTAAGCTTCAATCTGGCATTCAGTTTGAAGGGGCGAATATCTACGCGAGAGCGTTTGACGCGCCGAATCGACCCGAGGCGTTGAAAGGGTTGCCGAGGACATTGGAAGAGGTGTTTAAAAAGACGAGGGAGAAGAAGATCAGCGACGATGGCGCGTCGGTGCCATCGCTATTGCCGCCGGAAGGGTACACGATTGGCGGGAGCGCGGCTGTTGAAAACGGCGCGACGGGTACGAAGCGGAAAAGAGTCGGTCCTGGTCCGCTCTTATCGCTCTCAGAAAACGTAGCAGCAACAGCAGCAACAATTGTGACATCAGCAGCAGCAGATAACGGCGTTCGCTTGATTCGAGCGGATGTAAGAGGCGGCGGTGCGTTTGCGCGAGATTTTGATGCGGTTGAGTTTCTCGAGTTTGACCCGGCGACGAGTTCACCCGGTGATTGCGAGAGAGAGAGCGTGATGCTCATCGGTCGCAGAGGTAACACTAACGTAGAGAGAAAACTTGCCGTCATATACGCTGCCGAAGCTCTGCCGTTTTTTATCGGTGCGAGGGGTCTCGCGGTGAGACGAATGAGAAACACGTTCCCGACCGTAGCTTTTGAATGTATCGAGCATCCTCAAAGATGCGTGTTTTTGTGGCAGAAAGGTACCGGCGCGAACGGCGACGATGAGGTGGCGAAATGCGAGGAGATTTTGTTCGAAAAGGCGGTTTTAGAGACGATTAAAACGTTGCAGCGGACGTCAGAAGAGTTCGCGTTGAGTGCGAAGAAAGTAGCCGCCCCGGCGAGCACCGCGAGTTACGATTTCAGAAGTCAAAGAAGTAGCGAAGATACCGGATTTTTTCGTGCTCAAAGCGATAGCCTTTATCATCGAGAGCAGCATCAATGGGAAGAAGCGGGAATGACTTTTAACGACGACGACGGTGACTTACATGCGCCAAGCGTCGCTCCGTTTGTTGGCAGCAAAACGCCGATACCACCGCCAGCGGCAAATGAGTACGATCATCTGTATCATGACATCGAAGATAAAGAAGAAGAAGAAGAAGAGGAAGAAAAATGTGATAATACGAATAGAATTTTAGACGACGACGATTTTGGGGAAGCAGGCTTTGAAGGTGGTGAAAACGACGAGGATGATAACGACGGCACTTACGAAGAAGGGGAGGAAGGAACCAACCTCTTACGAAACGAAACTCCATCACCGATTGAGGAGCTACAAGACGCCGACGCCGCTGCGTGCGAGGTGAATAACAAAGACATCAACTCTCGACTGGACATCCACAGAGCGTGTTCAGAAAGGCTTATTTCGAGAACAGACGTCGCGTTTTTCCTCGGCTCGACGAACAAACATACGGATGGAAGCATTACGGAACGATTCGATTTGAACGAGCGTTTCGTGAGAGTGCGCATGCCAAAAGGCAAAACCGTCTCCTCGAGTAACTACGCGTGCGGGATTATAAAGAAAGCGTACGGCGAACCAGGACGAACGAAATTGCACGAAATCACGTGGAAACTCGTTCTGGACATAGGACTCGCTTCTGAGCCATACACCACGGACGTGGCTTATTTGTCAAACGATACTTTTACGCAAACCGAAACGAGTGCGTTTGTGGACAACTTGAAAACCAGAGATGGTGACGATGTGGCCGCGGAAACGCTCTTCGCGCCAACAATGTAATACGTAGATTAAACAATTGTAAGTAAGTAGTAGGGTAGTAGACATCAACACAGGATTTATTACATTATTTATTTGTCTCTCTCTCTCTCTTCTCTTCTCTCTCTTTCTTTCTAATTATAGCACGTTGTTGGTTATTGTTATTAAAATAATACTCTTAGTTCGGGTTGATGATGGCTTTGATTTCATCGTACATGACCAAAACCATCGCACCGCCGACGCCTCTCAAGATGTTAGAGAATGCACCCTTGAAGAACGCGCCCGCGCCTTCGGCTTGGTAAATCTTAACAAACGCGTCCATGGTACCGCTGTACGTCGGACCGGCGGCGCCGCCCTTCTTACCGGACGTCATCATCAAACGTCTACGAACGGTATCAAACGGATAAGACAAGACACCAGCGGCGTTCGTGGCGACTTGCGCGACGACGAACTTCGCAATCATGGAAGAATCCTTGGTCAACAAGGCACCCTTCCCGGTGTCGTAGAGACCAAAGTACGAACCTCTGTACACGACGATACCTTGGACGGAAACGCCAAAGCCCTTGTACAAAGCACCAACACCGCCAGCTCTGGCAGTCTTGGAAATGCAATCGACCAAACCGGTGAATTCGCGATCCTTGTTCGAACCGACATCGGCGGCCAAACGAGTACGAGCGAAATCAAGCGGGTACACAATCAACAAAGAACCCGCGCCGGCCAAACCGCCGGACGCCATGTTGACCGCAAAAAACGACCAGAATGCCTCCTTCGGCGAGTACGTCGGAAACAAGTTCTTAATCGTATCCTTGAACGCAAAGTTAAACGCTTGCGTCGGGAAATAACGGACGATGTTGGCCGTGTTACCTCTCCAGAACGACGCGACGCCTTGCTCCGCGGAGACTCTCGTGAAGCAGTTCACGATACCGGTGTATCTCGGGATTTCCCCAGAGACAATTCTCGGGTTCGCATCTTGCGTTTGGATCAAAAGCTTGACTCTTTCAATCGGCGCGGTCGCAGTTTTCGCGATCGAACCAGAGACGCCACCAGCCGCTAAATCTTTCAAGAAACCGAGCGGGTCCTGTTTTTAAATAAAAGTAATCGAGAATCGAGTCAAACAAAAATTGGGTGAGTTTCTCTCATTCCAAGTTGACAAAAAGAAAGAATCTAGATCCTTCCAGCCGTCGAGAACCCGCGAAATTCAGATCAACGGCGTCATCGCGTCCGCGCCTACCGATCGCGTTCGGTTTTGCCGCCCGTTTCTCCGCTCGCGCGTCCTTTACGAACCAAAACCGAGAGTTTTCAATTCAATAATCCATATTCGAAAAATAAAAAAGCTCCTCTCTGTGCTGGTGGATGATGTTTGGCGGCCGATCCCTTTTGAAACGTCGCGCATCCATCCATCGCGCGCAAAGACACGCCACGCGACATTTCCCGACCCGCAAAACCACCCGCATCGCGCTCAAAACTACACCCTCCATCAAACGAGCGCGTAAAATCGAACCGCACATCCCGGATCTCCTCCTAAACCTCGCGCCTTGCCTTCCGCGCGGCGCTCACATTTTGGATGTTTTGTGTTCAAAAGAAAAACAAAAACAAAAAAGAAAACAAAAAAAGAAGAACGACGCGCACCACTTCTTTCTTACTGTACGCGGTGAACTGCATCGTCGCTCTCTGCGTTCGCGTCATCGCCGAAGAAGCCGCCGCGAACCCAGAAGTCGTCTCTGGTTTCTGTTGTTGTTGCGCTTTCAAGTTGCGCTCGAACGCTTGTTCGTAAAAGGCTTTCGTGAATGCCATTCTTTTTGTTCTCGTGTGTGAGTGATTGATGGTGCGGATAAAAAGTGAAGAAGAGGAATAAATAACAAAGCAAAGGCGAAATTTTTTTTGTTTTTTTGGCGAAGAGTATACGCAACGTTAATAGGGCCATATCGATCCACATGTATGACATACGGAGATCTCTCCCTTCCACTCCTCGGTCGTGTTGGGCTTCTCGCTCGTCAGAAAACACTCGATCCTGTGAGAGAAGAGAGAAAAAGCGCGCACCCACACACCGCATATGCAGTAAAAAGAAGAGGAGAAGAAGAAGAAGAGCGTTTCATTCATCGCGCAGAGAACACACATATATATGATGCGAGTGGCAGCCTTGCGACGCTTTTTTGCGACGACGACGAAGATGAGCGTTTACTTTTCTTCGCGTTCGTGTTCGTGTGCTTCTTCTTCGTCGTCTGGTGGCGGCTCGACGACGACGACGACGACGCGAGCGGCGATGGTGCCGGATGCCGCTGGTGCCGCTGGAGGAAGCGCGAAAACCGCCAACAACGCCGCCGTCGTCGCGCGAGGTCGCCGCCGGTCGCCGTTTTCGTCGTCGTCGTCGTCGCGCGGAGATGGGAAGATGAGGAGACAACCGTTTTCGTCGTCGTCAACGTCTCGTTTTTCTTCTTCTTCTTCTTCTTCTTCTGCGACCGCTTTGAACGACGAAAAAGAAGAAGAGGAGGAAGAGATAAAAGACATACTTTCGCTGCTGTGCAGAAGCGCGCGTTTGAATCCGAACCGACCGGCGATTGCTTCTGGCGTCGCTTCCAAAGGCCCTTTGGATGCGGTCGCGTACGCGAAACTCTTCAATTTCAGTTACACGTTGTCGCAATCGAAGGTTTTAGAGGACGTGTCCGTTGGGGACAGAGTCGGGGTGTATTGCGCGCCAAACGCGGAATTTGTGGCGTCGGTGTACGCGATATGGATGCGCGGGGCGATTGCGGTGCCCGTGTCGGCGTTCGGGGACGAGACGGATCGAGCGCACGTCGCGCGCGATAGCGGGATGAAGACGTGTTTAGTGCCGCCGAGGACGAACGATTATTTCATGAGGAGCGGAGGAGAGGAAGAGGAGACGTTCACGTGCGGGGAGGCGGAGATTAGGCGAGTGTATAAAATTCCAAAGTGGGCGCTGAAGCCGTGCGAGCTTCAGAAGAATTGGCTGGAAGACGTTAGCGGCGACGGTAGTAAAAATAGTAGCAGCGATAGTAGCGATAGTAGCGGTAGAAGTCAAAGAAACGGAGAAGTGGGCGCGCTGATTTTATACACGTCCGGAACGACTGGGCAGCCGAAAGGCGTTTTACACACCAGACAGAGTTTGTATTCTCAAGCGAAGACGTTGAGAGACGCGTGGGAGATTTCCAAGAAGGACCGTTTGTTGCACTGTTTGCCTTTGCACCACGTGCACGGATTCGTGAACGGCGTCTTGGCGTCGCACGCGAGCGGCGCGACGGTGGAGTTCACGGATGCGTTCAAGTTCGATCCGAGGTATTTTTGGCGAAGGATGCGAAACTCTGGGCCAGATATAACGATGTTTTATGGCGTACCAACCATGTACGCGATGGCGTTGCGACAGTTGGACGTTTACGACAACGCAGATAGGAGGAGAAGAGAGAAAGAAAAAGAGGAAGGAGACGGAAACGACGAGACGAAGGAAAAAGTATCGACTCGATCGGAGTGCGCGAAGGAAGCGAAAGCGCTTCGCTTGTGCGTTTCTGGTTCCGCGGCGTGTCCTACTTCCATTCTAAATCAGTGGAACGCGCTGACTGAAAACCAATCGCCTCTGTTGGAACGATACGGGATGACAGAAATCGGCATGGCGCTTTCGCAAAAATTGGATTTCTCGAGTCGCGCGCCCGGATCCGTCGGCGAACCGTTGGCAAACTCGGAGTGCAAAATTCTAGACGACGCGACGAACGAGTTACTCGTGAAAGGACCGGGGATTTTCAAAGAGTACTGGAACAATCCAAAAGCAACCGAAGAGGCGTTCACGAGCGACGGGTACTTTAAAACCGGCGATGTCGTGTCCGTTTCCCCCGATAAAAAAGACTGGCGCATCGTCGGTCGCGCTTCCGTGGACGTCTTGAAAGTCGGCGGCGAGAAAGTTTCCGCGCTAGAAATCGAGGCGAGAGTTTTGGATGGTTTAAGTCAAACGTCTTTGAAAGAAATCGCGGTATTCGGAGAGGTGGACGAACACTACGGCGAGCGCGCCGTGGCAATCGTCGCGCCTTTGGACGAATATAAATCCACGGAGAATTTCAGCGAGCAGTCCTTCGACGAGGAAGTGAAAGCGTGGACGAGAGAGAACTTAACGAGCGAACGATGGATCACGAAAACGTACGTGGTAGACTCTATACCGAGAAATGCGATGGGAAAAGTCAACAAGAAAAGCTTAAAGGCGATGTTTTCGAAAGACTCTTCGTCATAGTTTGAGTGAGTCGTTGCGAGTGTACATTTACTTAGTTTTAGCATTAGTATTAGCAACCCGTTGACTTCATCACACGATTTAGACTAACTACTCGCGACTATTTTTATCTCTCGTTCATCTCGGGGCGACTTTGTTCGTGTCGTTACTACTATTATTGCTGCTATTATTGTCCCCTCCGTCGACGCTGTTGTTGTTGTTGTGATTGCTGTTATCGCTGCTCAAAGCTCTGGCGACTTCAAATTCAGGCAAAGGCATCGCGTTTAACCGTCTGAAATCCTCTCGCGTTGGGATGTCGTACTTTCCTTCTAAAAATTTCGCGAGACTGGCGGGCGCTTTCGCGCGATCTAAATACGCTCTCAAAGCGTCGCCTTGGACTCTCTCTTCTTTCGCTAAAACCTCCGAAGCTTCGCGCAACAACGCTTCGTTTAGCTGTAACGTTTCGCACGCCACAACTAACGCCGCGTTTAGCAATCCAGTCACTTCACCTTCGACGTCGTGACCGGACTCTTTCGCGCGATCGCTAAACGACCAATCTTCCGGGTTACCGCCGGAAGATAGAGTCGGTATGGATATCGGACCGACCGAGGCGGACAAACCCCACTCGGCGAAACCTTTATACGCCAACATCGTCGCGCGTTGAATATCGTCCGAGGCTCCGGTACTCACGCGTTTACACGCAATCATTTCCGCCGCGCGTCCGCCCATGAACGTGGCGATTTGCCCGCGAAGTTCATCCGCAAACATTAGTTTCCTCTCCGGCTCGTCCGTGTTTGGTGGCGTGTACGTAAAACCCAACGCACCTCCAGACCGGGCGACGATAGAAATCTGTTCCGGTTTCGTCGATCCGGGAAGTAACGTCCCGACGGCTTGCGAAACGATCGCGTGGCCAACTTCGTGCGCGGAGACATTGAATTTCTCTCTCGGTCCTAACAGCGAACGTTTCTTTTCCACGCCGGCGACGGTTCTCAAGACTGCTTTTTCAAATTCCTCCTTACCGACGGTGGTTTTGTTTTCGCGACCGGCGAGTAACGCGGCTTCGTTGACTAAGTTTTCCAAATCAGCGCCGGTAAAACCGCTCGTCATCGTCGCGATTTCGTCTAACAAGTGTTTTTTTTCATCATTTTGTTGTACATTGTTCTCCAACGGCAAACCTCTCGTTTGGACGTGGACGTCCAAAATTTCGCGTCTTCCTTGGACGTCTGGTTTGTCCACTTGAACGATCCGATCGAACCGACCGGGGCGTCGTAACGCCGCATCTAACGTATCCGGACGGTTTGTCGCGCCTATGCATATTACCAATCGGCTCGCATCGGCGTCGAAGCCGTCTAATTCAGTCAACAACTGATTCAAAGTCTGTTCACGTTCGTCGTTACCCATGCCTCTCATTTTGCCGTCCGACCGGCCTTTAGCGACGGCATCGATTTCGTCGATGAACACGATCGCTGGCGCTTGAGCGCGAGCTCGAGCGAACACATCGCGCACACGAGATGCGCCCATACCCACGTACAGCTCCACGAATTCGCTCGCGGCGACTGAAATGAACGGCACGCCGGCTTCGCCGGCCACCGCTCTCGCTAACAGAGTTTTCCCGGTCCCGGGCGAGCCGCACAAAAGCACCCCACAAGGCGGTCTCGCGCCTAATTTCGAGTACCGCTCTGGGTTTTTCAAAATGTCTACGATTTCAGATAACTCTTCTTTCGCCTCGTCGACGCCGGCGACGTCTTCGAACGTCGTCGACGGTGGCGGCGTGAAATTCGGATCGTTGCGTCCTCGGCCGTTGAACGACCTCCCTCCGACTTGCCTTCCCGCGCCTGGAATTCCACCAGGCATACCACCACCTGGCATACCACCTCTTCCGCCGGGCATGCCACCACCAGATCCCATCATCATCGAATTCTCGCGAATGTTCCTCAACCAAAAGAACAAAACGATCGACGCAAAGACTAAAAACGGAAAATCAAACGCGTTCTTATCGCCGTCGGCGTCCACCGAGAAGAGCTCGACGTCGTTCTTTTCCAGCTGCGCGTACGGAGTTTGCGCGTCCGCGGGTTTTCTCGTCGCGTAGTGAATCTCAAACGACTTTGATCCGTCGCTTTTGCTCAGCGTCGTCGTCGTCTCTCCTCCTCGTCGTTCTTGTCCACGTTTTCCTTCGTTACCGCTCTTTCTCCCGTCGCCCCCGGCGTCGATCACCGTCGGTTTCCTCGGTTTCCACGTCAAACGATCTCCCGCCACCGTGACCGTCCCAATCTCATTCCTCCTCGCGTCTCTCAAAAACTTCGAATACGACACTTGCAAAACCCTCGCGCGTCTCTCTTTCGCCGCGTACGGGTTACCGTCGCTCGTCCCAAACGCCGCCTCGTACGCGTACGCCAGAAACGAAACCAACGCGTACGTCGCGACGATTTTCGTCGCTCGGTTCACCAGCATCACCGACCGATTCGGCGGTGGAGAAGAAGGAGAACGAGGAGAATGCGATTGTTGTTGTTCTTGTCGTCGTTGATTTGCACTCGTCCACGAATTGTCGTTCGTCGACGCGCCGCCAGAGCCAGATTTTTCATCTTCCTTTTTCATCTTCGAGGGTTCGTTACCGTCGATTTTATCGTCCGAAGACGACTTTGACGTCGTCGCTTCCTCCGTCTTCTCGTCCTCGTCCGTCTTCTTCGCGCTCGTCGTCGTCCTCCTCGCGTTCTTCTTCGATGGCACCACCACCACCAGCTCGCGACGACGACGACGAAAACGACGACTCGAAAGCGTCGTCGACAAAGACGACGCGAAGAAGATGGTCTTTGGAAAGACGGCACCGTCGTCGTCGTCATCAAAGTCGTCGATGATAGCGCTCACGCTTCTCGTCCCTCCTCCTCTTCTTCTTCTCGAAGACGACTTTGACTTTGACGACGAAAAAGAACGATAATACCGATCGGGGGGCCGTTGTTGCCGCCGGAGACGACGAAGAGGGAGCGACGAAGACGACGGAATAAGCGTCGTCGTCATGGTGTGCGCGTGCGTTCTTCTTTTTGACGAGTAAAAGTTCGATGTTGGGGAAAAAAAAAGTTCCAATTTGCACTCTTCAGAACTCGTATACATATATCATGATCGCGTATTGGAAACCATCGACGACATCGAGCGGCAGAGACAAAGTGGCTTTGGCGTCTTCTTCGTTTAAAGACGACGATAAGATCGATGACCGTGTTCTTCTTCTCCCAAAAGACGGGGATAAAAAGAGGAAAAAAAGTACGATCCTCGAAACGATCAACTTCCCGCCGTCGTCGTACGTTCGATTCAACGTGAACGCGCTGGAAAAGCTGAACCGATTGGACGAGGACGTGCGCATGCAAAAGACGAGGACGAGGGCGGAAGTGACCTCGTACAAGAGGAGAGAACCGAAGGAGAGAGGTCCGTTCGTGGTCGGGTTGACGGATGTGGAGAGGGAGAGGATTAAGGAGCAGTTTTACGTGGTGGAGGTGTTTTACGACGACGTCCGGCGTACGCGGCGGCGGCGGAGAGGAGAAGAAGGAGAAGAAGAAGAAGTCGAGAGAAGAAGCGAAAAATTTGTATTCGCGACGACGAAAGAAAACAACGAAATAGAAGAGCTGAAAGAGACGAACGCGGAGGAGTACGTGAAAGATAGCGGGTGTCGATTTCACGAGGTGCAATACGCGAGGAGGTTTGTGTGTAAAGAGGTGACCGCGATCGACGACGAAGCGGCGGAGGAAGCGGAGGAAGAGGCAAAGGAGAAGACGAATAAGACGAATAAGCGCACGAAGCAGCGGTACGCGGTGCGGATAGGACGCGTTGAAGACGCCAGAGCTGGGTCGAGGATGGTCTGTGGAAGCGTCGTGGAGGTGAGGAGGTTAGATTTCGTTTCGGACGGCGGCTGCGGCGGCGACGATACAGGAGACGACGAGGCAACGAAAAGGAAACGAAGCGATAAAGACGCGGAAACGGATAGAAACAAACTCCTTCGGGTTCTCGAAAAAATTACGGCAACCGCGGAAGGGATTTTAGCCGACGAGAGAAGAGAAAACGCCTCGGCGGCGGAAACAGGAGGAGAAGGCGCGGGAACGGCGCCGGCGGGCGAAGGAAACGACGCGGACGGCGGCGAAAAGTCCGGAGAGTTTGTGGATGCCACCGCGAAGTGGACGCTGCGAAACGCCACCGCGGACGCGTTCGACGTCCATCCGGCGGCGATGTATTGCGCGTTGATCGCTTCGGTTAACTTAGAACAATAGAACTTGCGAATTGATTGTACGAGTAGACAAAAACCGCGATTGCGAACAAAAAAAGCAAAACTGACCGCGATTGCGAACATTAATTCCTCCATTTTTACCACGCAAAAATAGTAAACATTGATATTCGTCGCGTACAATAGGAAAGCGTTTGTTAAAGCTTGACGCGCTTATCCAACAACACATACACGAGCGCATTCTGCGCGATGTCGATCTATGAAAAACTACTATTCGCGTTATCCTTCGCGATGATCTTGGTCGTCGGCGTCCGCGCGGCCATCACCGAAATATCATCCTCGGGCGGGTAAGAAGAGTTGTTCTTAATTTGTACAAATATCTCTCCCTTCCGGACCTTTTCGGACGCTTTTTCTCTCGTCCTCTCTTTTTTCTTTCTCTTCTCTCTCTCTTCTGCTAAAAAAGAGAACGCGCTCCAAACGCGCGTCGGAAGAGTAACGATTTCTCTTCTTTTATGCCTGTCGCTCGATTCGAACCTCTTTCTCTCTCGCGCGTTCTTTTCGAACGCGGCGCGCGCGCGAGTAAATTGGAAAATAAGAAAATGAAAGGTCAACATACCTTTTTTTCAAAGAGCACGTAACAACACTCACACGCATATTTTCAAAAAAAAACGCAGCGCGTTGACGACGACCATCACGGTATCTGAGTACACGTACACGAACGCCGACATCGGCGTGAGCATGAAGCTGAGAGGCTACAACGTGGACGCGACGAGTTTGGACACTTTGCAACACGGGCCGACTTTGAGGTTCAAAGCGGGCGATACGGTGACGGTGACGCTCCAGAACGATATGGCGCCGTGCGGCGCTACCTGCACGCACCCGGCTTCAGGAAACGGGTATCACTACTCGCAAAAGACAAACTTGCACACGCACGGTTTGCACGTCAGTCCAGATGCGGGGGCGGATGATGTCTTTTCTACCGTAGAACCCGGAAATACTTTAACGTATACGTACAGTATTCCAAGCGACCACGCAGGGGGGACGTTCTGGTATCACGCGCACCATCACGGTTCGACCTCTTTGCACGCGGCGAGTGGCATGATCGGCTTCATGATTGTTGAAGATGCGGCGGATGAAGTGCCGAGTGCGATTTTGAATGCCGACGAGGTCGGTCCTTTGGCTATCGCGTACATGGATTTACCGGCGCTGAAGTCGATCGCGACCGATAGTCCCGGTGAAGTTTGGACTTCTGCCGCTGATTCAAACGACGGCGGTTACACAGGCTATTTTGTGAACGGTAAAGTCAAGCCGAACTACGACGTGAAATTGAACAGATGGACGAGAATCCGAACGGTTTTCCTGGCCACCGACAAAGACGCTATCATTTCGCACGACGGCGCTACGAGCGGGCAATCTTGCGAGTGGTATTTACTGGCTAAGGATGGCGTGTACGTCTCTCCGGCACCAAGAGCTTTGAACGATGGTAAGTTATACTTGGCCCCTGGTAATAGAGCGGACGTGATGTTGCGATGCACTGGAAGTTTGGGGACCGTGACGGTTTCCGCCGAAGCTGCGGCTAAGAAAAGACGTCGATCTTTGCTCCAAGGCCCGGGCGGCGGCGGTGGCGGTGGCGGCGGTTACGTTGCTGGCGAGTTGTTCACCATAACCATTATCGCCGATGATTCCGCGGAGAAGACTGGTGAAAACTACGACGATCTTTCGCAATTTAATCCGAAAAGACCCGCGTACTTAATGCAGACGTTGAAGGACGAACCGGCCGGGTTACCAACGCCGATGACGAACAGTGTCACTTTCACTAAGGCAACTGGTGGTTGCGGCGTAAACAACCAACAATTTGTGGACAAAGATACACCTCTCGGCACAGTCGATCTCGGTACTGTACAGAAATGGACCGTCAATGGAAACGAAAAGCACCCGTTGCACATTCACGTGAACTCTTTTCAACTTTCAGGCGTGACGGACGCTTCTGGTTACTTCCAAGACGGAGATTGGCACGACGTCGTATATCGTCCCACTGGCGTGACCATCGACAATTATTACTTTATGGTTGATCGTTTCGCAGGAAAGAAAGTTATTCACTGCCATTTCTTGACGCACGAAGATAATGGATGCATGGGCTTTTACACCATTAACGGAGTCGAAGGCACGACCGTATCTGGCGCCACGGCGTCCGAGTTGGCGACGTTGACGACGACAACTTCGGACCTTGCCTCCGATGGAACGACGACGACGACAACAACGACCACCACCACCACTTCATCCGTCACTGGTCGTGCGAGTATGATGAGAGGTAAAGCGATCTACCTGGTAGTCACAACCGCTGTCACTCTTTTCTTTTTGTAAAAGTGACCGGAAAAAATTCATAACAGAACACGAAAACGCTTCTATTCAAACGACGTCGTGGGTCTCCACGGCGAACATCTGCGGTAAATCAGAGAGAAGATGTTTTACAGTTACGTCTACGTGCGCGATATTTATACCGAAGAAAACACTGTTAGTATACATATGCAAAAGGGTAAACACGAAATTTCATTGATAAACATTCAACTATGACTCCACCTTCTCCGCCCATTCTCTTTGTCTCCTCTCTCGCGCCGGCACAATCACATATATCCCAAACAACATCCAACATACTAAAATCACCGCCATTATCCCCAGAATCGCCTGGTTGACTTGCCTATCGCTCGCGTCTCGCATCAATTTCGTCTTCCGCAACGTATCCTTCGCTTTCCTGTGCGAGTTGACGAATCCTCTCCCCGTAGATTGCACCGGCTTTGATCGAGCTACTCGCATCCCAAACTTCGCCGAAGCGGTGCCAAACTTTCGCACGCGCTCGTTCGTCCCTATTTTTTTCGCCGCTTTGTACCAAAACGTCGTTTTTGATCCATCGCGAAGGGTCACGACCCCACCGTCTTCGTCCTCCGCGGTATCTTCGCTCGCGCTCGTCTCCAACTCGTCGCCGCTCGCGGGTACAACATCATTCAAAACGGACGCCGACGACGTAAACGCCGACGATTCGCCCTCCTCCTCGCTCCTCTCTTCTTCTTCGCCTAAGACGAGAGACGAAGCAGAATCGGAAGAGAAAGATCCCCCTTCCTTCTTCTCCTCCTCCTCCGCGAAGATGTCATCGTAATACTGGCTCTTATCGTAATCTTCAAAATCATCGACGCTGGACATGACGTTCGATCCGACCGACGGATTACTGTTCAGCGCCGGCAACAGCGCGTCATCCACCATCTCTCCACCGTACGGCGACGCGAAGTCACTCCTCCTCGTCGCTCCGTGCTGACGAGAATACAAAACGCGATCTTTGTTCCTCTTTGGTGCTCCGATGCGTGAAATTTGAAGCAACTTTCTCTTGTTGTTGTTGTTGTTGTTGTTGTTGTCATTCTCGTCGTCGTCATCGAGAGAAGAAACCAGACGACCGTTCGAGAGGGAGAGGAACGAGGAGAAGAGCGCGAAGACGACGACGAGGAGGAGGACTCTCGACGTCGACGTCGGTGCTCGCCGCATCATGGTTTTGTTTTTACTTTTTACAAGTATCTGTATTTCTGGGTTGTGGTGTACTTATTGGGGAAAATGCGACAAAAATACAGTTGCCTTTCTTCCCGAAGACGAAGACAAACAGAAGTCAGGGCTCGCGAACGCGACCAAAACGGCCCGAAAAAACAGACTCAGAAAGAAGAGCTTGCTTCTTCTGAGACAGAACGCGCGTTGGCTTTCTCTTCACCTTCTTCTTCTTCTTCTTCTTCCCCTATTATATATATTAAGCATTTGTGCGAATTTTGTTTCCCCTACGTACCTGTGAAACATAAACATGTTCGCTGGACGACGAGAACGCGCGGATCGATCGGCGCCGATATTTCGCCGGCACCAGTTTACCGCCGAGTACGATTATTCCGACGATTCAATAATGGATGATGACGACGACGACGATGACTTCGAAGACGCGCTCGAGATTGCGAGAAGAACGAGGCGAGAGATGATGCAAAATCGAGCGCAATTTGAGCAACAACAACAGCATATAAGGCGAGAAGAGGCGAAGCTTTTCTCCTCGGCTTCGGAGGAAGAGGACGAAGAAGAAGAGGAGACGGAAGAAGGCGACGCGACGGTTCGAAAAAACAAAGCGAAAGAGACAAAGGCAAAGTTAAAAGCTTGGGCCGGAGCGTACAGCACGTTCGACGACGTTCGACCGAAACCGCCGCCGTTTCCGTTACCGCGGGAGTTCGCGAAGCCGGAGTTTTTGAGAGAGGAGAGACGGGTGGATTTCGCGGCGATGGAAGAAGAAGGAGAATACGATGATGACGATGATAATGATTACATCGAGTTCAGAGGAGGAGAAGAGAGATTAGGGAGTCACGGGAAGGCGGCGACGCGCGCGATGACGCCAATGTCTTCGTCGATGGTTTCGACGCGAAACGCGAGTCCTTCGTCGTCGTCGAAGAAAGCTTCGTCGTTGCTGGTAGAGTCTCTCGCGTCGCAACTGCGCGCGTGCGAGTTGAGAGCCGCGGACGCTTTGGCGGATGCCGAGAGAGAATCAGAGCAAGCCGCCAGATGCGAAAGAGAGAATGAAAAATTACGAGAAAAACTGAAACGAATGGAAGAGTCCGTGAAGGAGTTGCAAAAAGTGTGCGCGTTGGACCGACGGAAACGCGTGGAAGGCGACGAGAGAGCGGCGGAGGCGAAAGCAAAGGAAGAGCGGATGAAATTAGACGTGCGAGAGGCGATTGCGATGTTGAGAGAGCGAGAGAGAGAGGTCGAGGAGTTTGCACGAATGGTGAAAGAGGCGGAGAGGAAGAAGAACGAGGCGAGGGAACACGCGTTGACGATGCGAGCGAATTCGAGAAAGCTGGAAAGAGAAAACGCGCGACTGCGAACGGCTGCGGCTGAGATGGAAGAAAGAATGGAACAGATCGTGTCGATGAACGAACAGTCTGGGAGATCGATTTCGGAAATTGTGCGGAGTAGTCCGATGAAAAGGCATCCACAACTCGTCGTAACTGCTCGACGAGACGACAAAGAAGAAAAAGACCGAGAAGAGGAAGAACAAGAAAGGAAAAGACCGCCGATTACGACGCAAAGGACGACGTCAAACATCGCCGCCGGCGTGAGAACCAACGCCACCCGACTCCAATCTCCGTCGTGGTCCTGGTTCCGCGCCGCCGCCGACGACGACGACACCAACGCGCGAAAAGGAACCAACGCGCAAAACCCCCCTCCGTACGCGACTTCCGCGGACCTCCGCGCCGCCAACCTCGCCGTCATCGCTCGACACGAAAAAGACATCACCTCCCTCTCCTCCGAACGCGACCAACTCCTTCAACTCTTAGCCACGAAATTCTCAAACGGCGCCGGTAAATCCATGAAAGAGCGAGAGCGGAAACTCGCCGTCGAAGACCGATTACGGCGCGTGGAGGAGAGTCTGAAACGCGCCAAAGCCGCGCTCAAAACCGCGAGACGAGAACGACTCGAATAGAAGAGAAGAGAAAAACAAGCGAACAACGCGCGACTGCTATGTATGTGTTTATCGGTATTGAAACAACGTTTCGTAGAAAAAATGTCTCCACCTTCGTTTACTAAGTTTGCTCGACCTTCTTTGAAAATTTTTTCTTTTTCATCCGATCCCGAGGGTGCAAATTCGTCAGAAACAGACGCGGACGGAAACGACAACAAAAAGGAAACGCACACCATCTCTATCTTTCTCTCTCTCTCTCGACGCGGGAGGAGCAGAAAAAGTCTCGCTCGCTCAACGAAGAAGAGAAACGATTATGCGCGTCCTGTCCCGATCGTTCTCGTACGTGACGACGTCGATCCTCGTCGCCTCGATCATCGTTCT
>Ga0255769_10001655_pt1 | contig 25075 bp, 16 predicted proteins | sample 041ome_9_FD_179637 | JGI IMG/M metagenome (GOLD analysis project Ga0255769, IMG submission 179637) | Coastal salt marsh microbial communities from the Groves Creek Marsh, Skidaway Island, Georgia - 041413US metaG (version 2) | ecosystem: Environmental > Aquatic > Marine > Intertidal zone > Salt... | reverse complement strand
CTACATATTCAACAAAATATTTTTTTTTTAATTTTTTCAATAATATATCTTGTAAAAATTCTTCACTTAGTTTATTATATATTGTTCTCTGATGGTTATAAATTTTAATGGAAACCATATTAAATGTTCCGTATTTTTTGTTTTGAAATATATTTATTAATATTTTGTCTATTTTTGTCCACGATATGTTTTCACCATCTATGTAAATTACAAAGCTGTATTTACTTATATTATCTATAAAATATTTCACTTCCTTCATATATTTCAACATTTCATTTGAATATATTAATGAACATTCTTCTTGATTATCACATTTTGATAATACTTTTGCTTTACCACATATTGGTGTGTTTTGATCTATCGAGTTTGATTGTCCCATTTATCCGTTTTGTATTATTGATTATGTATTCCAGTTCTTTCAATTTTTTTTAACTTTCCTAACTAATAATACAAAAAAGAATTAATTAATTTAAAATACTACAACGTTTTAAGCAACTTTTCTTCGGCTTAAGCAACTTAATATAACAATATGGAACATGGCGCAAACCAGACGGACACGGGCACTCTGAATCGTCAATGATTAAAGGGAAACGAACTTTTTTTACACTTAACATCATTTCAATGATAGTTTAAATTTATTTATATTCGATATAAAAATAAAATATAATCAATTTTGTTTATATTTTACAAATTGTGGGATTATGGTTCTCTATCTTCTTCATAATACACACCATCATTGTAATCTTCATCTAAATGACTAATATTTGTTGCTTCATTTTCATAAAATGCATCTTGTAATTCTTCTTCGTGACGTTCAATGTCTAATACGTCTTGAACCATTGCATTTGCTTCAGCAAACTCTTGTTCAGACGCAGATGGGTCGGCCATTTTCTGAATAAATTCCTCACGTTCTCTATTATAAGTAGATTTATCATATTTAAATAAACCTTTTTGCATACCAGTATTCCATTTGCCTAATTTATATTTCTTTTGTTTATCTTCTATTTTACGCATTTCAATACTCATTCGCCCAAGATATTTGACAATCATTTTCTTTTCTGCTTCTTTTGAACGCGTTGTTTTATTTTTCACTTGTTCATAGCTAATATTTATTTTGTTTTTATTGTCATTTTCATAAGTCAAAAAGGAAACAAGCAACTCACATACATTTTTCTTTATTAATTCAGTATTTCCCGATATAATTTCCACTTCGTCCAAATCGGTCTGAATAGATGCAATATCTTCTGTAATAGATGTTTGATTTGATTCTATTTGCATAGAACTATCATTTGTATCCTTATTATGCTGACGAATACCCGCCTTTTTCATTTCAACACCCAAATGTACAATATCACCATTGTCGGTAATATTAATGTATTCATACAATACTGAATAAACACAGTATTTAAGTAACATGTGTGTTGTTTGACTATCTAAAAACGCATATTTACCGGTAAATATTTCAACAGGTAATAAACTAGCAAAAATATGAAGGTCTTTACACTGATTTTCCACTTCTTTTAATAATAGTAAAATGGATTCATCTTGTGTGAATTTTGTTATAAAACTATATTGCTTGTCTATGATATTTGACATATCTTTTTTATGTTGGTCAGATAAATTCCAGTGGTCTCCTATTTTCTTAAAATGGTTCTCCTTCTTCAATAAATTAGGATACAACTTTGAAAAATTATAAATAAGTGTTTTTAAATAATCACATAAAATGGCGTGATTTTTTCCTATTTCATTCCAATCATTAATATTTTCCAAATAATCATTAATTATATTGTATTGTTTTGTATCTGTGTTACCATATTTTTCAATAAAATCCATAATATGAAGATACAATTTATTGTTTATCATTCCCAAATATGTTTTCAAGTCGTCTAGTTCTTTTGTTTCTTCAGTTTTAAATTCATTTTGTTTGAATTGTTCGATGTTTTTATTTAATAGACGAATTAATGGGTCTTCTATAACAGGAGATTGTATAGATGATAAATAATCTAAAAATTCAGTTAATGCAATATTAAAACTAAATTCAGGTGTAATTGTATGATGAATTTTATTTTCATTATTTATAATATTGAGAACCTGCATTAACGTATTTATATCATATTTTTTACCATTGCGTTTTAGTACAATTATCTTTTCTTCCAATGTCATTTCATTACTATAACTTTTTGGTATTTCTCCAGATAATGCCTGGAATTTTTCAGGAATAAGTTGATCATTTTTATCAAAATTACAATAATGTATAACCGCCTTGTAAATATTTTCTTCAAGATGACCAATAGGTAAAGAAGGGTATACCATACGGGTAATTTCTTCGTGATATAGCAAAGGAGCTTTTGATAATATTTTTATATCTTTTAATAATGCTTCGTTATTGATTATACTGTTAATATAAAATCCAACCTTGGGATTCTTATTTGAAAAATATGCAATCGGTTTTGTATTTTCATTATTACAACACGCATTGTCAATAAAAGGAATCGCGCCGTGTGTTTTCAAAAGAGGGGATTCTTTTAATATAACTTCATTGACTTCATTGATTAATTGATAATTCATTAATAAATTTTTGGAAAAAATATTATCTATCATGGAATGTTGTTGTTTTCGTCCCTGCTTCATATTGGTAATTATTTCTTTTTTATAATCAGACGATATATTTTGTAATACACTGTCTTGTATATTGAATTTTACAAGAGGTGGCATAAAATGAGTCCATTTTTCTACTTTATGTTCTTCTACTACCTCATCGTCCTTGTGCAACAGCAAATACTGTTTCTTTTCTTTTATTTTATAATCAATCTCCGAATTGACTAATAAATATTTATCTATAATTTCTTTAATTCGCTTTGCGAATTTGGATTGATTATATTTTTTCACTGCACTCCAAGGTTCAATATCATTCCGTGTTTTATACAATACACAACTAACATAATTTAACCCACTATAATCTTCATCTCCGGTTAATGGATAACCCTCAAATGATTTCACACAACCAGGGAATGTTTTCTTTGGTTTAATACCGGGTATGGATACTTGATTACAAATCAAAAAACACGAACTTACAATTAAAATGAGGGTTTCATTGAAATATGTATCATATTTGGGCATTTTCACATCCTTCTTTTCTTGGTATTTTTTTACTAATTTATTATAGGATTCTTCTGATTTGATCTGGGTTTCTACAAGTTCAATACATAATCTTAAACAAAAGCTGTCTATGGTTTCTTCCTTAACATCGGTGGATTTACATAAGAAACTAAAAATATTATATACCTTTTCCATATTTGGGTTTTCAAAAATGCGCTTTTCTTTCTTTGATAATTTGGGTTGGTCTTCCATTTTAGTTATTTCACTTTCGAGTAAACTTCGCGTTGACACTTTAAATCCAGATTCATCAAAACCTTCTTCGGAGTCCAATGATACTTGTGAAATAACCATTCCACTGTATTTATCCACAATACTGTCGCCGTCATCACTAATCGCTCCCTGAACACGAATAATTTCCTGCAATTTAGATGCATAATCTCCATTTGTTGAAAAGGTATATGCCAATTCATACAAAAACGCGGGCATTAGTTTTACATTGCTATCTTTACAATATTTCCAAAATGGTAATTCTCCCGAATCTTCAATGTAATTACGACAAAATAGGGTTACAAACTGTAATATATGTTGTTGTTTTTCGGAAAAATCACCAGTACCCAATATTTTTTGAAGTAAATCGTGATGAGGTGATTTAAGGCGCACATCTGTATTTGCATACATTCCCAACTGATATTGAAGGTTATTGTGTTTTTGTTCATTTACGTCTTTAATAATCAAGAATTTATTTAAGTAACGTTTATATGATTCCAGGTTCTTATTTAATTCTGATTCTAATTCTTCCATATTAACAACATAGCGCGCTTCTAATTCACTTAATAATTGATTTTCCCGTTTTTGTTGTATTTTAAACTGAACTTCTTCTTTGCTTTGACATAAATTGTTTGTTTTGTTTTTGAAACAACTTGACTTGATATTACAAAACAATGTATTATTATCCATAAAAATGGTTTCATTTATTGAATCGTCACGTAGCCAGTTTTTCTTCATTCGTTTGTAATAATGATATTTTTGCTCTTGTTCGGATGGTTTTGTAACATTTACTTTTGCGTAATCATTATCTAATACTTCACGCTTACCACGAATAATAACGGAAGCCAAATCTTTTGCACTATCTTTACTTACTTCATGTTTTTGAGTTAAATTTTCCACCAAAAAATCATAAAAATCTTCGTTTACCATATTTCGCTTTTCCGTTTCATAATTTGATAATATGTCATATGGAGTGTCGTCATACGATTCGTCGAAAAACAATTCATCTTTACCATTGTCTTTCATTAATTCTTCCAAATTTTCATATTCTTTTGCCAAATAGCGACGTCCACAATCGCTTTTAATTTTTAATGGATTCGATGTATCTTCATCAATATCCATTTTTTTGGGAATATTGAGAACAAACATCATCTTTGAAAGCATCGCATAAAGGAGTTTACAATCGTCTATAACATACATTTTCTTGAGTAATTCGTGATTATGTAAATCCTTCGATACTTTTACTAATCCATAATCAACCACCATATTTTCACTGTCTTCATCCAATAATTTCAACAATGATTTAATTATATTCGGATTTGATTGCATATTTCGATAACTATTAAAAAGTGCGGCCTTTTCTACAAAATTCTTCTTGAGGTTTTTAATGTTCTCCTTTATTACATATCGTATTTCATTATGTTGAGTGTATGTTAAGTCGTTATTATAAATCATAAAGGGTTCTAACTCATTTACATAAGAAACAAACGAATATTTTGTATTTAATATTTTCCGCATAATATTAATAATCGTCTTTGATTTGGGTATAACAGATTCCAAATATTTATTGTATTTATAACTATTATCAAAATTCGTGTCACTTAATACATAATGATTAACGTTTTTCAATATATCAATACTGGAATAATCTAATTCGTTGTCTAGATCGTCTACCATGTTCTCCACAATGTCTTGATGCTTTGTAAATAATCGGAATTTACTTAAGAAGTTTTGATGATAATGTACTCGATTCATTATTTTTTCATTATTCATATACAATTTCGAGAACCTCATTGCACTATAGGGAAGAGACATAAATGAGGAAATAGCCATTTGTTCATTTGGTGTATTATTTATTAATACTGTTTGTTTTGTTACATTATTTGTTACCTTTTTCATACCTAAATTGTATTTCTGAATTACATATTGTTTGTATGACAAGTTCTCTCCATCAATAATGGACGATTTAAAATCATCTATATTGTCAATAATTGCTTCAATATTTGTGTTTACATCTTGCATCATAAGTATATCATTTGATTCGTATGGTTTGTTATATGGCTTAAATGTATTTGCAACTAAATTATCCATTACATCACTATTTACCATTTGTTTTTCAACATAGTACTTTTGTTGTGCATTATGCAATTGCTCATATGTCTCATATGCGCTCGTATATACTACATCATTGAGTTCAGAGTCGTCATCAAAATCACAAATGTGTTTTCTTGTTTTAACAATAGGTATTAACCATTGTAAATGGGTATTCATATTTTCAATAGATTTGACCAAAGGTTTATAAAAGGGTCCTTTTAATTTCGGTGCAACGACGACATTACCATTTTTGAACTCTGAAAAATGGTGGCGCAATTCCTTGAAACGTGTAATTAAGAGTTGAATATTGTTAATCACATATTGATTTCGTTTTTCATTGGGTATTGTAGATAATAATTCATCCATTAAATCATTTACTTGTATTTCAATATCATAACGTTTTTCCTTTTCGTCAACTTCCACAACTTCTTTAATTGCGTGTAATCGTTCACCAAATATAATTTCTTGTGACTCGTTAATAAGCTCTCCCAATTTTTTATCAATATTTTCTTCTTCTATTTCGATTTCTTGGTCTTCTTCTTCTGGTGTTTTTTCTAACATTTCTATTGTTAGTTCTGGTTCTGGTGTTTCGGATATTTCTTTATATTCTTGGTCTTTAATGGGTTTTTCTATTTTATCTTCTACATACGCGGGTGCATCGCGTTTTTCTATTTTTTCAAGTGGAAGATTTTTTGGTATACCTTTATATTCAAAGTCAATATAAATGACTTCTAGATCGGGATATTTTGTCAATTCAATCATGTCTTCTTCGATACTGGTTACTTGTGTTGTAAATATGGCGGGAAAATCACCTCCAAAATGTAAATTTAACCACTGACCCACTTCTATATCATTTTGTTTAATATATCCATCATTTTCACTACGGTCAAGTAAAAAAATTTGTTCAATTGATTCATCTTTAAATGTATTATTTTCCAATGCCAATGATTGTGGTGTGCCATCATTTATTTTAATCAAATCAATACTGGTGTTATCAATATAATCAATTATAAATACATGTTCATGGTACAAATCATTATTTGGACTATTTATTTCTATAATATCTCCTAATTTCAATATTAATTGTGTAGTCATAATGTTATATATATTGACAACATAAATAATATTTAAAATGGTTTTCCTTAAATTTATATAAAAATTGATTTAAATAATAATCCATATATTATATTAAAGTAGCAATGTCTGACCCGGTAATAGAACTAACCTGTGAATCTGAGAATGTTAAAAGCAAACAGTATATTTATGAAGAAAACAAATATACAATTAAAAATTATGACAGAAATATGATAAGTGACTCTTTCAGTGATTTGTTTGCATATAAAAGTGTGATTTATGATGAAAATGGCAAACTATTGTCTGTTGCACCACCTAAATCAATTGGTTATAATTATTTCACATCTTCTTATGAATGCGATTCAAATATTGAAATTAGTGAAATCATCGAGGGAACAATGATTAATCTGTTTTATCATAATGATAAATGGATATTATCTACCCGTGGCGCAATCGGTGGAACTTATTTCTATTTTAGAAATCAGTATTATGTCGACGTCCATAGTACAACTCGTCAAATTAGTTTTTATGATATGTTTATGGAGGCGTTGCAAGCGGATGACAATCAAATGTTAAATGATAATATGTTGATGAAAAATATGGATAAAAATTATTGTTATTCATTTGTGATGCAACACCCAGATAACCACATTGTTATTCCTGTGAGATTTCCTCAGCTATATTTGACTGGTGTTTACAAAGTAGATAATGTTGAAAATAATAAATTTACTGCAATTAGCAGAGAAGTATATGAGAACTTTGACTGTTTTAAAAATAGTGTGATTCATTTTCCCAAAATATTTGAAACAAAAGACAGTTTCCAAGATAATCTGGACGCCTATACTGGATTACAGGAACCCTATACAAATGTAGGTATTATGATATATAATAAACAATCGGGTGTACGTTGCACAGTAAAAACACATAGTTATCTAAAACTAAAGGAATTGCGTGGAAATAATCCTAATTTGCAATATCAGTATTTATCATTGCGTCGCATTGACAAAGTAACCGAATTTTTGACCTATTTTCCTCAATATAAGAAACTGTTTTACAAATTTTACGTTCAATACAGAGATTTTATGTTTAATGTTCATCGCAGCTATATTGCAAAATATATTACAAAAAAAGAGAAATTTATTTCAAACAAATATATGCCCCATATTTTCAGAATTCATCAAGAAATGTTTGTACCTCATATGTTAAAAGGAGAAAAGACAACAATTAAATTGGACAATGTGTACCAATATTTTAATCAACGTTCGATTGCCGAACTACTTTATGCACTCAACTATGATACACGTGAAGTACACGATAAACAAGTAAACATTAAACATATTTAATTTCAACCCATTAATAATCATAAAAATCATCTTTTTTTATGATTATCATTATAAATGTATATGGTCTATGTAGCGTGTGAAGCTATTACGTATGCACTTGCGCTAGCACAAGACGGGTATGTTGATGAGAAAGCGGACGGAGCTGATCGCATCAAGATGCTTTGTCGGGACGATGCTAATGTGGGAGGTATATAGGTGCTAATAGCGCTAGCACAAGACAGTATCGGTATACACTTGAAATATAGTGAAAGATCGAGAAAATTGAATAGCTTTTTCACAGTAGTTCACAATAAATCTTAACAATAGTACAAAATATCAAAATGTCATCTTGCTTGATTTGCTGTGAGAACTTTTCGAATAGAACCGGAGCTCGGGCCGAAATATCGTGCCAGTGGTGCCAATTTACTGCTTGCAGTAAATGCTGCAAAACTTACATATTAGACCAAAATGAAACCGTTTGTATGAACGGAGCAAAAAACCCCGATGGAACGCCTGTTTGTAGAAAGGTTTGGACCAGAAAATTTGTAACGGATAGTTTTCCTAAGAGTTGGGTTGAAGGTGAATGGAAGAAGATGAACTCCACTGTAATGGTTGAAAAGGAAAAGGCCCTATTACCTGCAACGATGCCTGTCGTTGAGAACAGAAAGGAACTCCAAGGTTTAAAGAAGGAGGTTGATGCTATTAGCAGGCAAATCCTTCAACTTCAACGGAGACGGTGGGCACTAAAAGCCCAAATCTCATCAGGTGGCAGTGTTGTTACAACGAAAACCGTATCCGTTGGACGTAAGTGTCCAGACCAAAGCTGTCGTGGTTTCCTATCAAGTCAGTGGAAATGTGGTTTATGTGAGAAATGGACTTGTCCTGACTGTCATGTCATCAAGGGTAGTTGTCGTAATGCTGAGCACACGTGCGACCCAGATACACTGGCAACAGTGAAACTTCTTGACAAAGATACAAAGCCGTGTCCTAGTTGTTCGACACCGATTCACAAAATAGAAGGTTGTGATCAGATGTGGTGCACTCAGTGCCATACTGCATTCAGTTGGCGTCGAGGAACCATTGAAACGCGGATTCACAACCCTCATTTTTATGAGTGGCAGCGAAAACAAAATCAAGGAGTAGCTCCAAGGAATCCTGGTGACTTTGAATGTGGTCGCGATTTGGGTGATCGTCGTGCCCTCAACTTCATTAACCAAACGTTAGCGGACGATTCATTATCTGAGAATTTAACCACAGATGAGCGTGCGGTTCTCGATAAATTAATAGTGGATATTCCCACCGTGATTCGAAAAACAATACATCTTCAACAACACGACGGGGCTCATTTCATCACTAACAATGCAGTTGACAATGTAGACCTCAGGGTGAAGTATCTTTTGAATGAAATCACCGAATCTCGCTTTTCATCGAGAGTGCACGCTGCCTATAAGGCATTCGAAAAGAAGCAGGATATTGGACACGTCATTCAGCTTCAGTATCAAGGTGTAACCGACATTATTTATCGTTTTGCGGACGCATTGAAATCTATAGGCAAGATGGATTCTCAATCACTTGCGAAAATTCACTCGATTTTCAGCGAAGTAGACGAACTTACCAAATATTCGAATGGGATCTTACGAGAACATTCAGCGACGTATAACTGTAAGAACTATGTCATCACATATTCCGGTCAGTGGAGAGTACTAATTTAGAATAGCATATATTATTATTTAAACTTATAACAGTTTTTTTATTGTTAAAAATCATAAAAATTGAATAAAAATATATAATATATAACTTTTATTCAATAAAACAAAGCAATGTTGTCTCTTAGTCAAGAACAAACACTGGATAACCTTATTCTTAAAATACAAAAACAAAATTATTTACTTCAAAATGGGGACACAGAAGAGTTGAAAAAACTCCACACAAAACTTTACAAACCAATTGATATTAACACCGTTCCTAAAATAGCATCACAATTATAATTAAGTTCTTGGTGGAGCGATGATTTTACTTTGATCTATGCTTTCTAAATCCTCTTTTGTTACATGCTGATTATTTTTTAATATACGTATTCCACCCCAATACGCGTCACATAATTTATTTAGTTTAAACATATATGACCCTGTATGCTCTTTATTTACTTTTCCCATATTTTTTATAGAATTTCGCATTATTTCGATACTTTCAGCAACATATTCACTTTGAGGTAATCGTGTTAAATCACTTTTATAATCTTTATCAAAAAAATACTCCATATTTTCTGAATTCATATATTCTTCATAAGGTGTCAACAAATATTTGTTCCATACTCGTATAGTAATTTTCGGATTTGCTTTTCTAACTGCCCGTATACTTGTTGTACATTGTTTAATAAGTTTGTCATTTGGAAAAATTTTTTCAAGATCATCTAAAAAATCATTCATTAATGTATTAAATGCTTTTAAATATGTACTTTGGTCTGCCATAATATAAAATAATAGTTATTACTTTTTAAGTATTTTAACTTAATATGTGAAATTTGGAACAGCCGGTTTTGTAGATTGACCTAAATCTTCAATACGTTGTTTTTGTAAAACATCAATTGTAACATCGCCCGATATTTTATTGGGAGTGTAGTTATCAGGTGGTGTGTATATTGGTATATTATTATCCTTTACAGATACGTAATTATGCATTTGTCGGCGCCCTCCACTGCCCTTTGCACTTAATTCATCAGGAGTTAAATCATAAAACGTAAATGATTCAGACATTATATTATCTTTAATATCATTAAAACTATATGAATTGGGTTCTCCATTTTGCTTTACTTCTTTACTTTGGCTACTAATAATATCGGGGTGTAAATATTCAATAATTTGATCACCTAAAACCATTTTATAATTTTCTTTCACTTTTAAAAGGGCTGGAACACTTACTAAATTGGGCGGCATAATCACTTTTTTTCCATTATTTAACAAGATAAAATTTTGATTTGTTTGATGGTCTAAATAACGATTATCAATGCAAATAAAACTAACTTTTTCTTTTACTTGCGTTTTCGATAATACTTGGAGTATTTTTTTACAATGCTTACAATGATTGCTATAATATAATATATCCATTAAACTATATTATATTAATTATTTATTATTTTAACACATTTATACCAGTGTATATTTAAAGGGCGGCAGAGCACATTGAGAATAAAAGGCGGTTCTGGAAGTATACAATTAAGTATGCGAATCCACCCATGAAAATAGCTCCGAAAGCACCTTTCATATTTTCCTTACCTGTTAAAAGAAGGTAAGTGGATGAAAGAGCAACGATCACAAAGAAAATGAAGGAAATGACAGATAAGTAGTAAAAGAAGAGACAATATTCTTCTCCAAGGGGGGCGAACAAAGTATCGTGTAAAGATGACATTATAAAATATAAGTATAAAAAAATGCTAAATAATATATATATAGTATAATAATATATGAACAGTGAAATTACATGGAAAGTAATTAATTCGCAATTCAAAGACAATTATCAATATTTAGTTCGTCATCACATTGAATCTTATAATCATTTTTTCAATGATCAAATATTTCAGATTTTCAAAGAAAATAATCCCTTGTTTTTAGGTAGTGATTACAACCAAAAAACACAACAATTTAAAAATCAGTGTGTTATGTACTTTGGTGGCAAAGATGGTAGTAAAATATATTTTGGGAAACCAACCATTTACGATGGTAAGGATAATTTTCACAATATGTATCCAAATGAAGCCCGTTTAAGAAATATGAATTACGCTATGACTATTCATTATGATGTCGAAGTTGAATTTATTACTATATTAGACGAAACGGAACTTAAGGGAGGTCACAGCAATGAGTTTTCATCCTTTTCTAAAATTAATATGAAAAATATCGATGATGCAATGAATAAATTCAAAATGGAGGGTGGTGTTAAAGCATCTAAACGTAAGAATCAAGACGATGTTGAAATGACAACATCTGAAAGCAATGAGTTAAAAGAAACATACAGTAGTGACGGTAAAGTATTAAAACGCATAATGACACTAAAAAAAATGTATTTAGGTAAGTTTCCTATTATGTTGCAATCTGATTTTTGCATACTACGTGGATTGTCAAGAGAAACCAGGTTCTCAATGGGCGAATGTAAAAATGATATTGGTGGATATTTCATTGTAGATGGTAAGGAAAAAACAGTTGTTTGTCAAGAAAAATTCGCAGATAATATGTTATATATTCACGAAGCCAACGATGATACTTATTTGTATAAGGCGGAAATACGCTCTATATCTGAAAATGTATCGAAACCTATGCGAAATATGTTTGTTGGTGTAGTTGCTCCCGACAGTAAGTATAAAAATAAAAACATCGTTGTAAACATTCCCAATGTGCGAAAACCAATGCCATTATTTATTGTCTTTCGAGCATTAGGAATTATTAGTGATAAAAGTATTATTACACATTGTTTATGTAATCTCGAGAAATACGATTCTTATTTACAATATTTTGAATCGAGTGTATATGATGCATGTTCTATTATGACGCAACAAGCAGCCATTAAATATATTGCCACATTTACTAAATGGAAAACGACGGAATATACTATGGAAATTCTAAGTGACTATTTTTTACCTCACATTGGTGAAAATAATTATAAATCAAAAGCGTTGTTTTTGGGCCACATGGTGAAATCATTATTGGATTGTTATAGTGGAAATAAAAAAGATGTTGACCGCGATAGTTTTAAATATAAACGTATTGAAACAGCGGGTTCGTTAATGTATGATTTGTTTCGCGAGTATTATATTATGCAATTGAGAACCATTCATCTTGAATTTGAAAAACGGTTGTTATTAAATCAATCGCTGTATGAAAATAATTTAATTGGTCTTGTAAATCAGTTTTATGTACAGATTTTTTCCGACCGCGTTGTTGAATCTGGATTCAAAAAGGGGTTTAAAGGAAATTGGGGTGCAACGGCACATACAAAACGCATTGGTGTATTACAAGAACTTAATTATTTGACACACGCATCAATGTTGAGTCATTTACGTAAAACAAATCTTCATATGGATTCTGGGGCAAAAGTGGTGGGTCCTCGTGTATTGCACGGAAGTCATTGGGGATTTTTTGACCCGATTGATACCCCAGATGGTGGAAATATTGGTCTTCATAAACACATGTCAATCAGTGCATATGTTACTAGAGGAATTAGTAGAACACACATTATTAATTGGTTAAATGAAAATACAAAAATAGAACTGATTGAAAATGTGTTTTTATCACACATAGATAAATTTACCAAGGTATTTGTAAATGGTTATATGCACGGTATTGTAAAGAAACCATATGAATTAATAGATACATTTAAAATACATAGACGCAATGGTCTTATTCCCATTTATACAAGTATAAATTTTGAATTAACAGACAATTTGATTAACATTTATTGTGATGGAGGTCGCATTTGTAGACCCATTTTTTATAAAGATGGGAAAAATATGTCATTCGAAAATAAATCCACATTGGCGGCCATAGAAAAAGGCACTTATAAATGGAACGATTTAATCACTGGTTTTAATGAGAAGAAAATAGAAAATTATCATCCAAACGATTACAATATGTATTCAATGGAAACTTTATATGGATTGAGTAGTTCTCCAACAAAATTACAAAGTTTTATAGATAACAAGGGTGTTATTGATTATATTGATAATAGTGAAAGCGATAGTGCGATGATCGCATTAAAATACGAAGATTATTTGGCAAATAAAGACAAATATACACATATGGAAATCCACGAATCTCTTATTTTGGGTGTAATGTGTAACTTAATACCTTATCCTGAAAATAATCCCGCAACACGTAATTCTTTCTCGTGCGGTCAAAGCAAACAAGCAACTTCATTGGTTCATACGAATTATCAGTTGCGAATGGATAAAAGTAATATAATATTAAACAACGGTCAAATTCCTCTTGTTAAAACACGTTATATGGAACATATTAATAATGAAGAGAACGTATATGGCGTAAACACAATGGTGGCAATTATGACTTATACTTCATATAACGTAGAAGATGCTGTTCTTGTCAACGAAGGTTCTCTACAAAGAGGTATGTTTAATACCACATACTTTTCTACCTATAGTAGCCATGAAGAAAGTGAAATGTCAAATGGAGAAACTATTTCAAAAGTTTTTACAAATATAGAGAACGACCCCACGGTTATGAATCTAAAAGCCGGTTATGATTATAGTTTTTTGGATGCAAATGGTGTTGTAAAAGAAGGAACACAGTTAAATGAGAAAGTCATACTTATTGGTAATGCAGTGTCCAATTCTTCCGAACCTGGTATAAAAATGGATAATTCTACTAAAACGAAAAAGGGGCAACTTGGGGTTGTCGACAAAACATACATTACTGAAGGCGAAGAGGGTAAACGTTTGTGCAAAATTCGCGTTCGTGAAACACGTATTCCTAATTTGGGTGATAAATTTGCGTCTCGCGCTGGACAAAAAGGTACTGTCGGATTAGTCATTCCCGAAGAAAATATGCCATTTATGAAAAATGGTATGCGCCCTGATATTATTGTCAATCCGCACGCTCTTCCATCCCGAATGACAATAGGTCAATTAGTGGAAACAATTACTGGTAAAGCGTCTGCTCATTATGGTGGTTTTGGAGACAGTACCGCATTTATAAACAAGGGTTCAAAAATTAAAGTAATGGGAAATATGTTAAACAAAGCAGGTTATCACAGTTCGGGAAATGAAATACTTTATAATGGTATGACTGGAGAACAATTGGAAAGTGAAATATTTATGGGTCCAACTTATTATATGCGCTTGAAACATATGGTAAAAGATAAAATCAACTTTCGTGCGCTTGGTCCTCGTAATGTATTAACCCGACAACCTGTTTCTGGGCGCGCTAATGATGGTGGATTGCGCATAGGAGAAATGGAACGTGATGGTGTTATTTCACACGGTGCATCTGCATTTTTAAAGGATTCTATGATGACACGCGGTGATAAATATAAATTTGCAGTATGTAATCAAAGTGGTTTGGTTGCCATTTATAATCCAGATAAAAAACTCTTCTTCAGTCCTCTATTGGATGGTCCATTGAAATATACGGGTTCTCTTGCAGAAGATAATTTGCGCATTGAAAATGTCACACAACACGGTCGAGATTTTAGTGTAATTAGTGTTCCTTATACTTTCAAATTATTGTTTCAAGAATTGCAAGCAATCAATGTTCAAATGCGTATTATTACAGAAGACAATATTTCACATATTGAGAACATGCATTATTCAAATAATATTAAAAACATTATGCAAAGTGAAAATGACGATATTAAAGAACTTATTAAAGAACTCATTGATGGTTCTAACGCGAAGAAATTTCAACAAAAGAAATTACAATCCACACCTCAAGAAGAAAAAGACGATCGCAGAGAAAAGGAAATCGAAAAAGATGACAAAAATTTTGAAGTCGATGAACTATTTAGACGTATATACATCAGAAAATATCCAGAAGCAGACGAAAGACACATTAAAGACGCGTATAGTATCTTTTTAAAAGATGGAATTATAACAAAACCTATTTTAATACCACGTTCCCCAGAAGACACACCTCCGGGTCCAACTACACCGCCCGATACGCCACCTGGTACACCACCCGATACGCCACCCGCAACAGAAGATTCTTATTATGTGCCAGCAACACCAGAGGATTATGAGCGTCTTCCTTCTCCAGAAAAACGTTCTATTACTGATTTGGATAGTCCTCCGTTTGCACCTGATTTGGATAGCCCTCCATTTGCTCCCGATGTGAACGATGAAGATTTTACAACTAAATATGAAAAAGGCGATAAAGTGAATTTCAGGGGTGATTTTAAAACGGATAGAGTATGGAGTATCAAAAATGTAAGCAAAAAATTCATTACTATTGAAACTGAAGACCAACAGGGATTAGATGAAAACAATTATGTTAAAGTTGTTACGCCATTAGACATAAGTAAATTAAAAACCATACCGCATAATGAACCTCATTCTCAACCGTTAACACCGATTTCATCATTGGAAAATAGTAATCAGCCAATGTCGGGGGGAGCGCCTCCCGCAATTAATTTTGCACCAGTATTTAATATGAATGGAGGAAAAGGAGATGTGGAAATTGGTGCTGATACGTCTGCAAAAATACCAATGAACATATTACACGGAAGTGGAGAACCTGTTCAACAAGAAAGTAATACTGTATTATCCGGTGGTCATGATGAAAAAGAGTTTTCCACAAATGATTTGACAAAAAATGCTTTTACAATTAAAAAAGTAGATTAATACAATAAATAACAATTAAAAATTGATTGATTTAGAAAATTCATAATAGTATTATATATTAGTATGAATAATTCCAGTGATAAAATTCGCGCCATTTACAAATCTCGTTCAACATTGTTAGAATTGTTGGACGCACAAGGATACGAAGTTGAAGATTATGTTGAGTTCAGTTTAAATGAAGTCGATGCTATGTTTAATAATGACCAGTTAGATATGCTTTTAACACATAAAGATAATGGAAAAAAAACATATATTAAATATTACACAAATGGAGGCCAATTGCACGTACGCAAAATGACTGAGATGATAGACGAACTATATAACATTGAAAATGTATTGAATAAAGATGACGATTTTATTATTATTTATGAAGATGACCCTAATGATACCGTTGTAACAAATTTGAAATATTTGTATGATAATGAAGGTATATTTATTGTGGTGCATAATATTAAGCGATTGCAATTTAATATTTTAGAACATAGTTTAGTACCTGAATCTAGAAAACTTAATGCCGTCGAAACAAGCGATTTAATGAAAAAATATAATTTAAGCAAACTATCACAACTTCCCGAAGTTTCACGTTTTGACCCCCAATCCTTGGCAATGTGTTTAAGACCCGGACAAGTATGTGAATATAAGCGGCAAAGTAATACAGCAATTACTACTAATTATTATCGTGTATGTGTATAAATTTATATATACAATATATAAATGACAGATAAACCAAGTTTAAGACAATATAATCCATATAGTTTTTTTTACATTAGTGCAATTGAAAATGAATATATGCCAACGGATGCAAGTTGTAATAGATTAAATGGTAAAGCAATGGAAGATATAATAGAAAAGGCAAACCTTTATATATTGGATAAAGATTGGTGGAAAACACATACTGAAACCAATAATATACCATTAAATATAACAACTACTCAAGAGCTAGAAACACTAATCGCAGAAATCAATAATAAAAAAAACAATGACTCTACTTTTGTTAGCCCTATGTTTGTAACTGAATATGCTAATTTACAAGATGATATTAAGAGATTTAATTATAACGACTGTTTTGAATTAGGTTCAAATGATGATATTATTGCCAACGAAGATATTATTAAACGTTGTTTAAATGCTAGTTTGTGCAGAAATCGTGACAGATCAAAAGATTATTCTGAAAAAATGAATCGCGATGGTTCATCCATACAGCGATATAATGATGTAAAAAGTGAGTTTAATGAAGAATTTATGAACTCTATTAATTTAATACTTGGTTCACTTATTTTAGGGGGATTAATATTTAAGCAATATTACAGCAAATAATAATATGGATATATTTTATATTATTATAAATGTCTAACTATACAGTTGAGAAATGTACACAAAATAACAAAAATAAAAGTGTGGACGAAATTTCACCCGCAGAATGTATGCATTTAATAGATTATGTTCCAACAATTGACATAAAATTATATGATGAAAGTAATAATGAAATCACAGAAAATTTTGGCGAGAAAGAATTAAATATTAAACCATCAATGAATTTTAATAAAGGCCTTCCACATACTGAAATGGCGTCGATTCAAGCAAAAGACCGTATTAATAATAAATATGTGTTTTCTATTGTTCGCACTGGCGCTGAAGGATATAATGAGGAAAATCCTCTAAGTATCAAGAAACACTTGTCTGGTTGGGAAAATCATCGTTCAATTACACCTTTAGCCAGTTCTACTGATAATGTACCAATCACATATAGTTTAGATGGTGTAGGAAGTTTAAAATTAAATAACCCCCTTATTATAGATAAGTTTACATTTAAAGTTACTAAAAATGATAGTCGCCGCGTTGGTGCTATTAAATTCCACGTAAATGGTGAAGGTTACGATAATACTTCTTCTGTTGAATATAGTCAAGACCCTCAAACAACTCGCCCCGTTAAAGCCCGCATTGATTTTAATATTTCTTATAAAGACGTAAATGTTAAGATTAATTTTCAAAATCCTCAATGCTTAGGATATTTAAGCAACAAAAATGATTGGAAATGTGTTCACAGAACTACTGGCGCAGTAAATGATATTTACTTTATGGATAGAGACGGAAACAAATATAGTAAAAATGAAACCGACAAAAAGACAATTAATACAAATAGCGATGGTTGGAGAAATCATTTTGGTGGCGAAGAATTTAATTTTACTATTCCCGCAAATACCGATTTAAATAAATTCAAAATTGATATAGGTAATGATGGTATGGCATTGGACCGAATTGCGGCAGAATCAGTTGGTTCAACATATTGGGATCCTAGTGTATCTTGGTGGAGACGCAGTTTGATTTATCCTGGAAAAACACATACACGTAATGATATTACAAAGAAACACGTAGATAATATGAAAAAATGGCAACCAAATAATGCCGCAAATTGTAAACCCATGTCCGACGTATTAGGACAAAAACCATATTTCGAAATGCTTAAGGAAAACACATTTGATGGTACAGGAAAAAGTGACATTAAAATAGACAATAATAAATTTAAATGTGTTAAAGACCGCCGAGAACGTGCTTTCGAATTAGAAATTAATACTACGTCCAAAGAAAATGTTATGGTGTTGATGTCCACTGGTAAAGCAAGAAAATACAAGTGTTTTAATATTCGCCTTATTAATGGAAAAGTTGCAGTGATGGGTTACAACTATGATTTTACATTTGGTTCTAGCCGTTATGGTGATCTTCGCGACGGTAATTGGCACAAAATAGCGATTGTCTACACAAAACATTTACCTTCACCATATGACCATTGGTGGTCACAATATAATAATAATAAAAACCGTTATTGTGTTATTTTATATATTGATGGACATTTAAAAGACATTAAGTGGGATAAAAAATCGTTTGATACAGAAGGAGATAATAATTATTTAGGTGTTTCGAATCACAAAGGTTCGGAATCTCGTTATATTGGTAAAATGAAAAACGTTAAATTTTACAAAGTTGCAAAAGATTTCAATTATCAATGTAAAGCTTGGTTCAGATATCCTTGGTGGATTAAAAACAAAACACAGGAAGTGGGTTGGGGTAATTGGTGGTGGGAAAGAAAAATGAAACGTCTGGTTGAGCGCGATGTGCCTCAAAGAGCTATTGTGCGCTTTGTAGATGATAGTAATACCACACTTGCCAGTAGTTATATTGATATTATTGAGAATCCTGATGGAAATACTTCTCATCGTTGCGAAGTTATGATTACTGACTTCCCCGCAAGTGTTAATGTAAAAGGTATTGTAATTGAATATCACAATTTATTAAATATTAGCAATATTACGGCAAATATTATTCCTACAAGTAGTGGTTTTACATCTGTTAACAATATTTCATGCACAAAAACTGGTGAAGAAACCGACAGTGCTTACAGTGAACATTGGAAAAAAATCACGTGTGATTTGTCTAGTAAAATAAATATAACACCTATAATATTGGATGACCCTACAGAAGCAATTATTACAATAGTTCCAAAAGTACCCATAAATATGTATCAATACGGTATGGTAAACGCAAATTATTTATCTACATTATACAGTAACAGCCAAAAAGACCCGTCAATGAAAGATGATATTGGTTTAACAGAAAACATTGATGATTTTTATCAAGACAATAATGAACAAAAAATGCCGGCACCAGAAAGTAATGAAAATAATGTTGATGGATTTTCTAATTATTTTGAAGCTTTTAACTCAAAAGTAGAAGGTTTTACTGGATTTACTACAGGCGGAGATGCAAAACAATCAGATATTAAGAAATTACACAACGATGTTGTTAAACAACGTTCCACAATGGATCAACAATTGGCCGAATTAAATAAAGAAAAAAATAGTGTTTATCAAGAGCAAAAGAAACGTTATGATCGTACAATGTTTGGAGGAATAGTTATGTCTATTTTAGCAACATCATTGGCATATTATACATTTACTGAAATATAAAAAAATAACATAATAATCTATAATATGTTATTTGAAGCATTTAACTCAAAAGTAGAAGGTTTTACTGGATTTACTACAGGCGGAGATGCAAAACAATCAGCTATTAAAAATTTACACAACGATGTTGTTAAGAAACGTTCCACAATGGATCAACAATTGGCCGAATTAAATAAAGAACATAATTCATTTTATCAAGAACAAAAAAAACGTTATGACCGTACAATGTTTGCCGGTATATTTTTATCTATACTTGGAGCAAGTGTGGGCTATTATGTAATCCAGCATGTATAATATATATATATCATATCATTATATATGATATATTTAAAAAACACTCCTCTTGAATTCGATTTTCAATATGAATTATCTTTTGTTTTAGTACCATTTATTGCAATATGTTATTATTTTTATGATTTTTTGCGACCAATGTTTTTTCATCATTTAACTTGCATTGGTTTATATGGCGCATATGACAATATTTTAAAACAAACTAGTCATGGTTATTTATTTACATTTGGTACAATAATTGCTCATTTATCTTTATGTTTGGCATTAATTGATATTAATAAATATGGAAAATATAACTATATTTCATTTTTATTACTTATTTTAGCAAATATTATTATTATTTTTTTACCATATTGGCCATACAAAATAAATCGTACAAACACAATGTATATTTATAACGGAATTTATTTTACTCAAATGTTAATTTATTTTATTATGAATTAATCTTAAAAATATATAACATAATATACTATATTTATGGACATAATTGATTTAATACCATCTGATATTAGTTTTAATCGTTCATCAAATTTACAAGCAATAGATAGTAAATATACGTATGATTTAAGTTTTTCTAGTGATGATGGACCAAATATTGGCGCACATGCATTTACCGCGGATGGATATTGGCAATCTGGAAAAACTATTGATATGCCAGCCAAAGAAAGATACCAAATGTTTAATCCACCGGGTGCGCCTGCTGGTACTACATACCCCACATACGATACTTCTTCAAATCCTATTCACGAAAATGGTGAATTTGTTGAAATTGCATTTTCAGATCTTGAAGGTAATCCACGAGAATATTTTTTAACTCAAGCAGAATTATCTTTTTTTGATGATGAAGGCGAAATGCGCGTTGGACACATTATGGGAGGAAGGGTTCAAGATGACGGAAGTACAAAATATACAATGTTGAAAATGATGGGCGATTACAGTGTATTAGTGGATAATTCAGGTACATATATAGACATTAGTAAAAATCAACAAGTAACAACCGGAACACTTACCGCTTATGCCGACCCTTCTGGTGTAATTAGAAAAATATCATCAAATTACAACAAACCTTATTATTATTACTATACTGATGGTTACTCTAATATGTATGTTAAACATAAAACGTCTTTGCAAAATGATGTTACTGTCAACACCGTCAACACTGCCGACCCATTAAATGGCTTTGCATATAATATTTATGATGTAAGTGGTGTTTATGGTATTGATTATGAATTTTATAAAACATTTAATGATGCAAAATTTGGTACCAATATAATGTCTAAGTACGAAGGAATGTTACAATGGGGATATATCAAACAAAATAATTGGATACGCAAATTAATGATACTTTATCAACATATGAATGATAATATACAATATGGAGCTGTCGTCAAACATACTTATAATTTAAATCCAATTGATCCTTATAGTAAATTTCGATTTGTATTTGAACAACTTAAAACAAAAAATTCAATAAAAGTAAAACAAATTAAGTTAAAAGGAACACGACAGGCCTACAATATTAATGCTTTTGATGCACATTTAGAACATTTTACGAACTACAATTCATTTCAAGAAAATAAACGTTCTGTTAGTTTTGATGAAAATAGAAATACGGTCGTACATTTTGATGATTTAGAGCAATCACATCAATATTCTATATTTTTAATTCCATCTGTTTTAGTATTTATATCAACGTTTTTAATACTTAAAAACAAAATTTAATATGATTGTATTTTATATAAAAATGAATAAAATACAACCATCAACCATTATCGAAGGTTATACTAACCCACAAGTACAACAATATGCTGCACGCAGTGATGCAAGTATGAATCATTTGTTAACTACACAAACCGCAGATTTGCGAAGCAAAATAGATAATTATAAAGCGCAATATAATAATCCCATAATGGATTTAGAAACTGGAGTTTTCGATGAATTTAAAATTACACCTACTGACGCTCCAAGTACTCAATCATTTGATTTAACAGATGATTCAATATTAGTAGATATTAAACAAGGTAGTAATTATGTATCGTGGAGATCTAACGAAGGAAACATTAATATATCTGATTTTGTTGATCATCCAGAAAAATATTACATTGAAATCACATCAGATTCATTTGATTTAAAATCACACGACACTTTCGGTGCTGCAAATGCGAGAACATATACAAATATTAAAAAATATAGTTCGTTAAGTGTATCAGGTACGACTATTACATTGGACGGTTACAATCCTGACCCAGATAGTAATAATATTCCTGACCCTGATCTACAAACTGAAATCTTATTTAAAATACACAAAATTAAAGACGAACATTTAAAGAAATATCATTATACCGGTCCTCATGTAACTATTGGGGAAAATGATAAAAATAGTTTAGCAAATGCGTTATTAGAAGATACCAATGTGTATATTCAACAAAATGAGCAAATATTTGCATTAGGTGCAATGACTGTTGCCATATTAAGCGTTGGAAGCTATGTCTTATTTAGAAAATAAATATTTACATAATATATAAATATTTAATGGGAGATACTTATTATTTAACACAATTAGATAATGCTATATCAGCGAAAAAAACTGCTTTAGACAATATTATATCAGCTGCTAATAGCGCTGCTCTTAATGGAGATAATTCAGTTGATCTTATTACTACCTTCGACACATTAAAACAATGGCAAAAATATGACCCTACTAGTAGTGATAATAATATCCAAATAGCAAATTTTGTAGATGGGACACACATTACATATACTGATTGGAAAAGCGCAAATAGTAGTGATATTCGCGATTTTGTTCAAGAATATCAAGATGCAAATATTGATCACGAGGCCAATCACGAAGCAACATATAATACCTATGGCACAATTCGCAAAAATCAGAATGATTTAGATGACATTATTAAGCGCGAACAACAACGTTTAAATGCAAAACAACAAACTGTCGACGATGCTTTATTTCAACAAACACGTCTTCAAACTCTTAATAATAGTTACCGTCTACGCTACAAGCATTATTTATATATGTTAATGATTGTTATTGTGATGTTGGTTCTTATTATTGTATTAAATCGTTTAGGCAAATCTCTTAGTATTATTCCCGAAGCGGTTGTTGATATGCTCTATGTTGCTGTCATTGCCGGAGGAGGATTTATGCTATACTTTGCATTCTTAGATATGCGTCGTCGTGACCATATGGACTTCGAAAAGGTAAAACTTAAAGCCCCCGCTGAAGACCGCACTGCCGCAGAAGAAGGTACTGCTCGTCGTACAATGATTTCTGAGGGTGATTTACTTGGTTTATCATTGGATTGCATTGGTAAAGATTGTTGTCCAGAGGAAGGAAATACTGCCCAAACAATTTGGGATGAAGAGCAAAATAAATGTATTCCTAATGCCAGTTATCAAGCACCAGGAAGTGGAAGTGGATCGCCAGCTACTTTTACCACAATGAAGCGTTCTGTTCTCTATGAACCCCCTACTCCATCGTTCGGATTTGCCCCTGCGCAAGACATCAAAACAATGGACAATGCTCATTATCTATAAAAAAATTTGTATTTATATTATAAGTAAATACAAATGGATATTTTTAGTAATGTTTTAGTAACTATAAACAATGATTTTAATGATTGGATTGATTATACTTTTTATAATAAAGAAGGGGGGTGTGGTCGTAAAGGCACGCCTTCAAAACGCCGTCGTTGTAGACATAAAAAGAAAAATAAAAAATTTGCAAAAAAAAACGATTTACCACTTCACATAAACAATGAACAAGCACACAATATAGTGTTAAGACACAGTGATTTATATAAAGCATATGATGCAAAAGATAATCTTAGTCGTGCGATTGATAAAACAAAAAAACATTGGGATAAACATGGGCTTAGAGAAAAGCGAAATTATAAACAATGGTTTTTTAATTTAGATGACCCAACCTATGTAAAAGTTACGGATAATAATAACACTGCACAAACAAATAATAGCATTGCACAAACAAATTTAGAACAAGGACAAGATGATTTATTAAATGCTCATAAATTACAAGCACAAGCACAAGAACTAGCTGATGAATATTATAATAAACTTTATGTACAATCAAGAAAAATGGGTTTCCAAAATCAAAAGGAAGGTTTTGATGATGCTTCAACCTATAAAGCTGAAAATACTGGTGCTGGTTTTAATAAAGATACATATGACGAATATCTTAGAGCTGATTTAAATGCGTGTCACAGTGCATTTGCTATTGATAATAGTGATACATTAATAGCTAATTACAATATGGATTTAGCTGGTTATACAACTAATATAAACAGTTTACCACAAGGTGAAGCATTATATTATGGTATAGATAAAAATTTTACAGGAAATGATGGAAATTCTACAAGCGCTAATTTTGGAAAATGTGTAAATCTATGCAGAAGCATAAATAATTTAGATACTAATGCTCCGTTACTAACAGATTATGATGCTACATATTCTAGTAATGGTAGTGCTAATGCAACACATCTTGGTGGTTATTGCAATAACACAATGAATCAAAATCAGTTATTTATACAAGCACAAGTAAATAAAATAGATAGTGATATAGGTGTTGTTAGTAATCTTCACACAGCAAC
>Ga0255769_10001634_pt1 | contig 25189 bp, 20 predicted proteins | sample 041ome_9_FD_179637 | JGI IMG/M metagenome (GOLD analysis project Ga0255769, IMG submission 179637) | Coastal salt marsh microbial communities from the Groves Creek Marsh, Skidaway Island, Georgia - 041413US metaG (version 2) | ecosystem: Environmental > Aquatic > Marine > Intertidal zone > Salt... | reverse complement strand
CTGATATTTTGCCCACTGCTAAGCTGGGCAAATGCTCCATGACGAGTACTATTATTGCCAGTGGTTGCATGGTTGGAGATTCCATTTTGAATCGCTGTGTGTTAGCTGAGCGCTCTATCATTGGTAAAAGATGCCGGATGGAAAGCGTGGTAATGATGGGGGCAGATTTTTATGAGGATGGAGACCAAGCAAATAAAACTCATCTTGGGGTTGGGGATGGTTCCGATATTCGGGATGCGATTATCGATAAAAATGCCCGCATTGGTTCCAATGTATTTTTGAGCCCAAAAGGCCTTGAGGAAGGATGGGCAGACGAGGGAGAAAATATCTATATTCGAGATGGGCTTGTTATCGTGGTCAAAAATGGGGTGGTTCCAGACGGCATGCGAATTGGAGAACCCTAAAAACTTTCAGCTTTTAAGTTGCAGAAAATAAGCAATAATTTACACCAAAATTCATGAGCAATATTCCTGATAATCTTCTTTACACTGCAGACCACGAATGGATTCGAGATGAGGGCGAGACTTGTGTAATTGGAATTACTGATCATGCCCAGGATAGTTTGGGCGATGTCACTTTTGTTGAACTTCCTCAGGTCGGGGAGCAATTTGATGCAAAAGCCGTCTTCGGAGTTGTTGAATCTGTAAAAGCCGCATCCGATTTGTATATGCCTGTCTCTGGAGAAGTTGTGGAAATTAATGAGGAATTAAACGACTCCCCCGAAAGTGTGAACAATACCCCGTATGAATCTGGCTGGATGATTCGGGTTCGCCCCACCCAACCACTTGCTGAGTCTGGGCTGCTTTCTCCCTCCGCATACGCTGGTGAAATCAGTGATTGATTTTGGGGAAACTATTTCCCGAAATTTCTTTTAAAAAACCGCTTGCGGACCTAGCCTAAGTTGGCATACCCTAAGGCTTATTATATGGGTAGCCCCTTCCATTTAATTAATTTTCCCAAACGAGCCCTCCTAGGAATCGTTTTTTTCTGTTCGTTTTTAATCGCATCATTATTCGGGGACAAGGTCACCCAGAGTGTGATTGTCGCATCCATCGAGGGAGAAGTCAGTTCTCTCAATTTAATTGATGACTTCAAAGTCAACATGAGTTCCTCCTATGTTGGCAAAAAAATCTCACCTAAAACCATTCTCACAACTGGGAAAACAGGTAAAGTTAGTTTGCTATTCTCCAACGGCACATTGATCACAATCAAGCCGGGTAGCCGATTTTATTTGCGTAAATACAAGCAACTCGAAGCAGTGGTTGAGGATCTCGCTCCTCCAGGCAAACTGGAGGAAGAACCTACAAAATCAGAACTTTCTGCACACCTCGATTTTGGTGATTTGATCGTCAAGGCACCAAAATTGAAAAAGGGGTCATCGATGAATTTATCAAGCCCTATTGGTACAGCGGGTATCCGGGGCACCATGTTTCAATTTATGGCCGTTCGTAATCCAGTGACTGGAGATATAATGGGTGGAATTAATTTGGTCTCAGGGGATATTGAATTTACGGATACGGATGGAAATACAGTTACCATTCTATCGGGCCAATCCATACAGCTGGCAACCAGTAAGCTTGGTGAGTCTGTGGCGAGCCAAACGGGTGAGCTTGTAGATTTATCATCCACTTATGGACCTGCCCTAACAGAAGCCGGTGCATTGCCTCCCCCTATCAGTTCTATTTTCCCCAATCTTAACCTTAGTGGAGATTCAGATGAGGATGATTCCGGTGAAGAGGGTTCCTTTGATGAGCCCATGGTAGTTGGGCCATCGGCTGGCGACTTAGACTTTATTCACGAAATTGCATCCGAGGTCTTTTTCGCGATCGGTGAATCTGAGCAGGTATCCTCCGATTTCACCTTTGAGTCCATTCAAATGGCTCCACCGGTGGAGGCCCCCCTACCTGAGGTTGAAGCACCCTCCGCACCCGCATCGGTTACTGGTGAAACTGTTGCCGGTGGAAATATTGACCGCTTTCTTGGACTGCCTCCAGAACTTAGCCTGCGCGATCAAGCTGCAGCTGGAACCCCCAATGCAGATCCATTATTTCAGGTACTTTCTGGAGGATCCCGTATCGTTGCTGAGTTTAGAAGCCCAGATGAGGGACTGACTTGGGCAGATTTGGATCCCGGTGTATCCGCCTTTGATTTCCTTGATAATGATATAGAGAGTGCCGTTATTCTTTCCAATGTTCCAGACATTGTGCTGGATAATCCCGCTGATGCACCGGGGGTAGGGGAGTCTGTTGTCTACAATGTGGTCTACCAAGTTACTGATTTTCGTAACTCTTCAACCAGTATTAGTAAGGAAGTTGAAGTTGTAGCAACTCGACCCACCATACAGCCACTTCCTACATTGCCAGACATTCCGTTTACGGATCCAAACGATGTATTTATGGATTGGATTAATCAAATTCAGGTTTTTGATGTCCGTGGTCAGCAGCTTTCCTATTCTGCATCTGCAAAAGATGACTCTTTTTACCTATCATTAGATCCTACCTCCTATATTTCTACGAATAACAGTAACACAGATTTTCAGATCATTGCTAAGGATTGGCGTGGTCTGACCACTGTTAGCAGCACGCAAACCCTTTCTATTCGTGCACAACTACCAGAAGTTACCGGTGAAAATCTCTATGTTGAGCTTTCGGATCAACCTCTTAGCTCTATTCCTCACAATATTAGTGGGGTTGATGAGTTCGGAAATGAAATTAATTCTTCCTCGATCACTTTGTTGAATGCTCGCGATTCAAGCGGGTCTGTATTCGGTCCTGATACTTTGATTTATTCCTTACCGAAACAAATTTACACCCTTACCTATCTTGTGGAAGATACTCGCGATATAGCCACCGAAGTGACTCGCACCCTTACTATTTCTGCCAATGCGCCATCTTTTGAGGACGATGGAAAACCATTTGAATCGAATGCGACTTGGCTTACAGGTTCCAGTTCCCCTACATTGGAATATACAGATCCACTTGATGAATTTGGAAATTGGATCAATAGTCAGAAGGTCACTGATTTTGCTGGAAGCGAAGTTGTCATTACTCCAGAGATTGTCAGTTATTCTAACGGTGCAATTCCTGAATTTGTCGCACCATACAAAACTTTACCTTCGGGATCATATGAAATTAAATTCACGGCGATCGATTCTCGTTTCATAGAAAATGTTACCCATCCTGATTGGGAGGCTGATCTCACTTCTATCTATAATACCTCTTTTACGATAATATCAACTCCGCCTACCCTTGAGATTACCAATGGCGGTTGGAGAGATGGTCTTATATTTGACCCCACCGGCGAAAACACTGGCGATAAATTCATTGAATATTTGGTAAAACCTCAACCTCAATATTTAAAATTTGACCCAAGTTCCGATGATGGAATTTTCTCCATTCTTCCAAAGCCAGAGGGTGGGGGAGAAAGTAGAAAAGTTTACATAAAAGCCACTGCTTTCGATGGAACTGATATTTCTGCTTCCATTCAAATAGAAAACAATAAGACCAGCAATAAGCTATACATCACATCAGAATCTACATTCGGCGTAGATTATGATGTCGATCCAGTAAACACATTAACGAATCTAACTGTTTCAATCGATGATTCATCGCATCGTGAAATTCAGGGTGGAGGTCAAATCGTTGAAGCTAATTTTAATGTTAAATTGGTTGATAAACTTGGTCCATTTCTAAAAATCCCAGATGGGTTAGAGCCTTTCTCTATTGAAGGTACAAGAGGTCAAGCTTTTCCAGTTCCACGGATCGAGATTATCGATAATTATTATTCCCAAAATGATATTGAAACTCCTGGGGTTAGTGTTACTCCAAATTACTATTTGGATTTTAATCACACCCAGTATCCTGATTCTGTTTCTGATTGGTTAGTAGACACAAATGAGAATCCCGATCTTTCGGTTGATGGCATATTAGCTTTCAGTGGATTTTATTCCGACTACCTTACCTATTCTGCTATTAGTGATCCGAGTGGTAATCAAGCTCGGAACTCAATACAACTTGATATAAATATTACAGACTCAGTTAGTCCAACCGTCCAATTAATTTCTGGAACTCCTTATTATGTAGATCTCAGTCAAACTACTAATTATCCCAATAATAACCTTGGAGGTTCAGCAGGAGGCAGTTTGTTCGCAGATCCGGGTGTTCAGATATCCGAAAATCTTTTTGTCCATGAGTTTGGTGAATCTTCGATACAGCTTTCTGATGGAAGGGTAATCGGTGCTCTTTTAGGCAGTTTGGCAAATGCTAATGATCGCTTTACTGTTATTGTACAGGCTTACGCAGAGGATAATGTTACCTTATCCGAGGATTTGAATAACTCCATTGAAAGCATTCTCGAAAATTATGACTACAATACAGATCCTTACAAATACAAGGTAACTTACTCCTTTACTGATCGTGCGGGGAATAGTGCCACTGCTTCCAGAGATTTTGAATTTACCAATGATCCCAATGCTCCTTCAATCATCAACTTTTATCGTGCTGATGGTAACAGTACTAACATTTATGAAACTGAGGTTGATGTAAGTAATGGAAATGAAATCATTCCGGATGTTTTTGGTTACTTTTCTGTTTCATCCGGTAATGTTAATGTTTCGATTTCCTCTCAAACATACTATCAACAATCTATTGATAACAATACTACTAATGGAATCTTAGGTAACTCCATAAACTACTTCTACAATGATCTTACTGATGTAGAATACTTCATTGATAGTTCAGGAAATCTTATAGCCAAAGACACAGATGGATATCCCAAGCATATTGTTAGGTATACTGCACAAAATCAGTTTGGTGACGAATATGTTTACGATTTAGAAATTCGTGTTAAAGACATTGAAGGTCCTACATTCAATTTTTCACAAGCTACAACGATAACTTTGGAGGGAGGTTATCCTTACACGGATGATTTCGATGACATTAATTCTTCTCTTCAAGATAACTATTTCTCTGTCTCAAGACTTAATTTAATTCGAACCATTACTAAAGGTGGAATATCCTATACAGATCCATCAGGAGATGATCCTTTTGATGACTTCTCTAATATTGGATTTTGGGATGTTGGTACATACACAGTCACATATACTGCATCCGATGACTTGAACAACACTACTACCAAAACAAGAACCATAATTGTACAAGATACAATTGCTCCCCATATTGCACTTGTTCCTTCGACTTATACAAACGGTCAAAATCTGACGGCTTCTTCCGATCTTGTTTCCGTCAATCCATTGCTCTTTACGCCTGAAGATCTTATAGGTTCAGTTTATGGTTCCTACACTTCTCTTGTTTTCAGTAGCACCGATCCGTTCGTCAATCTACCAAGTTCTACTGATGTTGTGCTTAAATATTCAGAAGCTAACTCGAGTTTATTTTCTTCTTCTGAGGTCAATCTGGAGATCAACGACACCACAGAAGTTTTTGATGATGATGTAACTGGCAGGCAAAATGAGTCTTCTCACGAAGAACGTAATGTCGATTCAGGAAATTACGGTAGAACGAAACTTTGGTATAGTGCGTTTGCTTTGAAAGAAAATGGTACAGTTTATTTTCGTGATCCTGGAGTTTATGTTGAAAATAATACCTCAGAAACTGTAGAGATTTACTCAAAGATTCATAACTTATCATTATCGGATAATGGAGAACTCGTCAGTTTTTCCGTTTCGTATTATTCTGGAGATAATTCCATTGAATTAGCCAGAGAATATTCTTTTGTGGATGAAATTAGCCCTTTAATCACATTGACTCCAGATACAACTGAAAATTTGCTCATTGAATTAGAAGCGGGTGTTCAGCTTACAGATTTGGATGATACTACTCCACCCGATCTTTGGGACTATGACTTGAATGCTTCTGCTCCCGCTCAATTTTCTCCTCTTAGTACTACTTCCTATGATGCACGTGATGGAGTTCTCACTGGTTCAATACAAAGAACGCTTTACCTGGTTGGAAGTCAAAATGGCATCAGTCTTCCACTCTCTACGAATAATTCTCATTTAAACAGCAGATTTAAAGTTTTCTATTCTGTAAGTGATTCAGAGGGAAACGAGGCCAATGCTTCAAGATATTATATTGTAAGAGATACAACCCCACCAACTATCACGAATACTACTAGTGACGAAGTGGTAATTGATTACCTGTCTAGTGATGCAAGCAGTCTGGCCAATGCTCAAACCAGAATGCTCCAAAATTTAAGTGCGGACGATAACGGTTCCGGAGTTGAGATTGATGCAAATTTAGACACCGTCGTAGATCGTGCAAAATGGGTGGTAAATATTACTAAACCAGATGGTAGTAGCTTTGTACCAGGTTCTGTTTTTCCTTCGGCTGATGGTGGCTCTGGCTACAATGTTTTAATAACTGTTACTGATGAATCCAATAATATTTCAAGTAACTATGACAGAACTTTAATTGTTAGGGATAATACAGCTCCCTCTTTTACCATGGTTGGTCCGAGTATTATTCACGATTTTTTCAGATATGGCAGTAGACTTCCAACCATAGGCACTGAAGATCTTCATCAAGATCGACCTGGGAGTCCCGATTTTAATGGATCTGGTTTTGGTTCTGGTGCTCATCGCTTAATGCTCGCCGATTATAGTTTTGTAGATCCCGGTATATATGCTGAAGATGCATCATTTTCATTAGATGAGTACCCAGATTTTGATGGCGATGGTATAGGAGAAGCACACGCCATGATTTTTGTCGATCCAGACCAAAATTGGCCTGATCCACTTACGACTGGAATAATCTATTGTAAAAGTACCTTTAACACTACAACAATTGCTGAAATACAAAATCAGTTTGCTACTAGTAACAATTCATTACTTGAAGTAAACTCTAGCGTAAGGCTTGATGATAATTCAGTGCTAAGTGCTGAAATCACCCAAAGAATTATAAATTACAGGGTGAAAGACGGTTGGGGTAATGTTAATGACATTAATAGAACGATTTACATTTATGAAAGTAGTTGGGCGTCTGTTGGTAAAGCTTTTTACGCAACCCCCTTATCGAAATATTCTAGCGATAGTAATTTTTCAGATCTTGATGATTTGAGTGTTGCTGAAACCGATTATGATGGTGATGGAGTAAGTGACTTCTGGGAAATTGCTCTTGGAACCCGTTTTGATGATGCATCAGACATTCCCGCTTTTGACTTTTCAAGTCCTGCTGCATTCTCCGGAGTTAATATCTCTAATCTCAAAGCAAATATTGATTCTATTAAGAGTAATCCTCAATACTCCGCCCTACTTGGTGTTGACAACTATCTAGAATTTAATGGTACAGTTCCAACGCCCTGAAGGAATAAACTACCTAAAGTCCCCATAGTTTAACGGATAAAACAGTGGTTTCCTAAACCGTAGATCGAGGTTCGATTCCTCGTGGGGACGCCATGCTAGAAAAGTCAATTAGGGGTTCCGTTTTTACCAAGTAATGCTTTCTAAATTAGGTAATGCCGCTTCAAGTGAAGTTCTTTGATCCTCAGTAAAGTTATTTCCCTGAAGATATAGTTGCTTAAGCTGAGTCAGCCCAATGAGTACAGACAAGTCAAATATATTGTTTTGGCTAAGATCAAGAGTTACCAAACCCTTCAATTCTGCAAGGGGGGAAAGGTCTGAGATATTGTTTTGACTGAGATCAAGAGTCGATAAGTATGTAAGTTCCGCAAGCGACGACAGATCCTCAATATTGTTTTGGCTAAGATCAAGGGTCACCAAATCAGTCATTCTTTCAATCGGAGACAGGTCTGTGATGTTGTTTTTATTAAGATGGAGTTTCCTTAATTTTGTTAGGCTCGCAATCGGTGATAAATCCGAGACATTATTGCCGCTAAGAACAATTCTCCCCAAGTAGCTCAGACTTGCTAGAGGCGTAATGTCAGAGATGTTTAAAAAGGAGAGGTCGATCCATTCATGACGCCTTTTTTTTGCTCGGGCAATTAGATTTAGAACCTCTTCTCCCCCGTAAGGGTCTGGTTTTTTCATCCATTCATCGAATTGCCAGACATACTGAGGATCCAATCCCCGGTACTCCGCCCATCTTTGGTCCTTTTCTGAGTAATAATAAACGGGGGTAGAGGAAGAGAAGTATAGCCAGCTTGATAATTTATATGACCAGGAAAAGGGCCAGTAGGCAGTCCACAACCAACCATAATTATAGCTGGTCGCATCATATTTCCTCCAGTTATCACGAGATCTTCGTGAACTATTATTGTTTTCAGCTTCTTCCCAAACTTCAACTTCACCAACTAGAAATTGCCAGTCGTTCTGCTTGGAATTATAAACCCATGGAAACTGTTCAAACCAAGTCCAACCCTCGGTGGCACAAAGTTTAGTACCCAGAATGCACAGTAGGAATCCGCATTGAATTAAACGAAGCATTGTATTGATTTTCCCCCACTAATAGAGATTCCTCCAGATGATTCGAGCTTTAATTGGAGTACTAAGAATCGTTGCATTTATAATGAGATCTTTACCCTAGTTCGATTCGTTTAAAATAAGTAAGGATTTTGCTAATTTCCCACAAGTTCTGCAGTTCTTTAATTCTTCCTTTTGGTAAGAGTGATTGTTTACTAGAGTTGGAAATAGATCGCACAAAATCAGACAGATTCTAGAATTTTGGGTGAAGATAATTTCAAAAATTGAAATGAATTTTATAAATGGCTGATTTATTGGGAATAGTTACCGCAGTTTTACCTCCTTTTTTCTTAATGATTGTTGGAGGGTGGTCTAGGAAGCAAAATTGGTTACCCTCTCAAAAGGGTGCCTCGATGAGCCGCTTTATTGTCTGTGTGCTTTACCCGTGCTTTATCGTTTACCAAGTGTTGAACTCCCAAACAAATGTAACCTTTAGCGAGTCTTGGATGAATGCTGCTTTTGGGTTTTGTGCAATTGTAATGGGATTTCTCATAGCCAAAATTGTCGGAAAGATCCTAGCTTTAAGTACTGGGGAAAATCGGGCTTTTTCCTTTTGCTCCGGAATTTTTAATTATGGATTCTTTGCCATTCCTGTCGCATCGATGATTTTTGGACAGGAGCTGATTGTAAAAATTATTCTCTTCAATCTTGGCGTGGAAGTGGCGATTTGGACAGTGGGTATTTTGGTTCTTACCTCTTCCAAATTTGATCCGGTCAAATTGTTCAATCCTCCTGCAATCTCTGTTTTTGTTGCTTTGGGTCTCAAATCAATGGGTGGAGCACAGGTTCTCCCAGTTCCGCTATGGGAAGTAATCGCGATGATTGGGCAGTGCTCTATCCCCCTTGGGTTGATGGTAATTGGTGCTGGTTTTTTTGATCTTTTTAAAGATTACAAAATATCAGATGGTCTTCGGGTCGAATTTGGGGCTGTGCTTACCCGCAATTTTTTGGTGCCTGCACTTTTTGTTTTATACGCGGCTTGGGGTTGGATTCCGCTTGGCATGGAATATTTGAAACAAATTTTAGTTATTCAAGCGGCGATGCCTGCCGGGGTCTTTGCCTTACTGGTGGTTAATTCTTATGGCGAAAGCTCCGGCATTGGGTTGCGGGCAATTATGGCAACTATGCTTGCCTGCCTATTTACTATGCCCTTTTGGATTTTTCTAGGAACAAATTATATTCTGCAGTAGGGCTAGATAACTTATGAGCTACTTTGCAAAAAGAAGTTCTATATTTAATCAGAGGTCTCTTCGTAACGAGCTTTAGCATTTAGAGTTTCGTAAATGGATGCAATCTTACTACGAAGTTTGTTGTACTCTTCGGCATAGATCAGAGAAATAAGATAATGCTTAAATTCTTTCCGGTCCCTGATGATTTTAAGATCCAATTCTTCCATTTCCTGGGCAAACTTGATATGCATCTTATCGATTTCGCCATCGAATTTTTTGAATTCACGATCAAGATGTTGTTTGACTTTGGCTACTGCTCCAATCAGTTGCTGGCTTTTACGGCAGTCTTTTGAAGTGAAGTCATGAAAAGATATGATTCCTGATGCCAAAGCGGCACCAAAAGCGGTCATTTCCAATTCGTTTTTATTGCTTTCCTTAACCGCCCAACTTTCAATTGCCTTGAGCAAACGGGATACGCAAGCACGGGCTTCTTCGGAGTCTGAAATTTGAACATCTTCGTCTTCTGACATCTGAGTGAAAAGTTATTTAAAATGAAAGAAAATATAATTTAATTATCTTATAAAATAGTAGAGGTCTATTGAGATTTCCACAACATTCGAACCAAAAATTACATTTTTTATCAATTAACCCATGTGGGTTTGATAATCTTCTAGATCTTTTTTCACAGTTCCACTCAAAATAAGGAGACCGAGAATATTAGGGAATGCCATTCCGAGAATCATAAGATCCGAGAAATCGAGAATATTTCGTGCAGAGATTACAGATCCAAGAAAGGTGAAAACTAAAAATAGAATTTTATAAATTATTGAAGAACGGTCTCCAAATAACCAAGCCCAGCAACGCTCCCCATAGTAAGACCAGGAAATCATGGTGGAGAAGGCAAAAAGGAAAACGGCAACAGATAGAAGATAAGGAAACCAAGGAATAACACTTGCCATCGCTGACGAGGTAAGAGCACCGCCCTGATTTTGTGCAATTAATTCTGCATTCATGGGGTCACAATAGGCACCTGTGATAATAATAACCAGGGCGGTCATGGTGCAAACCACAATGGTGTCAATAAAAGGCTCCAGCAAGGCAACGACACCTTCCTCCACCGGATGGGAAACTTTGGCGGCCGAGTGGGCAATGGCTGCGGAACCAATGCCGGCTTCATTGGAGAAAACTGCCCGTTTCACTCCTATTATCAGAATACCAAGAAATCCTCCAAGTCCTGCCTCAAAGGAAAACGCACTTTCAAAAATCAGTACAAATGCGGCTGGAATTTGTTCGAAATGATATCCCAAGATATAAATGCATGCACATAGGTAGACCGCACACATTACTGGTACAATTAAAGAAGCGGTGCGGGCAATGCTTTGGATGCCTCCAAGAATCACAAAGCCAACTAATACCGCCATCCCCAGTCCGTATGCCCAAGGCATTGAATCAAGGGCGGGGACCACAGTTTTAATTAAGTCGAGTGATTGTACCACCTGGAAGGCATTGCCTCCACCAAAGGACCCCCCAATGCAAAGAATACAGAAAAGTCCTGCGAGCAATCCGCCTAAGTGTTTCAATTTTTTTTCCTTCAAGCCATCCGAGAGGTAATGCATGGCTCCTCCCATAATTTTTCCATCCTTGCGGACCTTGCGGTACTTTTGCCCTAAAGTGCATTCGGTAAATTTTGAGGACATTCCAAGAAAACCTACAAGAATCATCCAAAAGGTTGCCCCTGGACCTCCAGTACCAATAGCGATCGCCACGCCTGCAATGTTCCCTAGACCAACTGTCGCCGAAAGAGCAGTGGTAAGAGCCTGAAAGTGGGAGACCTCCCCGCTTTTAGATTCATTTTTCTCCTGCTCGGAAAACACGAGCTTGAATGCATGTTTGAACATTCGAATGTTCACAAACCGCATCTTGATGGTGAAGAACAAAGCTCCTCCCAATAACCATGCAACCACCAAGGGCATATGAAGGAAGGGGATGGGCCAAAATAAAAGAGCAGCCAAAGGGCTGACAATATGCTGCCCGAAGAAATCATTTAAATGGGCCTCCCAATTCTGGGATGCACTCTCACTCCCGAAAACAATAGCCGGAATCATATAAAAAAAGATAAGGATTAACTTGTTCATTTTTATTGAAAGATTTTGGATTCAATCACCTGACACTCACACTCCACATTGGGAATTCCCTTTGCAGAGAGCAAGGGTTAAGCTTACTACTTTTTCTGCACATGATTACCGTTTGAAAATATGAGAGTTTTTGATCTCTACATTGTAAATGAGTGGTTGCTGTGGTTCCTTTGCTGTCTTGGGTTCCTGCTTTCGATGCTATGTCTGTTTTCGATTGCGGATGATACTAGTAATGTATTTCCCCAGGGCTTTGATTCTGTTTTCTTGGATTTGCTGAATTGGGCCTGGTCTTACCTGCCTTGGTTACTTCCTGTTAGCTGTTTGTTTGCCGGATTGATTTCACTGGGATTTTTGAAAAAAAGAGGAGAGTGGAAAGCGGTCCAGGCAAATGGAATCTCTGTGCTTCTGTGCTTTCGCTCGGTGGTTTTACTGGGCTTCCTGATTTCTTATTTATGCTGGTTTATAAGTTCTGAAACTCTGGACAGCACAGATCCTGGTTTCATTAAAACGACTCAAGGGAAACCATTAACTATGGATACTGGTAAAGAAAGGCTTTGGTATTTTTCTTCCTTTGATGAAGAGAATATGTCCGGAGAGAGAGTACAGCTTTTTCAGTATGATCAGTATGGAGCAGATGTTTTCCGAATTCGGGCAGAACAGGCAATCTGGTCAGATATGAAGGGGTGGCGTTTTCAGAATGGAATTTTCCTTGGCTTTATGAGTGACCAGGGTGTGCCAATGCCCAGTGAAGATTTTAATGGAATCGTTTGGGAGCCAAAAGATGGACATGTTACCTCCTTTAAGGAATCCAAAAGCCCGAGAATAAAAAAAAGATTCAAGGAACTGCAAATCCCAGAATTAATTGATGATCCACTTCCTTTTCTATTGCTCCAAATTAAACCAAAAAAATTATCTTTTCAGCAACTGGATCAATTAATCTCTCAATTCCCTGAACCCGAGAAACCCGTGCTGGCTCCCTATCTTTTAAAACGAGCTCAGATCATTTGGACCGGACCAGCCTGCATGGTTGCCTTGCTTGCCGGTCTTATTCTTGGAGTTAGCAAGTATTCAGCAACCCCTAGTAAGCTTAGTGGAGTTGCTCTGGTTGGGGTGCTCTTTTTTTACATGATCCGAACCTTCTCAGATTCTCTCGCGGAGGCAGCAATTATTTCCTCAAACCTAGGTGCAGGACTTCCTTATATCGTTACGCTCTTATCGCTTTTGATTTTAGCAAAGATAACAGACTGAAATCTTAAATTTCAATCGGCTCCACTTCTCGCAGTTGGATACTTTCGATCACTTTTCCATCTGCCAGTACATTGGTCACGGTGACAATTTGATCACCTTGTTCCACCCAGCCTTCGACATGTAATTTCTGGATGGCATTTTGAATGGTAATTTCAGGATCATCGGAAAATTCCATCCAAAAGGGTTCAATTCCCCATACCATTCTCAATCTGCGATGAAGTCCATGAACATCCGTAAAAGCAAACAAATGGGCACCATTGGGCCTTAGGGCACCGAGCTTGGCTGCCAGGTCTCCGCTTCGGGTAAATACTAGTACAGCTGCATTATTCATCCGCATTGCAAGCATGGCCGCGGAACGTAGCATTTTTGCTTTCGGACGAAATAAGCGCAGGCTCTCAGAAAGAACGGGTGGTAAATCCTTTTCGATCCGGCTGGAAATCCGAGTTAATAACTTTACGCTCTCGAGAGGATACTTCCCCGTGGTGGTTTCCCCGCTAAGCATCAAGCAGTCTGCTCCTTCATTGACTGCGTTGGCCACATCACTGATTTCGGCACGGGTGGGTACCGGAGACTCAATCATCGATTCAAGCAAATGAGTAGCGACAATCACTGGTTTTCCTTTGGACAGACAAAGCCCCACTGTTTTTCTCTGAATAATGGGTAGCTCTTCAAATGCACATTCAATCCCGAGGTCTCCCCGGGCAATCATCAGACCATCCGATGCACTGATAATTTCCTCTAAATTTTGTACCCCCTGCTGATCTTCAATCTTGGCAATTACATGGGCATTGGATCCGTTGTCTTTGAGGAAACTTTTGAAAAGGTCTATCGCATCTGCATCGCGGGTGAAGGATAGGGCAAAAAAATCATGCTCACACTCGATCCCGACCAGAGAATCACGTCTATCCTTCTCAGTGAGGGAAGGTAGATCCGTTTCGATCCCTGGAAGGTTTACATGTCTACGGCTTTTAAGACAGGCATCCTCCAGTACGCGGCAGCGTACAAATTCATTCTTGGATTCCACCACGAGTAAGGGAATTAATCCATTATCCAGCAGCACCCGGTCTCCATTATTAAGATGCTCATTAAGTTTGTCGTAGTTTACTTCAATTTTCCAGACTTCGTCTTCTCGGGGAGGGTCGGGTTGGGCAATAAAAATTAGGTCAATCAGATCTCCTCTTTTGATTTCAATTTCTTTTGCCAAATAACCGGTGCGGATTTCCGGGCCTTTTACGTCCATGAGAATGCCTGGTTCGTGGCCCAGTTCTTCCCCGATCTTACGAATTCTTTGAGTGACCTCCCGAATCCAGTCATGCTGGGCATGTGCCATATTGAGCCGCATCACGTCGACCCGTTGCTCAATCAGTTTTCGAATGTTTGATTCGCTTTCGGTGGCTGGGCCAATGGTGGCGATCAACTTGGTCTGGCGTTCTATGGGTTTCATACTCCGATGGGTTCTGCGCTACTGGGATCGATAACAAAGGTGGAGAAGCGACTGCCTTGGCCGGGGAGTTTACCAAATCTTTCCCGCACCAGATTCACATCATTGCAGTCCTTACTAAGATGCATCAGGAAAATCTTTTTCCACCTGGTGTTTTCCATGGATTCCAAAAGTTCGAAAGTGGACTGATTGGATAGATGACCATGCCGGCCCCGGATCCTTTGCTTGAGACTCCATGGTCTTTTCTGGTCCTGCTCGAGCATTTCAGAACAGTGATTGGATTCAATCACCAGGATACTTGCCTGCCGAATTCTTTCCTTAACCAAAGCGGGAACAAATCCAAGATCCGTCACCCATGCCAGACTGGAACTTGGTTCGAAAAGATCTCCCTTTCCCCATTCCAGATAAAACCCAACCGGATCATAGGCATCGTGTGGGACACTGAAGGGATGGATTTTGATGTCCGCAAATTGGAAGGAAACCCCAGTCTCAAACTCCTTCCAGTTCGGCCGGCGGGGAAGCTTGGGTTGCAGGGCTTCAATCGTATCCCGATTAGCAAAAATGGGTAGGTTCATATAGCGGGACAATCCTCTTATTCCTGCACTATGGTCATGATGTTCATGAGTAAGGAATACGGCATCAATTTGCTCAATTTCCAATCCTTCTTCTGCCAACAAAAATTTTAGCTTTTTCCCGGAAAGCCCAGCATCTATAAGAATATTGGAGCCGGCTGCTCTGAGCAGGGCAGCATTTCCGGAACTACTTGAACCTAAAATTTTAAAATATGTATCCAATATTGAAACCATATGATGTGCAACATGTCCCAGCCAATCACAAAGTGTACCAACTCGTTATAACGGCATCGAAATGACCGAATTTTTTGACTGGGTAAGTCAAAAGGATGAAGTCATAGGAGTGACTTCCCGAGAGGATGCCCATGAACTGGATTTATTTCACCGGGCCGTCCACATCTATGCATTTGGCGAAAGCGGTGGACTGTGGCTTCAGCAACGCTCCCACGAAAAAGATCTAGAACCTGGATTATGGACTGTGAGCTGCTCCGGACATGTGGACAGGGGAGAAGATTACCTAAACGCCGGTGTGCGTGAATTTTCGGAGGAATTAGGAATAGATATCTTGGCGGATGAATTGGAGCAGATTTTCTACAGCAGTCCAACCTTGGAGACGGGCTATGAATTCATTACTTCTTACAAACTCTCGCGACCGGTTCATCCCATTCCATCTGAGACCGAGGTGCTTGAGGTTCGGGAAGTACAGCTGACAGATTTGAAAAACTGGATAGTAAAAGAACCGGAAAAATTTGCTTCCTCGTTTCGTTTTCTCTTTCCCAAAATCTGGGAAAGACTGCTCTGATCACATCAAAGAGAGTTGTCCAGAACTTGGATCCTGCCCAGGGGAGTGTCCAGTTGCCTCCCATCCCTTAGGAGTAAGTTCGCGTCCCTGAGGGGTACGTTTAATATAACCTTCCTGTATCAGGTATGGCTCATGTACCTCTCCCAGGGTGTGTTCCTCTTCATTGACCGCGACCGCCACAGTACCAAGACCGACTGGTCCTCCTTTGTAGTTTACCGCCATGACCGAAAGAATGCGCTTATCCATCTCATCGAGCCCCCGACAATCAATTTCGAGCAATTCCAGTGCATTCGCGGCAATCTGCTGATTAATTTTTCCATCTGCCCGTTGCTCAGCAAAGTCTCTGGCGAAATGAATTAAATTATTGGCAATCCGGGGAGTACCCCGTGCCCGCGATGCGATTTCCTTGGCTCCTGCCCGGTCGATGGGGCAGTCCAGCAGATCACAACTTCTCTCAATAATTTTAGTGAGATCCCTATGATTGTAATAATCCAACCGTGTCTGCAAAGTGAACCGGCTACGCATGGGAGCAGAGAGGAGACCTACCCGGGTGGTTGCTCCAACCAGAGTAAATCTGGGGATGTCCAGGCGTACACTGCGTGCATTGGGCCCCTGATCAATCATGATATCAATCCGGTAGTCTTCCATCGCCGAGTATAGGTATTCCTCCACGGTCTTGGGAATGCGATGAATCTCATCAATGAAGAGAATATCCCCAGCCTGCAGGTTAGTCAGTAGACCAGCCAGATCTCCTGGTTTATCAATCACTGGTCCGGAAGTTACCCGGACATCCCTTCCAAGTTCATGTCCAAGGATATGGGCGAGGGTGGTTTTGCCCAGGCCCGGTGGACCGGAAAGTAAAATATGCTTAAGCGATTCATCCCGCTTCACTGCGGCTCCAACCATCACCTGTAGGCGCTCAATCGTTTTTGGTTGTCCAGTAAAGTCGTCAAATTTGGGTGGGCGCAAAGCAGCCTCAATTTCCGGCTTTGCCTGTAATGAATTTTCAAAAAAACTGCCGCCTTGGGATTCTTCCTCACTCATTATTTCAATCTTTAGGAGACAGATGGAGGCATCTCAGATTCCGCCAATCTTTCAACGGTGCCCCCAAGTTGCTGAAGTTTTTTTTCAAATGCATCATATCCACGGTCTAGATGATAAATTCGTTGTACCCAAGTTTCTCCCTCTGCTGCGAGTCCGGCAAGAATTAATGCCGCACTTGCCCGCAAATCTGATGCCATCACTGGAGCACCATTGAGAGGTTTGCCCCCGTGGACAATCGCATTGGATCCTTCTAAAGATACATTTGCTCCCATCCGTAACAATTCCGGGATGTGCATGAAACGGCTGGGATAAACTCTTTCTGTTAAAATACTCAAGCCAGATATCTTGCAGGCAAGGGCACAGGTTTGAGCCTGTAAATCAGTGGGGAATCCGGGGTAGGGAAGGGTGATGATTTCCAGAGAGCTTAGTTCTTCTGGCCGACCTCGTACCTGGATGTCTCCATTCTCCAATTTATCCAGGCAAACTCCGCTTGTGGTCATCACATTGGTAAAAGCCCCGAGATGATCGATGCTGGCATTTTGCAGAGTGATTTCTCCACCGGTTATTGTACTAGCCAAAACATAGGTGGCCGCTTCAATCCGATCGGGTATTACATGGTGGGTACATCCATGCAGAGCATCTACCCCTTCAATTTTTAGTAAGTGAGACCCAATTCCCTCTATCTGTGCTCCCATGGATCTGAGCATCTGACAGAGGTCAATAATCTCAGGTTCACAGGCACATCCCTCCACTCGGGTGGTGCCGGGAGAAAGCACGGATGCCATAATTGCGTTGGCAGTTCCGGTAACCGTACTTCCATGCCGTCCGCCAATAAAAAGAGATGATCCTTTCATCTGCTCTCCCCTTACCTTGACCACTCCGCCCTGTAGCTGGATATCTGCCCCCAGGTCAGACAAAGCTTTGAGATGAAGATCAATCGGACGGTTGCCAATCACACAACCCCCAGGCATCGGCATGTTGGCTTTCTTAAGCCTGCCAACCAGAGGACCAAGCAAACAGATCGATGCCCGCATTTTCCTCACCAGTTCATAGGGAGGATCCGGATTGATTTCCTGAGGGGTAATCCGCCAGGAGTTCGTTTCAAAATTTTCTACCTTGGCACCCAGATGCTCCAGGATTTCTGCCATAAATTGAACATCGCTCAAATTAGGCACATTATGGAGGATAGTTTCTTCCGGGCTGAGCAAAGAAGCTGCAAACAGGGGGAGGGCAGAATTTTTAGCCCCGCTGATTTTAACCGTTCCGCTTAGGCGATTTCCTCCTTCTATCCGAAATACATCCACTCGTCTGAAAGACTTCCTGAGGAACGAATTTGGCTACTTGGTCAGAAAATCAGCTTCCAAAAATTTTCGAAATGAAAGCACCTAGCCCTGATTTCTTTTCAGGTTGTTTATCAGATGCTTTGGGCTTCCGGTTATTTTGGGAAGAGCGACCATGGACACTCTGTTTGGAATGATCCTTGGATCGTTGTCCATTTTTCTCATTCCGGTTGCGGTTTCCCTTAGGGTCTCCGTTACGGGAGCGGGGATTTCTCCGCTTGTGACTTTTCCGGTCCTGGGAGTCCTGTTTTTCGCCAGATTCTGAATCCCTGTTCCGTCCCCTGTGATGGTTTCGCTGCCCTTTTGGGTTATCTCCGGAACCTCTTCGGTTTCTGGAATCAAATCTTTGTTTTCCCTCGTCATTTTTTGGGGAAGAGGCAGGAGGTTTAGCGTTGCTTAAATCATCGACCAGAGGGAGGTCCTTGGAAGGAACAAATTCTCCCATCGGAGCGGAATTTGACTGCGAGGAAGTCTGGGCTTCCAGGGGTTTTTCATTTGCACGGTGCCAGCGTGAACGAATTCTTGATTTCATAAAAGTACGGGAAAGAAAATTTCCGTGGTTAATAGGATTTTGGACGATCCGAAAACGGTGCGTTTGCGGGAATGAATGGATAACAAAATTGCAATGCGAGAGCAAATGCAGAAGCGAATTAACATAACAACCAGGAGCTATTTCCTACAAGACAAAAGCAGAAAGTTTTCCCCAAAAAGAGAAACCACTTGCCTCCTTCTTCTCTGCTGATGTTATGAACCCCTTTATGGATAAGCTAGACAACATTTTTGAACTGCAAGATGAACTCAACCGCCGAATTGGAGTAGATATGAGTTCCTTGAACGATGAGGACCGTGCGAAATGGATCCTCAATTATGTGCGTGCCATGCAGCAGGAACTTGCTGAATTAACCGATTCAGTGCCCTGGAAGTGGTGGGCAAAATATCAGGATTTTGATAAACAGAATGCCAAGGTTGAGATCGTGGATTTATTTCACTTTTTAATCTCGCTTGCTCAGGTTATGGGAATGACCGCGGATGATGTGCACGAGGCATACCTGAAGAAAAATAAAGTGAATCACGACCGTCAGGAGTCGGGATATTCCTCAAAAGACGAGAATGACTCTCGTCACATTTAGAAAGAAAGGAAAGTAAAAACTCCTGAAATCAGGAGGCAAGGCTGGCAACGAGTGCCGCACACCTGGCTTTCTTCCGAGCTACCTTGTTTGGATGAACTAATTTACCCTTACATGCTTTGTCCAATGCAGAGATCAAAGACTTGGCAGCTGTGGAAGCTTCTTCTTGGTTCTTTTCCGTAACTTGAGCGAGAAATTTTTTCTCCAAAGTTTTGAGACGGCTGGACGCGGCGCGGTTACGCAAATAATTCGTACGGTTTTTGCGTATATTCTTAAGAGCTGATTGTGAGTTTGCCATGAAGGGTTGATATTAAATGTTTACGGAGCAGATTCGTCAATCGAAAATCAAGTCCCGGAAGTTTGTTTAATTCTTTTTTATTCTTATCTTTGTGAGAGCTGGAAAATTGAATCCCGAGAAACTGTAAGCCGGATTCTGTACTCCCAGAGGGAGGTCATTCATTCATCTAATATTTCTGCGATAGAAATAGTCCCTTCGTGAAAAGGGTGCGACGTACCCGAAACCATTGGACGGGCCGCCCGGTTTCCTATTTCGTCTTGCATCGGATTGGGTTTACCATGCCCGTTTGATTGCTCATTCGGCGGTGGGCTCTTACCCCACCTTTTCATCCTTACCTCACAAGTGAGGCGGTTTATTTTCTGTGGCACTGGCCGTGAACCTGTCTTGAAACAAGCCCCCCCCGCTTTCGTGGGGAATCCTGCCCTGTGATGTCCGGACTTTCCTCTACACCCACACAAGCAGGGGCAGCGAATGACCGTTTCTCGGAAATGAAGTGAGCGAAAATACATTTCGTTCCAAAAACAAAAGTTTAGCAGACCGTGTTAGTCAAAATTTAGCAGACAGGCAGTCCGGTCTTATCTCTCTATATAAACAATGCGCCCACACTGATCGCACTGGGTAAGTTTTTTCTCCACCAGTACAGAAGAGACCACATCATTGGATACCCTGAGGTGGCAACCGGAACACTTCTGATCTTCCAATGGTGCCATGTAAGGTGGGCGGGATACAATTTTGCTCACCCGGTCATAAACGGAAAGAAAATCTGGCTCCACCTCCTCGCGGGTTTCCACAATTTGTGTTTCCAGGGACTGTACATCAATCTCGGCCTGTTTCCCAAAGGCCACCCGCTCCTCTCGCTCCTTTTCCAGTTCAATGACACGCTGAGCGATTTTTTTCTCCGCTACCTCAGCAGTCTCCCTGGCATCATCAATTTTATCCAGGGTTTCAATCTGTTCACTTTCCAGTTCATCGATCTTGCTCTCGAGGTTGGCAATTTCATGCTCCAAAGCCTGGTACTCCTCGTTTTTCTTTACCTCAAGCTGTCGGTTCCTCTGCCTTGCAATCTGGTCACGGAGAGAGAGAATATCTTTTTCCAGTGAGTTGTTCCTACTCTCCAGAGTTTTCCATTCCTCCATGGCCAAACGGATGGATTCTTTTTCCTCAAAGATTTTCTTGTCCATGTATTCCAGCTCACCTGGAAGTTTTTCCAGGTCGTTTTTGAGGGTCTTTAATCTACGGTCACGGCTGTGCAGAAGAAGGAGTTGCTGGAAATCGGGGTCGCTGGATAACATTTATGGGGTGGTGAGGTATGAAAAGTAAGGAACGAACTCCGTACTAAATGAACGATGAAAGATACAAACACAAGAACTTAGAAACCTAAAAGAATACATTGTTTTTTCCGGTTGCCAAAAATCAGGGAACTTCAAGTGTTGATCTCTTTTATGGAATCAGTGGAAGACAAAATCAATCAGGCTGTTCTTCAGTTTACATTAGGGGAGGAAAAGGAGGCAAAATCACAGCTGCAATCAATCTTGCAATCCCATCCACACAGTGTCGAAGCGTGGCGTGCCTTGGCTGAGGTTTGTTTATCTTTAAAGGATCTTGACGAAGCGGAAAATGCCTGTCGCAAAGCTTTGGAGCTTTCACCTGAAGATCTTACCCTTACGGTCAGTCTTGCCCGGATTCTTGTAAATAAGGGAGATAAAGAAGGAGCGGAGGAAGCCTCTGCCAAAGCTAGAATCCTTGGGTGGAAGGAAGAACTTGCTCAGGATGGATAAGCTCCTTACTATTGCATCTTACTAAAAACATTTTCTTTTCCGAATGCAGACAAAAAACAAACAAAGCCTAGATTTTGAAAAGCCCCTGCTTGACCTGGAGAAACAACTGGATGATCTCATGCAGTCCTCCAAAGAATCGGATCTTGATTTTTCCAAGGAAATCCAGGCTATTGAAAAAAAGATCGAGCTGACCAAACGGGATGTTTATTCCAACTTAACCTCTTGGCAAAAAGTACAGCTCTCCCGCCATCCCAATCGTCCCTATTCTCCGGATTTAATTTCCCGGATTTTTGAAAACTTCGAAGAGCTGCACGGAGATCGTCTCTACAAGGACGATGCTGCAGTGCTTGGTGGACCTGCTGAGATTGGTGATGTCAAAGTCATGGTCATTGCTCAGCAAAAAGGAAGGAACACCGAGGAAAACCTCAAACGCAATTTCGGCTGTCCCAATCCCGAAGGCTACCGTAAAGCCTTACGTTTGATGAAAATGGCAGAGCGTTTCCGTCTGCCCATCATCTCCATTATTGATACTCCCGGTGCTTATCCTGGAATCGGGGCAGAAGAGCGCCATGTAGCAGAAGCTATTGCGGTGAATCTAAGGGAAATGGCTTCTTTTACTGTGCCCATCATTGCCTTGGTTATCGGCGAGGGCGGGTCTGGGGGTGCTCTCGGTGTAGCTGTGGCTGATCGTGTTCTCATTTTGGAAAATGCTTATTACTCGGTGATCTCTCCCGAAGGTTGTGCCGCCATTCTCTGGAAGGATCGTGCTTTTGCATCCAATGCCGCGGAAGCACTGAAATTGGATGCCAACGAACTGCTCAAGCTTGGCATTGTTGACAGGGTTCTCAATGAGCCTGCTGGGGGTGCCCATCGAGATTGGGATAAAACCGCAGCCACGATTAAGAATACTTTGCTTGAAGAACTAACCGAATTGTCCAAATCGGACGCAAGTAAACTTCCTGATTCCCGCTACAAAAAGTTCCGCGAGATGGGGACTTTTGCTTAGGCAAAGAATCTCTTCAGTCTGAATATCTTCGATTCCCTGATTAGGGATTTTAAATTCAACCAACGAGCCCTTGAAGTACTCTAGTTCTGAGGAGCAAGGGTAGGGGAGCTTTGCCCGAAGCGATCATTTTGATCAATGGCATCAATGATGGTATCACGCAATTGATCGCGGATACGAAGGGAGGAATCCACTTTTCTTTCGAGCCGGGAATTTTGTTCTTTAAGAACGACGGCTTCTTCAATCATTTCACGCTCCCTGTCCTGCATCAGACGAATCTCATCCCCGAGGTTGAAATTTTCATTTTCCAAAATTTTCACGCGGTTTACCAAGATTTGTTCCCTGGACAAAGCTTCAGTAAATTCACCCTCTAGTTGCTGGGTCTCCGCAAGTAATCTTTGGTACTCTGCACTGCCCCCAATTTCCAATTCTCGCACCTTGTCTTCAAGGGTTGCAATTTCTGCTTCCAGTGCAGCCGCTTCCTGGCTTAGGGCACGCTCGCCAGCCACTGCCTGATTTAATTGTACCTCCAATTGCCGTGCTTTCTCCTTGTAAAAACCTGTTTCTTCATAAAGAGAGCCGGAATCTTTAAGCAATCCCTGGTTTTCCATATCCAGGTCCTTGAGCTTGGCAATTAAGGTACGCTCATTCATCTCTATGTTTTCAATTTCCACCCTCATGCTCTCTATGGCTTCCAGCATCTCTGTGTTTTCAGATTCGAGGGTGAGGGATTTTGCCATCAACATCTCATTGGAATCCCGCAGTGCTTGGATCTCATTGGTGATTCGGGATTCATCCAGGCTCAGGCTGTTAAGTTGGGTGCGGAGCATGGAAAGTTCTTCCTTCTGGGCAAGATCGGTGGAATGGAAAGAATCATTGCGTTGAGTGAGCCGCTCCATTTTCTCACGCAGGCTGTTGTTGGACATTTCCAGGTTTCTCGCAAAATCATCTTTTCTTTGTGCCTGAAAAGCCAGTTCCGTGTTTTTGGCCAGGGCTTCTTCGAGTTGCTCCCTCGTGGAATCCAGTTGAATTTCTGCCCGACGCAGGGCTCCAAAGTTTTCCCCTCTTTCCTCCTCAGTCAGGCTGAGCCTGTCCTCTGCGATAGCCAGATTCCCATTCAAGCGGGCAATTTCATTGCGGGCAGACTGTAAGCTTTCCCGTAGCAAGATCTCCTCGTTTTCCAGCATGGAAATTTTATTCTCTGCTTCGCGGAGCAGTTGATCAAATTCATCGAGGCGATTTTCAGAAGTTTCCTGATCGATACCGATAGTGGCCACACGCTGGTTTAATTGGGTATTATCGGTGAGCAGATTATCCATTTCTGCCTGTATATTTTTGAGCCGGGCATCTGCATCTGCTTTGCTTTCCTCAAGCTTGGCATTTTGGCGCTGAAGGGAGGAATTTTTGAGTTCCAGGTCACGAATCTTGGCATATGCAGATTGTTCTTCATTGGTGGCACTTTTCTTGGCATTTTGAAGCCTACGGTTTTCCAAAGCCAATTCTTTGTTTTGCTGGGCAAGGTCCTGCTCGTCTGCTTTGAGCTGCTGCAATTGTCTCCGCAACCTGGCATTGGTCTCATCCAGATACTGGTTGCTGTTTACATTTCGCAATCCCTCCTGCTTCATTTTCAGCATCTGGGTCTCCAAGGCAGCTACCTGTCCCAGTGCTTTGTTTAATTCGTTGCGCAATTCCACCTCTTTGGCGGAATCAAATACCGGGGCAGGTGCTTCTGTTTTTTGCTGTACGAAGGTACGGGTTTTTTCAACCAATGCATTATGCTTAGCTGCCAATTCATTGTACCGTTGAATCAAAAAATCGGGATCCCTAAGCTGTGCATCTGTCTGAGCAAAAGCCACTGGCACACAGACAAGTGCCAGATAAAGAGATAAAAGATTGGACTTGGTTAAGAGTTTCACAGATCGTACTTGAAAAATACTAAGCTAATACGAATAGAAAAAAGTGCACATTGGCAAGCGTGAGTTATTACGTTGCTCCTTTCTACCCTAAATGAGCCGATTAGAAGTGCAATTATACCGGGATTATAGGGCAGTTTACTTCCTATTTTGCCGCTCTTGATAAGCGATCATTAATGGCCCCGGATAAGGGGTGGTTTTGCACGATTTTGGACAGATGGATGGCTTGTTTCTTCTGTTTGTCCGCCAGGTGTAAAGTAGCGTACAGATTGTGGGCGATTTCTTCGATATTCCCGTCTTTGGATAAGGCCAGTATAGGAAACATTGGATCCCCGAAATCATGTTTTTGTTCTTTGTCATGTACCACCACAAGGTCATTTTCTGTAAACTCAGATTTTTTACCCAAAAGTTTTTTGGGATTATCATACAAATACAAAGGAGTTTTTGGAGCATAATGAACGGCTCCGGTGCCTGGAGATAGACTTGGCTTTGCCGGATGTAGGCTTAGTTTAGTTTGATTATTCTCTGTGCTCCCGCGATTGGCTATTTGTTTGGCGAGTACTTCTTCCAGTTCCTCTTTGCTGATGGGGCCCTGGCGGAGAATTTGGATATTTTCCTCGTCCACCAGAGAAACCACAGTGGACTCCAGTCCAATTTCGCAACTTCCACCCTCCAGAACTTTGGGAGCTTTTTCTCCAAAAGAATCTAAAATGTGCTGTGGGCAGGTTGGGCTGGTGGAATTGGAAAGGTTGGCACTGGGGGCAGCCAGCGGGAAGTCGAGGCTTTGCAGAACCTCCCTGAAAAGAGGGTGGGCTGGTGCCCGCAGAGCCACGCTTGGCAAGCCAGCCGAAATCCGGTCGGGGATGCAGGGCTTTTTGGGCA
>Ga0255769_10001627_pt1 | contig 25307 bp, 20 predicted proteins | sample 041ome_9_FD_179637 | JGI IMG/M metagenome (GOLD analysis project Ga0255769, IMG submission 179637) | Coastal salt marsh microbial communities from the Groves Creek Marsh, Skidaway Island, Georgia - 041413US metaG (version 2) | ecosystem: Environmental > Aquatic > Marine > Intertidal zone > Salt... | reverse complement strand
AAAAAAGCCCGACAACGCGAGACAAAGCACCGGGCTCGTTCTCCATCAAAATCGAAATAATACGTCTCATCAGGAGGTCCTCTCGTGCTTGTTAATCCACATGTCTTGCATAGATCCATTGGGAGCGACATGCATTGGATAGACGTGTTCCGTCGGGTCGACAAAAATATCCATAAACACAACTCGATCCTTCAGCGAGAAGGCTTCTTTCATGGCCCCGTCCAAATCAGCTAGATTTTTCACCTGCATGCCTACGTGCCCATAGGCTTCTACTAATTTAACGAAATCGGGCAGGGAATCTTCGTATGTGCTCATGGCGTACCGGCCCTCATACTGCATATCCTGCCACTGCTTCACCATACCCAAATAGTTGTTACGCAGGTTGATAATCTTCACAGGCGTGCTGTATTGGGTACACGTCGACAGTTCTTGAATGTTCATCTGGATTGAACCTTCACCCGTCACACAGGCCACATCGGCCTCTGGGAAGGCGAGCTTAACGCCAATGGCTGCAGGAAGACCAAATCCCATCGTTCCTAAACCGCCCGAGTTAATCCAACGATGTGGTTTATCGAACTTGTAATACTGAGCCGCAAACATTTGGTGCTGACCCACATCGCTCGTGATATAGGCATCTCCACCAGTTGCTCTGTAGAGCGACTGAATAACCTGCTGAGGCATGATTTGCTCGCCATTCGACACGAAGCGATCAGCCGTCCAAAGCCCATGTTTATCTCGCCACTCGTTAATCTGCTTCCACCAACGCTCCAGCGCACCGGCATCAGGCAGCGATGAATCTTTTTTACGAAGCTGCTTAATTTGCAGCAACATATCTTCCAATACAGTTTGTACCGGTCCCACAATCGGAACGTCGGCATTGACTGTTTTTGAGATCGAAGTTGGATCAATGTCTATGTGAATAATCTTGGCACCGGGGCAAAACTTACTCACGGTGTTGGTGACGCGATCATCAAAACGGGCACCAACCGCCAAAATAACGTCGGCATGGTGCATCGCCATGTTCGCCTCATAGAAACCGTGCATCCCCAACATGCCCAAAAACTGGTCATCACTTCCAGGGTAAGCACCTAAACCCATCAGCGTATTCGTTACTGGGAACCGTAACTCTTTTGCCAGATGCCTGAGCTGATCGCTTGCACGGCCCAGTATGACGCCGCCACCTGAATAAATTACTGGGCGCTTGGCACCGAGTAGTAACTTTGCTGCTTTCTTGATCTGGCCCGCATGCCCTCGCTGAATCGGTGAATAGGATCGCATAGAAACCGAGTCAGGGTATTTAAAGGGGAATTTCTCTTCCGGCTTCGTCTTGTCTTTCGGTATGTCAATGACAACAGGGCCAGGACGCCCTGTCGTGGCGATATGAAATGCCTTTTTAATGATTCCCGGCAACTCTTCCGTATGACGCACCTGAAAACTGTGTTTAACAATGGGGCGTGATATACCCAACATATCGGTTTCTTGGAAGGCATCTTCACCGATCAAGTGGCTCTGCACCTGGCCAGAGAAAACCACCATTGGAATGGAATCCATGTAGGCGGTTGCGATGCCGGTAACCGCGTTAGTCGCACCCGGCCCCGAGGTCACCAGCACTACGCCTGGCTTTCCCGTAGCTCGGGCGTATGCGTCAGCGGCGTGCGTTGCCGCTTGCTCGTGACGAACCAGTACGTGTGGCACCTTACAGTTCTTGAAAAGGGCATCATAAATATGAAGGACCGCGCCCCCTGGATACCCAAATATGTATTCTACGTTTTCGAGCTCGATCGCTCGGGCGATCATCTCACCGCCTGACAACATTTCCATGCAGTCTCTCCCTATCGGCTCAGCACACGCTGATCCGTTTACTTTAAAGGATAGAAAGGGATAGGTCTGAAACCGATCGCATCTTTCCACTTTGTGCGCCCACACAATGACCAGATGCTGGTTTCCTTGGCGATGTCATCGCACGCGATGCGATGAACCCGTTGAGTTCGCCTGCGGGATAACGCAGTTCAAGCCTCAGCTTACGCTGTACGCTACGGGGCGGCCGGTGCTGCAGAGTGCATCGTCTTGCAAACTGGCAGGCAACAACAGCAATACGCTCCTGTGCCTTTCACTGACCGCGGCATTCTTCCCTTTGACACCCTCTTTGTCAACCGAAACAGATCAAGTTTTAACAATTGCGCCGAAGTGAAACATCCAGTAGTGTTATGCACACTGCGTTCAACAAGATACCGCTATGCCAATACGAGCCTTGATCGTCACATTCCTGTTTTTCGCCCTCGGAGCTATAGGAAGCGGCGCAATCGCGCAAACAGTTTATGTTTGGACAGCAGGTGACGGCAGCTTGGTACACTCCGACAGACCCCCGGGCCCCGGCATCAAATTTCAGATTCAGACCACCGCTGCTGGTACGCCAAAACAACCAGAGAACGAAGCAGACATTAACACTCAGCTCGAACTCGAGGACAAATCCTCATCCATGCTAGGCGTGGATCTGGACGCCTCTTATTGTCAGAGAGCCCAGTCAAATTTAAAAACCTTGGATAACTTTACCCAAATTCGCACGCGGGATGATGAGGGCAACTACCGCTACCTGACGATCGAAGAAAAAGAGGAGCAACGCCAACAGGCAATGCTCCTGATGGAACAATACTGCGATTAGGCTGCGCTATAGCGAAACCCGACCCTCTCGTTGTCATAGTGAGCTGTAACCGTATCCCCGGCGCCGAATTCCCCGGACAGCAAGGCCTGCGCAAGCGGATTCTCTAGCTGTTGCTGTATCGCGCGTTTCAGGGGTCGTGCCCCATACACAGGGTCAAACCCAGCCTTTGCCAGCTGCGCCAAGAGCGATTCGTCAACGACAAGTTCAATCTCTTGAGCTCGCAAACGTGAGACCAAGCCGGCCAACTGTATTTCTGCAATGCCTCGAATCTGTTCTGATGCCAAGGGGTGAAACACGACAGACTCATCTACTCGGTTAATGAATTCGGGTCTGAAATACTGCCCCACGCGCTCCATAACGGCAGATTTCATCGCTTCGTAGTCGTTATTGCCCGCCATTTCTTGAATCAAATCGGAACCCAGATTCGAGGTCATGACGATTACGGTATTTCTGAAGTCCACCGTTCGGCCTTGGCCATCGGTTAAACGTCCGTCCTCTAATACCTGCAATAAGATGTTAAAGACATCTGGATGGGCCTTCTCAACCTCATCGAGTAACAGTAAAGAGTACGGTCGACGTCGAACGGCCTCGGTCAAATAGCCCCCTTGCTCGTATCCGACGTACCCGGGCGGGGCGCCAATCAAGCGCGCGACCGAGTGCTTTTCCATAAATTCAGACATGTCGATTCGAACCATGGCCTGCTCACTATCGAACAGAAATTGCGCCAAGCTTTTGCAAAGCTCGGTTTTACCCACACCGGTTGGGCCCAAAAACAAAAACGACCCATTCGGACGATTGGGATCGGATAACCCAGCCCGCGCTCGACGCACAGCATTCGATACGGCGGTCACAGCTTCGTCTTGGCCCACCACCCGCGCGTGCAAATCTGACTCCATTCGCAGCAGTTTTTCGCGATCCCCCTCAAGCATCTTAGCGACGGGGATACCCGTCCAACGTGACACCACTTCTGCGACTTCCTCATCGGTGACATTATTTCGAAGCAACTGTCGCTCTGTGGGCTCACTGGCTTCCGCCTGAAGCAGTTGTCGCTCAAGCTCGGGTAACCGACCGTACTGCAGTTCAGACATTTTGCTCAAGTCGCCGGCGCGCCGGGCGGCCTCGAGATCCAGCTTCGTTTGTTCAATATCGCTTTTAATCTGCGCAGCTCCCTGCAAAGAGGCCTTCTCGGCCTTCCAGATTTCCTCAAGATCGGAGTACTCGCGCTCCACAGCGTCAATGTCTCGATTAAGTTGCTCTAACTGCTTTTTCGCTCCAGAATCCGTGTCCCGCTTAACCGCTTCTCGCTCGATTTTCAGCTGTATCAATCGGCGTTCGAGTTTGTCCATCGACTCGGGTTTTGAGTCGATCTCCATTCGAATCCGGCTCGCAGCCTCATCAATCAGGTCGATCGCCTTGTCAGGCAACTGTCGATCCGTGATGTACCGTTGCGATAATTTCGCAGCGGCGATAATGGCACTGTCGGTGATCTGCACACTGTGATGCACTTCGTATCGCTCTTTTAACCCGCGAAGAATGGCGATGGTGTCTTGCTCTGAGGGCTCATTCACCAGCACTTTCTGAAAACGTCGCTCCAACGCAGCATCCTTTTCGATAAACTGGCGGTATTCATCCAGAGTGGTGGCACCAACGCAGTGCAGCTCACCTCTCGCAAGAGCTGGCTTTAACATATTGCCGGCGTCCATTGAGCCTTCTGCTTTCCCTGCTCCCACCATGGTGTGAAGCTCATCGATGAACAAAATGACGCGCCCCTCTTCTTTCGAAAGCTCGTTTAGAACCGACTTCAAACGCTCTTCAAAATCGCCCCGGAACTTAGCGCCCGCCAAAAGTGCACCCAAGTCAAGCGACAACAAACGCTTGTCTTTTAGACCTTCAGGCACTTCGCCATTGACAATGCGCTGAGCCAAACCTTCCACGATTGCCGTTTTACCCACACCGGGCTCGCCGATGAGCACAGGGTTATTTTTGGTTCGTCTTTGAAGCACTTGAATCGTGCGTCGAATCTCATCGTCACGACCGATGACCGGGTCCAACTTACCCTGTTCCGCTCGCTCGGTCATATCAATCGTATACTTCTCTAAAGCTTGACGAGATTCCTCTGCCTCAGGCTGATTGACCGATTCCCCACCGCGCACTTGATCGACAGCCGATGTCAGTGACCCCGTGGTAAGCCCCGTTTTTTCCAGGATCGATTTAAGCGGCGTGCTCGCCTCTAAAGCGGCTAATAAGACCATATCGCTCGAAATATATGCGTCTTTACGCTGTTGCGCTAACTTGTCGCTGGTATTCAAGAGACGAGCTAAGTCACTCGACATATGCACATCTCCGGTAGCATTGGCGATGGTGGGCAGCTCATCGATCGCATCGTTAATCGCAGAATTTAAGGTGACGAGGTTGCATCCCGCCTTTTGCAGTATGGGCCGAGCGGAACCGGAGCGCTGATCCAGCAGCGCTCTAATTAAATGTACTGGCTCTATAACGCTATGATCCCGACCTACTGCGATGGACTGCGCATCGGCGATAGCCGCTTGCAGTGAATTGGTCAATTTATCCATTCTCATATGATCTCCTTACAGCGGCGGGTGAATGGCCGCTTCTTGAAGAAGTATATGGGGGCAAAATAACCCTGTTTCAAGTAGGGTTATAACGATTAGGCTTTCGTTTTGGTAACACCAGTCAGCAGACGATTGGCGGTTTGATCTCGGCGGAAAGAAAACTGATTTAAATTATTGAAAGTGCACACCCCACACCAACTCGCCTGCTTCACTCCGAGCTTTTTAAGTTGTGCTAGAGCCAAGCCGGGCAAATCGAGGTAGGCTTTAGTGTCATCCTTGACGTCCTGTGTTACATAAGGGCGGAGATCCAAGAATTCAAATGCGGGACTCACCCGGAAAGCCTCTATGACCTCCCATCCCACTTGAAACGCTTGCGCACTAATAGCGGGACCAATCCAAACGATAAGATCTTCAGGCGAGGCATCAAAGGCATTAACGAAATTAGACACCACGCCTGCTGCCATGCCTCGCCAGCCAGCATGCGCTGCCCCAACGAAGCCCCCGGAGTTATCGCAGGCCACCAAAGGTAGGCAGTCCGCGCTCAGCACACCAAGACTCAATGTGTCTTGAGTTAAGCACGCGTCGACTTCTTCCTCGCTTAAACTACCGCTATCGACTCGACCAACCTGATTGCCATGGACTTGCCGCATGCGCACGATCGATGACGTATTCAAGGCTCTGGAAAGCTTATCGAGGGCAACCGCACCCTCGTCACTCCAATCATAACTCTGACTCAGTACGTGACTGGAATCAGCCGCCAATACCGACCCACCGGCACTCCAAAAACGAATTCCCGCGGGTAGCACCAGGTCGGGTTCGATCAAATTCAAACCGTCACGGTGCGTCAAATTCATCGAGCAAAGCCTGTAGCTGGATGATGTCCTCTGGTATCGGTGCGTTAAAGCTCTCCCACTCACCCGAACCTGGGTGTTCAAATGACAGCTCGAAGGCGTGAAGCGCTTGTCGCGGAAAGCTTCGTATCGCCTCTACCAGCCTTGGATCACTTTTAGCCGGCAAGCGAGACCTCCCACCATAAGCCATATCGCCGACCAAAGGGTGCTTTCGATGAGACATATGAACCCGAATCTGATGGGTTCGCCCGGTCTCTAATCTCAATGCCAGTTCCGTAAAATGCCGATAGCGTCTACTGATATTGTAATGGGTGCGGGCAGGCTTACCGCTATCAACCACGGCCATTTTCTGACGGGAGGTCGGATGTCGACCAATTGGCTCGTCCACTGTTCCTCCGCCAGTCAAACAGCCATGCACAATAGCCAGATATTCTCTCGAAACTTCTCGTGCTTGCAGAGCCTCGACAAGGTGGGTGTAGGCGCGTTGACTCCGGGCCACCATCATTACGCCCGAGGTATCTTTATCAAGCCGGTGCACAACGCCGGCTCGCGGCAATTGCTCCAAGCTTGCATCGTGCGCTAGCAGCGCATTCACCAGCGTTCCATCCCAGTTGCCCACCGCGGGATGCACCACCAAACCCACAGGCTTATTCAGCACAATCACGTCTTCGTCTTCGTAAATGATATCGAGAGCGATGTCTTCCGCCTGCCACTGAACGGCGGGCTCTAATTGCGTCACCAAGGTCAGTACATCACCCACACTCACGGTATTTTTAGGCGCCAGGCTTTGACCATTGGACTTGAGGGCACCCTCTTTAATCCAGGACTGTAACTTGCCTCGAGAATAGTCAGTCCACACTGCGGCCGCCACCTGATCTATGCGCTTGTTGTGGAACTCGATGGGAACCGTGAATTCGAGATCTATTTGCTGTTTCATGCCCTACCTGTTTATGCCGAGCCCGGCTTGTGGTTAAATGCCGCTTTACAAATAATAGAGTCTACCATGTTGAAGATGACTAAGATCTCTCGCTTTTCACTACTTAGTGCCATATTGGCAGTCTTACTGCTCACCGGCTGCGCGAGCAACGAAGAGCTCGACAGCCAAGCCAACGCGGCAGAGCAGCAAATTTACAGCGAAGCACAGAAGTATCTGAGATCGAAAAACTACGATATGGCGATAAAAGCGCTACAGCAACTTGAGTCGCGTTACCCCTTCGGCAAATACGCTGAGCAAGCGCAACTCGAAATCATATACGCACACTATGGAGCCTATGAACCGGAAGCCGCCATTGAAGCGGCAGATCGATTTATTAGACTTCACCCGCAGCACCCGAGCATCGACTATGCATTTTATATGAAGGGGCTCGCGGCTTATTCCGGTAACAACAACATTTTCTCACGCTTTTTACCTACCGAGGAGTCATCGCGCGACACCAGTCACGTTGAAGAGGCCTTCACCGAGTTCGCGCAGCTGCTCGCTCGCTTTCCCGATTCCGAATACGCCGCAGATGCTCGGGCACGCATGGTGTATCTGCGCAATCTACTCGCCCGACACGAGATCGATGTGGCAAACTATTACTTCCGTCGCGGCGCCTATCTAGCCGCGGTCAATCGAGGTCGTTACGTAGTTGAAAATTATCAGCGCAGTACGGCGATGCCAGACGCGCTTGCTGTTATGGCACACGGATACTTACTGCTCGACATGCCAGAACTCGCCCAGACCGCGATTGACACCTTGAAGTTGAACTACCCTGAGCATCCAAGCCTCAACAAAAACGGCGAATTCAGCGTTGCGCAAGTAGAGGACGCCGATCAGTCGTGGATTAATCGCGTCAGCTTGGGGCTTTTCGATCCGCCTCAGCCGCCGCAGTTCAACTACACGCCCTGAGTGCTAGAGCTGCCCAGTTAAAGCGAATAAGCTTATTGGTCAGGTAGCTTTAGACTCGACGCGCGCCCTGTTAGCGGCGCGCATTAGGCGACCCGCCTCGGGGCATTGACCAATGAGGATCAAGAGCGGCTCAAGCGCTGTTAGATCAAGCGTGAAATCAAATAAACCACTCTGCTGCAATCGGGATCAGCTCACACCCCGGCACGCCAACGTGAGGTGATCGGATAGCGACGGTCGCGTCCAAAGCCGCGCTTGGTTAAGCGAACGCCCACAGGCGCTTGACGACGCTTGTATTCATTAAGGTCAATCAGCCGAATTGTTCGCAACACGTCGTGCTCGTTGAAACCCCGAGCGATAATGTCCTTAGCGCTTAAATCTTGTTCGACATACAGATCGATAATTTGATCAAGCACTTCGTAGGCTGGCAGTGAATCTTCATCCTTTTGGTCGGGACGCAGCTCGGCAGACGGTGGACGCGTTATCACACGCTCAGGGATACAGGGACCCAAGCTGTTGCGATACCAACACAAAGCGAAAACCAGTGTTTTGGGTACGTCTTTCAGCACATTAAACCCACCCGCCATATCGCCGTACAGAGTTGAATAACCTACCGCTATTTCGCTTTTGTTGCCGGTCGTGAGTACCAGTTTCCCGGTCTTATTCGAGATAGACATGAGCAAAACCCCACGAGCACGCGCCTGCAGGTTTTCCTCTGTAGTATCGGGTGCCTTACCCGCAAACTCATCTTCAAGCACACCCATAAAACTCGTGTAAATCGATTCAATGGGCAGCACACTGTATTTCACGCCAAGCACGTGCGCCTGCTCCGCTGCGTCGTCTAGGCTCATTTGCGAGGTGTATCGGAACGGCATCATAACCGCCTGCACCTTATCTGCACCCAGAGCGGCTTCTGCCACCGCGAGCGTGAGAGCGGAATCGACCCCACCCGAGAGCCCCAATACCACCCCCGGAAATCCGTTTTTCTGAACGTAATCTCGAACGCCCAGAACCAGGGCATCCCAAACCTCTTCTAACTGATCTTTTGAAAAGCCACTGATCAATTCGCCAGACTCGACAAGCGCCGGCCGTGCCGGTTCAAACGGAAACGGAGCGCTGGCGGTCTCGGGCTTAAACCGATCCAACGCCACAACCAGATCGCCATTGGCGTCCATCGCGAACGAGCCGCCATCGAACACCAGTTCGTCTTGGCCTCCGACCTGATTCACATACACAATCGGCAAACCCGTCTCAAGAATCCGAGCGCGGACCGTCTCATGACGTTCCGCTTGCTTGTTACGGTGAAAAGGTGAAGCGTTCAGGTTAACCAGCACTTGAGCACCAGCGCGAGAAGCCGCCGCTGCGGGTTCTGGATTCCATATATCTTCACATACAGTCACGCCTACGCGCGTTCCATGTATGTCAACCACACAAGCATCGGAACCTGCGGTGAAATAACGTTTTTCATCAAACACTTGGTAATTGGGCAGCGACCACTTGAAGTACTCAGCGACAATACGTCCCTGATGTAAGACGCCCGCCGCATTGTAGAGAGTGTTCCCCACCTTGCGCGGGTAACCCAATATAACGTAAGCGTGCGTTACACACTCACAGAGCGCAGTGAGAGCGGAATCGACTCGAGGCCCGATACTGGGCCGCAACAATAGATCTTCAGGCGGGTAACCCGTAATAGCGAGTTCAGGGAACACGAGCACCGGCTTATCAAACTGAGTCTGAGCGTCTTCGATTGCGTCACGGCACAAGGCCACATTACCCTCGAAGTCGCCAACATGCGTGTTGCACTGCACTAAAATAAATTGAAATGCCTCGGGCACGCTGATCGCCTCTTACCAAAAAGAGTGCGAGTATAGGCAATTAGGGCGCGCTATGCATCATTGACAGCTCCACTTCGCGAGTGAAGAGTCTTGCCACCAAACCGGCGAGGCTACCAGCAGCGATCAGGATTTTCGCCCGTAGCGCTCTTCGCCCCACTTTTGGCCAGCTCTAGGGTTCCGCAATCCACATCGCGTAACTGGGAATTGAGCGGCACCGCTTGAAAACTCGACCAAACACCGGAATCAGACACCAATTTAATCTCATAAATTGCCGCGGCTTGCGTCGTTTGATCGGCGTTCGCATTCAAATAATACGGGTCGGGCAACCCAAGATCGGCCAGAGTCGTAGCGTACGCCTTGTTGTTAACGAAGTATTGAGCCTGGCGCGCAGCACTGTCCATCAGCGTTCCGTGCGCTATCAATCGATGTCCGCGTACAACCGAACTTTGGTAACTTGGTACGGCAATAGCGGCAAGAATCCCGACAATCGCCACGATCACCATGAGCTCGATCAAGGTGAAACCTCTGGCGCGCCGGCGGATCACGCCATCGTTACGCTGAGGATCCCACACACGCTTTGCTGCAGCCACTTTATTCGCCTTAGAAATCATCTAGACCCGTCTCCCTAAAATAAGCGCGCCACAAGAAACGCCCCTCTAAATCTCGTATATCGCCACCAGGAACGAGTACACCATAGCGCCCTTCAATCGCGATTGGGGTGATACCTGCGGGTATTCCCGGGCTATCCAGTGCGATGCTACGATCGTTTAAGGTAATGGTCTCTGAATCGCCTTGTAAATTCAGGATGGGCGCACCATTAGCAAAGGCGACGGCATACAGTCGACCGCTGCCGACCGCGGGCGCACATTGACCCTCAACCGTTTCCCCCTCGGGCAGATAAGTCGTAAAGAAGGTAACACCTTGCGCGGTTAAAGGTGTCGCCAAACCCTTCTCACCCAACTGCCCCAAAGACAGCCGCCAGCCGTTGGGCAAATCAGCAGGCTGACATTCGCCATCCTCTAAGCTGCCACAGATGGCGGTAATATCGAGCAGATCCGCGTGCTGAATCGGCGCACTGCGGTTGTCCCCCATCCCAGACTCTACCAGGGTATCTTTGATCATATAGGCAAAATCATCCGTGCTGGAACCGCGTGGATTCGCTCGGTCTCCTGAAGTAATCACGACGCCAATGTAGTTGCGGCCATCACTTGTTTCGACCCCTTCCGCATCCGTGGATACCACTGTTTCTCGAGCGAATACGATGTCGGGCGCATGAAAAAACCGGCGATCACTCCCCACTGAGCCACCCAGCTCGGCCAGCAGACTCGCCGTCCAAGCCGTTCCATCTTCGGGCAGATCAACTCGCCAAATATTACCGCCCGTATCACCCACGTACGCGAGATCCGTGATGCCATTTAAATCGGCGTCGGCAAGTGTCACTTTAGAGGCGATACTGTGATTCAAGTTGGTCGATGCACTGGCAGACCAAATTAAGGCCCCCGTTTCTGCATCAACGATATAAATATCATTACCTAGGGCGTCCACATTTCGAACGCCGCGTTGGTCTTTGCCCACTCGCGACTGATAATCCGCACTCCACCCACCATTGTAGCCCGCGCCGAATATCAGCACCGGTTTTAACTGACCAGCAATGCGGACTTGTGCAACGGTAGGCGTCGAAAAAGTCAGCGCGAGTCGCTCAAAACCCGCGTCTTCTGGAGAAATCGACCACATCAAATACGGTGCGGCATCGGGGTTACTGACGTCCAGCGCATAAATTGCGCTGCCTCCTCGCCGTAAGCCAAAATAAACGATGGTTTTATCGCCCTCAGAAGAGAAATCGCCGTCGTTCACCCCCCCTTGAATACTGCCATCTTTATTTCGGTCGATCACCAGCGAGGTTACCTCACCGTCAACACCGTAGGGGTGATAGCCCGCTGCGGGAATGGTGTTGGTCGCTAAATAGTATTGATCGGAGAGAACTTCCTGCGGCATGAAGGCCCAAACTTCGGCACCCGACTCGGCCCCATTGGGTAAGGTGTTTTTGACCTGTCGCAACCAGCCGTCATTGCTGCCAAAAAATAATCGAATATTAGGATTACTGGTGCTGTACCCGCCCGAAGCCCCATCCGAATCGCCGTAATTAAGGGGCAGCGGTTTGGAATGCAAAATATCGCCCATGAGCCAATCGGGTGCTGCTTCCATATCGTCCAATTGCGCGTTCAAGGTAGTTAGGCCGCGCATCCATCGAATCACATCGGCCGTAACCGCACTCTCATTTCCTGCGAAGACGCCCGCGCTGTGAGTTAACAACTCATCGGCCAAAAGCGCGGCAAGGCTCGTATCGAAATCCACGATCTCTGAATCATTTGACGGATTTTGGACATAAAGGTTACGCGTGCAGGCAGCACCCAAATTATTCGTCGTCGCTGGTGTGCACGAATTGAAGGATGCACCGGGGATTTTCTGACCCGCACCACCGCGCTTAACCGACCGTCCGTCTTTACCGCTGACCTCATTGTTATCCGGGTCGGCGAACACCACATCATCCAACTCAGGGTCTGTCCAAAATGTCAGCGCCGTATTGAGAATTCGTCCGTCGGCGGCATCAAAGGCGCGTTGACTGTTTACGTCTTGAATTTCAGGAACAAGAATCGTATCGCCACTGGCGTTAGTGGTGTTTCTTCGGCCAATTTTCAGTTTTTTTATGTTGCCCGGCCAACGCGCCCCGTCTTCTACTTGAAATAGCGCGAGGAATACGTTGTCAAAGGTCTCCGCACGATTGAAGACGTTTACCGGCACTGATGCCGCTACTAAGGTCGATGATTCGGTAATAATCGAGTTGAAAATCGAAGTAAAAGCCGCTGCTATGTCGGCGCCCGAACCTAACAGGAGAGCGTTATCGGTTCCGCCTGCGCGGGCCCAGTCATCTTGTTTCTTATTCGCTGTGTCGGCCAAGAAGTAGGAGGTGACCGATTGATCGCCCTCGACGACTGGCAGGACACCCGCAAACTCCTCGCCGCTGTTAGGCGCTAAGTCGATCGCTTTCAAGGCAGCAATAAGGTCGTCCTCTGATGGGTTGCTCCCCAAACCCAATCCCTCCGGGCGATTAGACTGTATTGCAGAATCCGAGTCATCCCCGGCATTAACCGTTCCGAAGAGCGTATTCACCATAAAGACGCGTGAGCAAGCCCAGTCTTCTGCACTCCCTGTCTCGAAAGGCGATTGATAATCAAGTGCCCTTAGGTCTCCTGAATTAATGATCACATCCGGGTCTGGTGCAAGCAGTGTATTCCAAGGCTCTGGAATATCGTTGCCGCTCACGCCTAGGTTTTTTCGCTTGTCGCCGCTTTCAAAACTCTCATAGCCAAGCCAGCCGTTATACACGTTCTGACCCGTTAGATAGCGGTAAAACTCGAAGTAGATCTCCTTAAGCTGATAGGGGTGACCCGACCAGAGACCTAAGTCTTGAAAGTTCGTGCCAGGTTGAGGCAATCGGCCCAAGCGAGCGAAGAAATCATCCAGCTCATCCGTGTCACTGACATCAAAAAACCCTTTTAAAACGTAGGCACCGTTGCTGCACCCCATGCCTGTTCCGGTTGGGATTTCTCCTGGACCTGCTGCGCCATTACCTGTACACGTATCGTCATGCGCTACCATTAAGCCCAGCCGCAGGCCGCTCCCCAAGACGGTGTCGCTTGTTACAACAATTCTTATTGCGGCCCGGAGGACGTCAAACAAGGTAACTCTGACACTGCGAGCATTCCACTCGGAGCGCAAATCTGTAATTGACGCAAAACTGGTTAGATCAGCTCGGCCGTCTCCGCCTACCGAGAAACCGGCCAGTCCATTATCAGTGAGTAAATCGAGTTGGGTATAGAGCTCATCCCCAAGCTTGGTTTGGCAACTTAAATCGGCAGCAGAGGAACATTCACTCGAACCCAAGTTACTTCTGAGATCAAGCGTCAGCATCACCAGAGGCTTAGACGATCCACCAAAGGTTGAATAGTAAATCTCGACGTCATCCGCCCATGAGTAGGTGGCAAGAGCAAGTGATACGACACCGGCAATAACCCACTTCATATTTATTCCTCACTCACAATGGCACCGCCCGATTCCGGCAAGACTCGAATAAGTCCTTGGACCAACTGGACGCGCCCTCGCCCTTGGTTAGTCCGATCAATATCCACGACAATCTCGTGGCGGGCTAACTTAAAACGCGAGGCACTTCCCGCTCGGGTCGCATCCACAAAAGGTAAGGGTACTTCTTCCGGGCCGACTCTTTGCACGTAAAACGTCACATTGGCGTCGGATGGAATGACACCCAATGACGATAAATCAATAGTCGACTGGTTACATGCGCTCGGCTGCTGAGCCTCGTCCGTTGAGCACACCGTGTAGCCCAAATCACCCAAAACCGGCGCTGACTCAGAGTTTTCAATGATCGCATCGATGATGGCTAAAGCCTCATGCTGGGCGGCCAGCTTGGCCTCATCGTTGCCCGACATCTGCACTTGCAACAGACTATTTTCGGATACCGATGTCGCCAGTAAACCCAGCAATAAGAGCAAAATCAAGGAAACCACCAACACAGCGCCCGACTGGTGTCGCCACACAATTGATTTACCCATCGGCTTATTCTGCAGTCGCACCGGTTGGGCGCTCAGTCGCGCAACCTCGTTCCTAACTGAACCCAGATAGCACGGCACTCGAGAGCCTGCCCGCCTAGCGGTAATGCGCGTCATATTCCCAGCGCCTCCATATTTCTGAGCATGACTGTAGAACCAAACACCGAACGACGAATTCGATCATTACAGCTGTTTTCATCGGCACCGGGAGTAAAGGTGTTTTCACCCAGAGTGTAGGTCTTGTCATCTGAGTATCGGGCGTCGGTTTGATCAGACCGCGCCAGAACACTGACGCGAGCACTCACCGCTCGGCTCATATCGTCTTCGCTTGGTACACTCGTGTAGGAATCGATCGTCTGATCACCATCAAGGTCTAAACCGTAAATCACATCAATTCTTTCGACTCCCTCAACCAAGCACTGTATGGGCGCAAGGCCAGATCCAGATTGATTTAGTCGCAAGCGACACAGCTCAAGGGTTTCGGTCACGCCATCGGCACAGATTCCCTCGTTTTGCACTCGTACGAACAGGAGTTGAGGGCTGTATTCCCACAAGTCGGTCGCACGCCAAATATCCGCACCTTCATCATCGGTCGACAGATCCGCTCCGGCACCCGTGAATAGAGCAAATCGCTCGTTGTATCGAAGCACCGACAAATAAGTCGCGGCAGGCTCAATGGCCTGCAATTCACTCCCTTGGGAGACCGTCAGACTGTCTTTCACTCGTCGAACGACAAGGACATCACTGCCGGCCAAGAGACTGACCGATTCGCCAAAACAATCATTAGGCACAGAACGCCCAGTCACTGAGCCTCTTGCATCCGTTTCTGCGCCAGCAGAATTCACATTGTTGTAGTGCGTAAGCCCCGAATCGACGTTAAGCAGCAAGTGGTAGCAGCTGCTATTTGGCGTCAATTCAGCGCCGTTTAAGAGTGTTTGCTCGACCTCGATTAGATCTGGTTGCTGAACACCACCAAAGAAACCAGACATACCCAATTCGCGGCTCAAGAAACGCAGGGAATAGCGACCGACCTCTTGCACATAAGCGGCTTGCTCGTCTTGCACATACGACTGCCGGGAGTTAAGAAACAGCGTTGCACCCGCCAGCATCAGCGCGGACCCAATCGCAAGGGACACCATCAATTCGATCAAAGTCAGACCGGCACTCCCGCGCGGGCTTCTCATAGGGCGGTCCCCGCTATAAAGCTCTCAAAGGTCAAGAGCTGCCTTTTGCTCCCGAGCACGCTCCCGCAAGCGTTGTCACCCGTGTAACCGACGTCTCTAAAGCCCTCCCATGCGACCGTCACGCGAATTTTCCCAAGCACACCGCCCAAATCGGTCTCGATACATCCGTAAGGCAAATAAAGCCCTCCAACCAGACGAGCCGCCTCACCATCGGCGGACCTTGTCTCATCTGCACCGTCAAGCGCTTGCTCCCACTCCCAAAGATCTCGGGCCGCCAGTGCGCTGGGCTCGCAGTCAACCAAATTGCAGCTGGGTGGCTCAGTACCAATACTGCTCTGCCCTACCTGCGCGCCACCATACGCATCGAAACCCAGGGGGTTCGCTCGAATGCGCTCTAGAATCTCTGAAGCCAGGGACGCCGCTTTAGTTCTCTGCAAAGCTTCCTGCGCTACGCGCTTGGCGTTGATTTGAACATTAGACAAACCAATGACGCCCACGGACAAAATCAGTAGAGAGATTAGCACCTCAATCAGCGCAACCCCAGTCACGTGATCCCCTCGTCGATCCGACATCATTCGGCACCGCACCCAAGCACCGATACGCGAGTGACTTGATAGTAACCGGCCGCGTTGATATCGATTTGTCGAGCTTCTGTGGCGCTATCTGAAAAGCACAACCGCCAGGATAACTCACCTCTGCGCCTAGCGCCGTCTGCACCATACGTAAGCGGTTCTACATCACTACTGCCGTCCGTGTTAGTGACAAAATGCTGGCCTATACCGAAGGTGCCCTCGCGAATCACAGAGTCGTTCGCCGCATCAAAAGCCCCATTGCCATTGGCATCCTCAAATACGAGCCAACCCTCGGACATATTCCCGTCGCAGACCAAACCGTCACTGCTTCCGCACAGACTTACCGGAACCGAGCGCGTAATCGCCTCCGAACGCGCCAAACGCACATAGCCAGCGACTTGATTAACGCCGGTGCGCTCGCGGTAGTTCATCATCAGAGTCTGCATGGGCGGCCCAGCTAGGGACGCCATGATCGCGAACACAGCGAGTGTGATCATCAATTCAATAGCGGTAAGACCTGTTTGCCGTGACACCGTTATTCTCATTTAAGCTAGGGTTATGGCTTAAGTTTACTCTTATGCAAATCGATTTGCATCAACGTCAAAAGTGACAAGTTTTGAAACCCGACCGGATACTTAGGCGACCCAAGTTGTTCAGGACCAAGCCCGCTGAGCGCTCAACTGATCGAACACTCGGACAGACGACAAGGGTCATGGCTTGGCCGCTAAAACCGTTGGGTTTAAAGAAGATCGCCTTGCTTACTTCTTTCGAACCCGATCTATTGAGCACTCTGAAGGGGAATGTGGGTGTCGGATGGATCTTTAACAAAACATCACCCGGGCCCCACTTACGATCGCCATTTTGGTCCTCAAAGACCAACCAACCCTTGCCGTAGTCCGAGCCACAGTCGTCAAGCCTTTCAGGAGATCTTGGGCAAACACCTACCAGCCGATTGCGGCTGACCGCCTGAGATCGAGCCCACTGTAGCGTATGCCCCAGATTACGCGCCGTAACGGCGATATTTGTCCGGTCGCTTAATGCCCCCATACCGGGTATCGCAAAGCCAAGCAATAGGGTGAGAATGGCCAAGACAACCAACAACTCGATTAAGGTAAAACCCTGGATTTTCATAAACTGCCTCCTTTCGGAGACAGTCTGAACTCAAGAAAAGCGGTCTACACCTTTATGCAGGAAATCGATTAAAGATGAGCGCTAGAGAATTAATCGATCTGAATAGATGCAATGCGCAACTCTTTCGGCAGTGAGAACGTGATGTTTTCAAGCCGCCCATCCAGCTCGACGGGGAGCTCTCCACCCCACTGTGTAAGCGCACTCGCGACTGCCTGAACCAGATGTTCAGGCGCCGAGGCACCAGCCGTAATCCCCACGGAAGCGCAACCTTCAAACCATGCCGCCTGCAAGTCTTCGGGGCCATCGATCAGGTAAGCCGAGGCGCCCATGCGCTCTGCCAGCTCACGCAATCGGTTCGAATTGGAACTGTTTGGTGAGCCGACCACCAAGATACACTCACTTTCGCTCGCGAGCTGCTTCACCGCATCCTGACGATTCTGCGTTGCATAACAAATGTCGTCTTTGCGCGGCCCCTTAATATTGGGAAAGCGTGCGCGAAGCGCATCGATTACTCTCGCGGTATCATCCACAGACAAGGTGGTCTGAGTCACATAGCTCAGGCGATCGGCGTCGCGAACCTCAAGCGCAAGCACATCGGCTTCATCTTCCACTAAGTACATTTCGCCACCATTCGCGCGAGAATACTGGCCCATGGTACCGTCTACTTCTGGATGTCCGCGATGACCGATCAGGATGCATTCGTCGCCCGCGCGGCTGTGTGATGACACCTCTAAATGTACTTTCGTGACCAAGGGACAGGTCGCGTCGAAGACCTTGAGGCCTCGCTCCTCAGCTTCTGTTCGAACGGCCTGAGACACTCCGTGAGCAGAAAATATTACGGTCGAACCCGCAGGAACTTCCTCGAGCTCTTCAACAAAGATTGCCCCTCTGTGTCGCAACCCGTCCACGACGACCTTGTTATGAACAACCTCATGCCGCACATAAATAGGTGCACCCAATAGATCAATGGCGCGGTTGACGATATCGATGGCGCGGTCTACCCCCGCGCAGAATCCTCGAGGATTGGCGAGCTTAACCTGCATTAATGAACCTCGATCGCAACCACATCGTGGATTTTCACTCTGAATAAAATGGTTCGCCCCGCCAGTGGGTGGTTGAAATCAACCGTCACCCACTTATCGTCGAACGAAGTGATGACGCCCGGCAACTCGCCGCCCTCGGCATCCGCAAAGCTACAAACTAAGCCTTCGCTCAATTCATCCGGGCCAAACGAAGACCGCTTCACCGTTTGGATATTATTCGGATTAGGCTGCCCAAAACCATCCTCGGGAGGTACGGTAAATTCTCGCTCCACACCCGCAGTAAGACCAAACAAGTGACGCTCGAAACCCGCCAGCACATTCCCGTCACCAATGCTGAAAGTAACCGGGCTTTGATCGAAATTACTATCAATTTCGGTCTGATCCTCAAGCGTGAGAGCGAAGTTGAGCGTTACCTGTGTGCCCGGCCCGATCGCAAGTTCCTGCATAGCGTCCTCTCTAATCCTTAGATTGCGTTGATGGCGTCAGAAAACTGTCTATCAAAAGCAACATCGCGCCGATTGTGATACTGCTATCCGCCACATTAAAGGTCGGGAAGTACCAATCATCCCAATGCACCGAGATAAAATCGACCACGTAGCCCAGAGTAACTCGGTCTATTAAGTTACCCACAGCACCCGCTAACACGAGCACTAAGGCCCAACCAAGTCGGATTTCATGATCCTTTAAACGACTTAACCACACCACTATAGCGATACTCACCACCACCGCCACAAGGGTAAAGAAATAGCGCTGCCATCCACCGGCATCACTTAAAAATGAAAACGCGGCACCCGTATTGTGATGCAGTGTGATGTCTAACCACCAGAATACGTAATTAGGCTGGGCGTAGATTAGTCGCTCTGATGCCCACCCCTTTGTGACCTGATCTAAAACGACCACAATACATGCAACAAGAAGCCATTGTATTTTGGTTGCGAGGCTAGGCATATTGGCGAACTTCACCCGATCCATCGATATTTTCAACGCACCGCCCGCAGAGGCTCGGGTGCAGCTCAGACTGTCCAACGTCTTCGCGACGGTGCCAGCAACGCTCACACTTCTCTGACTCTGATTTCACCACGCCTACCTTCAGCCCCTCGATCTCAGTGTCAAAGACATCACTCGGCGCTTCGCCCAGATCAGCACATAGAGCATCAGAGGTGATTAGGACAAAACGCAATTCTGAACCCAACGCGTTGAGTGACGAAATGATTTGGTCTGTCGCATATAAGGTGACGGATGCGTCGAGCCCGCCTTTGATCAGGCCCTGCGAGCGTGCCGCCTCTAAAGCCCCATTTACTTCACGCCGAATTGCTACGATTTGACTCCAGTAGGCATCGCCAAAGGATTCATCCAATGAAATCGCTTCAAGGTCGCTGTACCAAGTTTCGCAGAATACCGATTGCTCTGCTGATCCAGGCAAGTACTCCCAAATCTCATCTGCCGTAAAACTCAAAATGGGCGCGATCCATCGTACCAGTGCGTGCACGATATGATACAGGGCCGTTTGCGCTGACCGTCGCGCCGCGCTATCTGCCTGAGTGGTGTACTGTCGGTCTTTAATGATATCAAGATAAAAACCGCCCAAATCAGACGAACAGAAGTGATGTACTTTTTGATACACTAAGTGGAACTGATAGGCCTCATATGCTGCCGCAATCTCTTTTTGCAATTGCGCTGCTCTGAATACCATCCAGCGATCCAAAGGCAGCATAGAAGCGCAGGGGAGCACATCCGCTGCGGGATCAAACCCATTCAAATTCGCTAACAAAAATCGTGCGGTGTTGCGGATTCGGCGATAGGCATCCGACGTCCGGTTGAAGATTTCATCACCAAAAGCAATCTCGCCTCGATAATCCGTGGCGGCCACCCATAACCGAAGCACATCTGCGCCCCATTTGTTCGACGCCTCTTTAATCGACAAGATATTACCGATCGATTTCGACATCTTACGACCTTGGTCATCGACGGTAAAACCATGTGTCAAAACCGCTTTATAGGGCGCTTCACCGAAGGCACCTACGCCCGTCAACAAACTTGACTGGAACCAACCTCGGTGTTGATCCGATCCCTCTAAATATAAATCTGCGGGGGCCTGCAACTCGGCTCGCTCTCGCAATACGCAGGCGTGCGTGACGCCCGAGTCAAACCAAACGTCGAGCGTATCGGTCACTTTCTCGTACTCAGTCGCCTCTGCACCCAAAAGGTCCTCAGCTTCAAGTTCGAACCAAGCGTCAATTCCCCCCACCTCAATACGCTGGGCGACTTGCTCCATTAAATTTGCCGTATCAGGGTGCAAGGCGCCCGTCTCTTTGTGAACAAACAAAGCAATGGGAGCTCCCCAAGTTCGCTGCCTCGAGATACACCAATCCGGCCTATCCGCGAGCATCGCATCAATACGCGCCTTACCCCAATCGGGCACCCACTGCACCGCATCCGCTGCGGCTTTGGCGTCATTAAGAAGGCCCTGCTGCGACATGCTGATAAACCACTGCGGGGTTGCTCGGAAAATAATGGGTGTCTTGTGGCGCCAACAATGAGGGTAGGAATGATCGTAAGCCTTGTGGGCGAGCAGGTGCCCAGAGCTCTGCAAGGCCTCCAGTATAGGCTCATTCGCTTTGGTCACATAAGTACCACCAACCAGCGGTGTGTCAGGTGCAAACACACCATTGCTCATAACAGGGTTGTCGGTGGGTAGAGCGTACTTGAGCCCGACTTGATAGTCGTCCTGACCATGGGCCGGTGCAGTGTGAACGCAGCCGGTACCGGCATCGGTTGTGACGTGATCACCCAGAATGACCGGTACTTGCCGATCCGCGAAGGGATGCTCGAGCATCAGCCTCTCGAGTTTGGAACCAGAGCATCGACCCAGTATCTCGGACTGCTCAAGCTGATAACGTTGTAGGCACGATTCGACCAAATCGCTCGCGAGGACCAATATACCCCTCTCAGTCCGCACAAGCGCGTACTCAAGGTCGGCATTTAGGCATACGGCTTGGTTTGCTGGAAGCGTCCAGGGCGTCGTTGTCCATATTACCAGTGCCGCATCCTGGGCCTGACTCACCCCGAAGGCTTGAGCCACGGCTCCGCCATCGACAAACCGAAACGCCACATCAATGGCGGGCGATTTCTTATCTGCGTACTCAACCTCAGCCTCCGCCAAGGCCGAGGCGCAGTCTAAACACCAGTGCACGGGCTTAGAGCCCTTGTGCAAATGCCCTCTATCGATCAATTTCGCGAGCGTTCTGACGATATTCGCTTCAAACTTGGGATTCATCGTTAGGTAAGGATCATCCCAGTCACCCACGACACCCAAACGTTTAAAGTCCTCGCGTTGACCATCGATTTGCCCACGCGCGTACTCTCGACATTTCTGGCGGAACTCGGCGGCGCTGATTTTTTGCCCGGGCTTGCCGACCTTCTTCTCAACGTTCAATTCGATAGGCAGTCCGTGACAATCCCAGCCCGGCACATAAGGGGCGTCAAAACCCGCCAGCTGACGCGACTTTACAATCATGTCTTTCAGGATTTTGTTGACCGAGTGCCCCAAGTGAAGCTCACCATTGGCGTAAGGGGGCCCATCGTGAAGAATGAACTTAGGCCGACCTTTCGAGGCCTCGCGAATCGTCTGATACAGATTTTCACTCTGCCATTTTTTCAGACGTTCGGGCTCTCGCTGAGCTAGGCCGGCTTTCATGGGAAAGTCGGTATGAGGCAGGTTCAGCGTCAATTTATAGTCGGTCATGGGGTTCTCTACACCTTATTCACTCGCAAACCAGCGTCGTGCGTCGTCGATATCCGCAAGCACGCGCTCTTTCAGCTGGTCTATTCCATCAAATTTAATTTCGTCTCTTACCTTGTGCACAAAGGTTACCTTGATTCGCTTACCGTAGAGATCAAGGGATCGATCAATCAAGTGCACCTCTAGGTTCGCCGTAATCGAATCGTTTACCGTAGGGCGTACGCCCACATTCGCTATGGCCGGCGCCGCGGTCAAGCCTGGGCCGTCCACGCGAACCGCGAATACTCCGTTTACCGGCGCTCGTAAACGCTGCAAGCGTATATTGGCCGTTGGAAACCCCAACTGTCGCCCAAGTTGCTTGCCGTACACCACGTGTCCTTCCATCGAGAACGGTCTACCCAAAAGCACCTCGGCCTCTGCAAAATCGCCCGCTTCAAGGCTGGCGCGGATGCGGGTGCTGCTCACGCGTCGCCCCTCGAACTCGAAAGTGGGCGTTGCTGCGCACTCAAAGCCATAACGCTCACCTCGACGTTGCATCAAGTCGAAATCGCCTTCTCGATCATTACCAAAACGGAAATCGTCGCCCAAGACCACAAACTTAGCACCCAATCCGTCCGCAAACACGTTTTCAATGAAGGCTTCAGCAGACATCTGCTGAACCTTCTCGTTAAAGGTCACGCGTAAGACGCGATCGACCCCTAACGCGGCTAGTGCTTCTACTTTTTCTCTAAAGTTGCTAATACGCGCTGGCGCTTCGAGGGGTTGAAAATATTCCTTAGGCAGGGGCTCAAACAATATCACGACGCTGGGCAAACCAAGCTGAACCGCCCGTTCTTCAACCTGTTTCAGAACCCACTGGTGCCCGCGATGAACACCGTCAAACGCACCCACTGTCGCCACACAGCCACGATGTTTAGCGCGAAGATTGTGTAATCCGCGAATTAGCTCCATTCTCGGGGGCCGACCTAGTATTCAAAGCGGCACAGTATAACCAATAAGCGCCGCGGCTCCTATGCGTTAGGCAACATTCGCGGGCAAAGGGGCTTTTAAATGAGACAATCTGAGTCCGCCCATGAGTAAGCCCGCTAACAACCCCGCCCCGCCACTTAAAATAGAGAAACTCAAGATACTGGCTCGCTCCCACCATACTCTTTCGGCCAGTTCGCCTGCGTAGCCCGCTAGAAGCAGGAGCACAGCCGACATCAGGACAACGCCGAAAATCATGGCTCTCAAAAATAGGAACCAACCGGGTTGCCACTGAAAAAGCGCTCGCTTACGCAAGCCTCGCAAAAGCAACAAAGCGTTCAGAAATGCCGAACAACTTGTCGCCAACGCCAGGCCAACGTGCCCCAGGTCGAACCACCACATGAGCGGGAACACGAAGACCACATTCAGAAGCATGTTACTGACCATTGCGATAACGCCGATTTTTACGGGCGTCTTGGTATCCTTTTGTGCATAAAATCCAGGCGCGAGAACTTTGATTAGCATAAAAGCGAGCAGGCCTAATGCGTAGGCCCGCATACTAAAAACCGCCATATCGATATCGTGGGGCGTCATGGCTCCGTACTGGAAGAGCGTCACTAAAATTTCACGACTTAATAACCATAGAGCCAGGGTTGCAGGTAATGCGACCAAGATGACCATACGCACGGCCCAGTCTAGGACGCGGCGAGACTGCTCAACATCCGATTTACTGCCCAATTCCGACAAATTAGGCAGTATAACGGTCGCGATAGCAATCCCAAAAACCCCCAAAGGCAGCTCCGTAAGCCGATCCGAATAATACAGCCATGATACCGAGCCAGTCGGTAGGAGAGAGGCCAGAACGGTATCGAGCAGCAGGTTGATTTGGCTTACAGATACGCCAAACAAAGCCGGGATCATCAGTTTAAGAACGCGTTTAACACCTTCGTCTTTTGTATCCCAGACCGGCCTTGGTAAACGCTGTATTCGCGCCAAGAAGGGCAACTGCAGGGTCAACTGGAGTGCACCAGCCAAGACGACGCCCCAGGCCAAGGCCATAATCGGTGGATCAAACCAGGGCGCCACCACCAGTGCAGCGAATATCAAGGAGAGGTTCAACAATACCGGCGTGAGCGCTGGAATCGCAAAATAACCGTAACTGTTTAATATCGCACCCGCCATTCCAGTTAAGGAGATCAGCAGCAAGTAAGGAAAGGTGATGCGAAGCATATCGGCCGTCAGATCAAACTTCGCCGCATCATCAATAAACCCTGGGGCAAAGAGCATAGTGACTATAGGTGCCGCCATCATCATAAATGCGGTAAAAACCAGCAATACGCCGCCTAAAACGCCGGTAACACGATTGATAAACGACCGGATGAGCGTGTCGTCTTCACTTGATTTGTAATCGGCAAGAACGGGAATAAAGGCTTGTGAAAAAGCGCCCTCGGCGAACAAACGACGCAAAAAATTGGGGATTTTAAACGCGACAAAGAACGCATCGGCGTTTGAGGTAGCACCGACAAACCCGGCTAGGACGATATCGCGCGTCAGCCCCAACACACGAGACAGCATCGTCATACTACCAACGACCAAACTCGAGCCTAGCAGGCCGCGCGTTCTTCTGGCCGGCTCGACCGGATTCGCGCTCACAGCGGACTCAACCAACGTTCTCGAAGAGCATCCCGATTCAAAGCTAACCACTGCAGCGCTATTAAGGTATGCCCATTATTGATTTGGTTAGATCGCAGCAGATCCATCACCTCAGGAAAACGTAAGCGGTGCAGCTTGATGTCCTCGTTTTCGGACTCTAAACCAAAAACGCCGCTCCGTGGCGCATCCTCGACCCGACCTATAAAACAACGAATTTGCTCGCTACAAGCACCAGCGCTTGGGTAAAAGGTTGCAATAAGCTCCAATGCAGAGAGCGCACAATGAGCCTCTTCATAGGCTTCCCGATGTGCCACGTCTTCATCGCTCTCACTGGGCTCAACCACGCCAGCAATCAGCTCGAGCATCCACGGCGTATCGCCCGCCCGCATAGCGCCCGGTCTGAACTGTTCGATTAGCACCAGCTCGTCTCTTACGGGATCATAAGGCAAGACGGCCACAGCATCGCCACGCTCAAAGACCTCGCGTTTAACCGGGGTGCTCCACCCGCCTTTGAAAAGCCGATGCCTAAGCTCGATTCGTCGAACGCCAAAATACCCATTAAACACCCACTCATCGTTAAGG
>Ga0255769_10001622_pt1 | contig 25367 bp, 24 predicted proteins | sample 041ome_9_FD_179637 | JGI IMG/M metagenome (GOLD analysis project Ga0255769, IMG submission 179637) | Coastal salt marsh microbial communities from the Groves Creek Marsh, Skidaway Island, Georgia - 041413US metaG (version 2) | ecosystem: Environmental > Aquatic > Marine > Intertidal zone > Salt... | reverse complement strand
TAACTCATGCCTTGCCGTCGCCATCCCAGCTTTTATAATTGAGAACATTTTTGACTCCTAATTTCCATATGAGGAGCAATTTACGTGCCAAATTTTTAGAGAAAATTAGCCTAGAAAATCAAAAAGAGACTTACTTGTGATCCGGGTAAATGTCGCTTGCGCAGCATCCTTTTGCACCATTAACATCTCAATCCGAGTAAGAAGAGAGGCAAGATCTGCGTCTTCTATATCCGCGATATTCTCATTTAAACTTACGAGAATATCCATATTTTTCTCTTCAGCATCCTGAGCTCTTCTAGATGCCGAAGAAATTTCAGCACGTTTCGTAGAAAAATGTTCAAAAGCATCTGTTATACGGAGAGATATGTCTTTGTTATTTAAAACGGCCTGGGAAACACTTTCTTTCAAGGCGTATGTGTTGGGATCTAAAATCTTAACTTTTGAGTCAGCTTCAGACATGCCAATCGGTAAAAAATCTTCGATAACGAGATCATTGGAGCTGGCTTGTAAAGAGATGCGGTTATTTCCAAGATAAGTTGCACTAACGCCTGTTGTACTCGTTTTAGCATTGATTTGATTTACCAACGCGGAATAATCGTTCCCAAATATATTTGCTTTAAACTCGGTTGTACCCGACGGTGTCGCAAGACTTAGCGCGACTTTCGCTTCAGCCCCTGTATCAGGCATTTCAATTACCGCTGTATTTGAATTCGCAAGCAGGTTGGATGAGACACCACTATTGATGTCGGTTTTTAAACTACTAATCAAATCATCGATCAATTCAAATGCTGAAAAACGGCCATTTGGCCCATTCGCGTTTTGAAATACCTCTGCACCGGAAAAGTTTTGCATAACAGATAAACCGCTGGAAACAGATATTTCTTTGGCCAAAGCCGAGCCTACAAAGCTCACCTTTCCATCACCTGACATTTCAAATGGTGCGCTTTCCCCAGAAATGCCGCCAAATAAGGAATTCCCAAAGCTATCTGTCTGATTAGCAACTTCAAGCATTTCATCCTTTAACATTCTTGCGTCAGCAATAAATCTCTGTCTCTCTTCAGATGAGAGAACATCGTTCGTGCTCTCAACCGCAATTTCTTGTAAGCGCACTAGAATAGTTTGCAGTCGGTCCATTGATAAATCTAATGTTTCTAAATCAGTCTGCACACGTTTTGCGTTCGCAATATATTGGCTCGTTTCAGACTTCATCTCTTCTGAAGCGCTTAATTTGGCAACGTCTCTATAGTTTTTAGATAGCTTCAAATCTGCTTTGCCTGAGCCAGCTTGAGACTGCAAAGACTTTAGCTCTTCGTTCAATCGCGAAAATAATTCACTGTTGTTTTTAAAGAAACGTGTGGTGCCTATTGTCATAAAATCTCAACCTTCCTAAAAAGACCGAAGTAAGGTGTCTACCAGCTCTTTAGCCGTACTTAAAACTTTTGCCAGTGCCTGATATGCTTGTTGTTGTTCGAGAAGCCTTGCTGCTTCCGTATCTAAATCCACCCCAGCAAACTCAGATTTTCTGTCGAGAGCAACTTCGTGTATCGCTTCTGTTGTTTCATATCGCTGTTCCGCCGCGCGAGATTTGAAGCCTGTCTCCGTAACTAAGTTCGAATAGATTTCAGAGTACCCACCTTTTCCAGTTTCTTTAGATAACGACGCAAGAGCATTAAATCTTACCAAATTGGAAGCATCATCCTGCCGATCGCCAGTCGTGCGCAGAGTAAATTGATCATTTTTATTCGCTATTCCATCAAACTGCCATTCGAACCCATTGTATTGAAAAGCATTTGTTCCTGATATTGTTCTAATGCCCAGATAGTCACCCGTGTTGGTGTCAGTTAGTTCAATCGTTTTGCCATCATCAGAAATGACTGATGCCGTAATTTCTCTTGAATCAAGATTTTTTATTGAAGACTTAACTGCACCTAAGATAGATGGCCTCGTATTCCCGGTTGCAATTACGATCAGATCTTCCCCAGATAAATTTTCAATTGATATTGCCTCGCTCGCAAGCGACTGAACCGTTGCGTTAACTTCTATCCGATCCACCCCATACTCAGAGAGTTTGAAGCCATTTTCTGTAACTGTAAGCTGCGTTGAAGCTGAATTTATTCCGAAATTGGTAGAGTTTTCGGTTGCTCTTAATCTAATATCCTGATCAGCAACTGTGTTTGGCACGATTATTTTCAGACGGCCTTTGTTGGTACCAGTGCTTTCTAAACTTATTTGCGCACCGCTCGCAGAAGTGGGAGTTATCGTTCCATTGTTGAAGGTGATGTCAGTAATCGTATTTCCAACAATGAGTTGCGCAATAACAACATTCACTGCTTGTTGAGTATCAAACTCACCACCTTGTATAAATGCTGACGAGCTATTGCTTGTATGGAATGCGCTCAATTGGCCCGCTGGATTATTATTTGATAGGCGTAAAGAATGTCCTGATATTACCCCATCATTTGCAACAGCATAAAGTTGAAAACCTCCTGACACTTCCTTAAATCCAACACGAATCCTATTCTTTTCGGGACCCGTAACTGTGAAGGTTGAGACTGAAACAAGATGCTTTAAAGCATCCGCTTGATTATAACTAATACCACCGATTAAAACGTTACTACCTTCAATAATATATTCTGGCACATTATTTAAGGTAGCTCTGTAAAGCTGATCCCCTAGTCGAAATTCAAGACTATCCCCATTGTTTGGAAAACCATCAGCAAAACTAAAAGTATCACCGGTAAACCCGGCTTGTGGAGATAATTTACGTAAATCAGCTGCAATACTGGCAGCTATTTTATCACTTGTAAGATCTTCACCATTCGCGCCTAAAACTTTGGCCTTTAATTCTAAACTAGAATTATCACCCTTGATCTTGAATTCATAGGAACTTGAGGGCGCTACAGAAATTAATCCTTCTGCACCTGTTGAAGCTTGATCAACCGCCTTCAGCGTTTGAAACGAATAGCTCGTTGAACCATTGAGTGGGAGATAGTTTCGTTTCACAAAACCATTAGCAAACTCTTCAGTTTGACTTGGAGTTTCAACTCCAGAGATTGCAAATTTGAACGCAGATGGGCTTCTCAGCTCTATTTGCCCGCCTATTATTGCATATTTGCCGGTTGAAAGTATCGGATTAGCGTTATTTTGAGGAGACGCAATTACTTCACCGAACCGATCAAGTTGCCGTAACTTAAAGTTACCAGCATCTGCTACTGACACACTTTCAATTCGTATATCGTTCCCATCTGCCTTTGTTAAAACAATACCAGACGCATGCGATAACGCTGCCTGAATACCCGTATTTTTCGTCACCGAATTGATCTGATCAACCAATAATTGCAAATTTCCGGACGAAAGATCAGCAGATATTTGTATTGGCTCCGCATTATCTCCAGCCAGCTTGAATTGTATGGACTTACTTGGAATATCATAAAGTTCGACGTTATTATACGCTTCTGCACGAATGCCAAATTTTGCAACTTCAGTGTTAAGTGCTGAAGCAATTTGACCGGCCATCATACCCTGCGAGGCCTCATATGAAACTGTGTCTCCAAAAGCAGATTCTATCGTCAATGGGCCTGACATTTTCGAGCGCACATTTGGAATATTCGCCATATCGCCAGTATCTAAGTTAGAATCCACTATGTTAGATTTCGCCAAGCTAGATATTGAAGCCACATGAGATCCTGAAGTGGTTAACCTCGTAATTTTGGCACCAGCATAACTCGATACGTCTTCGTTCGCTAAATGTTGCGCATTATAATTTGCTCCAGCACTGAAGCCATTAGCAGTAGATACGAGACTCTGGATTTGCGTTTGGCTTAGAGGTGTTCCTGCTAAATGCACGCCCTCTTTGGTTAAAATTTGCAAATCTGCAGCTTCTGTATTTCCAGGAACGATAAGCCCTGCTATTCCCGATAGACTACCCGATTTGAGCTCTAAATAATCAGCTGTATTTCCCAAAAACGCTGAGGAAATAATAAATGAAGTTTCATTTCCACCAGCCATGAGACCTAAGTCTGAAAAAGTTAAGTTTTTGCCATCAACTGCGACATCGGTTTTTATCACTCCCGTATTTACTAATTTGGCCAAGTCCATGTAATTCTTAATAGAACCTGCATGAGTGCCAAGGGTGAAACTATGTTCCGTGACTCCTACAGTAACTTTTAACTGACTAGTTGTTGTCAAATTGGAAATGGGTGTGCTTAGCTGTAATTTAGTTTGCTGCTTCAAGGCGGTCAGTGTTTCTAAAGCATCAACGTTTTGCATTACTCCCAAAACTCCATTTTTTCTGAAAGTAATTGGGTGAGCAGCGTTATTTGCGCCTACTAGAACGTTGTTAAGCGAAGTTAAATCTGATTGAGGTTCTTGAGAAATTGATTTTGTTGATACGTTTACATTACTAATATTCTCAGAATGTTTTGCCGCTAAATAATAAGCACTAGCAGCTAACTTTTTCCCATCATTAATTTTTAGTGAAAGATTTTCTGCACGTACATCTGAGTAAATAATATCAAATTGATCACCAATTCCTGGCTCTCCAACGACGTTTATTTTGATACCATCAAATTCAATTGCACCTTTAAACGAACTCAACAAACTACCACCTGAGTCACGCAACTGCCAATAATCAGCTTCGGCAACATACTGCACTGACAGTATTTGATTTATGTAATTCTTAGGAGTTCCAAAGATTTCCAACTGCGCATTACTATCGGATCCTGGTTTTTTTTCGATCATTAGCGCATCTAATGTGAAAAATTCTTCACCAATATTTCCATCAAGGTCGATACCGCTGGTTTGAACTTCGTTGATTTCCGCTACAAACTTTTGAGCTAATCCATCCAGAGCTACTTTCGTTTGTTTGAGAGCATATTCGGATGAGAGATTACCTGCGACTTTTCCGGATGATATTTGGACCATTGTCCCAGAGTCACTATCAATAGGTCCAATAAAGACCTTATTCAAATCATCCACTTCTGCTGTAGAAAATTTCTTAATTTCAAACCCTGACAATACTTGCTGTCCTTGGCCTTCAGTGCCCGCGAGGATTTCTATTTCGCCATGATTTTTATAATTAACTTTTATTTCAACAATTTCACTTAATTGCCCAAGTAAACGATCCCGTTGATCAAGAAGATCATTACGGACACCACTTGGATTTTTATTTCCCAATAATTCTCTTTGGATATTGGATAATTGCTGAATGTAAGAGTTAGCATCAGCAATATTTGCCTTTAAATTCTCAGAAACAAACGATTTTAAGTCAATGATACCTTCGCCAACGGTTCTAAACGCGTGTGTGATCGCCTTAGCTGAGTCTATTGCACCATATCTGCCCGCTAAGTTTGAAGGATCCTGCGCAACAGTTGATAATGCGGCAAAAAACTCATTCATTCTTTGTGAAACGCTACCGGTTTCAGGCCTTACAATATTCTCTAGTTGGTTGAAAATTTGCGTTTGGGTCTGAGAAAACGAAAAATTTGATTTGGCATTTTGGAGCTGGATATCGATAAATTGATCAAACGCACGTGTTATCCCATCAACCTTTACACCGAAACTCATGTTTTCAGAGAGTTGCAGAACATCTGGTGAACCTGATTTTATTTCAGATATCGCTGCCTCACGACGTGAGTATGCCTCATTGCCAACGTTGGCAATGTTTTGGCCAGTGGTTGCGAGGCCCTCCTTGTAAGCCTTCAGACCAGACTTCGCTATCGTGTAGATATCACTCATGAATTGTCGCCAGAAATCTTGGAAGACATCTGCCTTATGATCGCTTCTGCTATCCCAATATCGACCAGTTTACTCGAAGTGTTAGCCAGCTCTTTGTCAAACATCTCCACAAAATTATCATCAGCATTTGTGTCAAACAAACCATCACTCAATTTACTTTCGCGTGCTTGTTTCAGTAGATTTTCTAGAAAGATTGCTTCAAATTGATCAGCCACCATCTGCAACGAAGATTCATTATTGGCTTTGGACGCATCCAATGTACCAATTTTGGTATTTTCACTTTGAGCCAGACTTTGTTGTAGTGGTGGTATGATTTTCATAATGACACCATCAAATCACAATTAACTCTGCATTGAGCGCTCCAGCTTCTCGTAGCGCTTCTAGTATGGCAACAAGATCTGATGGAGTTGCCCCAACAGCATTAATCGCATCCACTAATTCGTTCAACGAAACGCCAGCATCGAATAAAAAAGCTTTTGCAGTTTGTTCTTCAACAATGATCTCAGTATCGGGAACTGCCTCAGCACCGGCATTCGCCTGTGCCCCATCACCAATAGCAACCGCATCGCCCCCCTGAACGTTGACATCTTCATTCACTTTCACTGAAAGCGTTCCGTGAGAAACAGCCGCCGGCGTAACTTTAACATTCCCGCTTATTACAAGCGTTCCCGTCCGTGAATTCACTATGATTTTTGCAGGTGGTTCGCTTCGCACAACCTCTATATTTTCCAGTACAGAAACAAAACCAACCTTCAATGTTGGGTCCTGCGGCGCAACAACACGAATACTATTAGTGTCCAGTGATATTGCAGTGCCTTCACCAAATGTCTCGTTAATTGCTGTCGTGATATTATTTGCCGTGGTAAAGTCACCTTGGTGTAAATTCAGTATAACAAAGTCTGCGTTTAGAAACTCAGTTGGGACCAATCTCTCCACAGATGCACCCCTAGGTATACGCCCAACTGTTGGGATATTTACCGTTAAGGATGAATTGTCTGCACCTTCAACTCCAAGGCCGCCAACAATTACATTGCCCTGCGCAATCGCATAAGTTTCGCCATCTGCACCTAGAAGTGGAGACATCAGAAGAGTACCCCCTTTTAATGAGGCTGCGCCACCTACCGTAGAAACGGTAACATCTATCGTTTGTCCTGGCTTAGTGAATGGTGGAAGATCAGCAGTGATCATGACGGCTGCTGCATTGTCGCCATTAAACCCGCCTAGGTCTGCTGTGACACCAAATCTAGATACCAATGACTGCATTGATTGAAGTGTTATCCCTGTATTGCCATCCCCGGTTCCCGCCAAGCCAACAACCACACCGTATCCGACCAACTGATTTGATCTCACACCTGCCAGCGACGTAAGATCCTTTATTCGATCAGCCGATACGATCGTTGATAAGTAAGTTAGAAAAAAGAATAGAGTAACTCTGAGTAACCACATTTTTGCAAGCCTTAAATCGGTGAGATGGTTTCCATCATGCGGGTGTACCACCCTTTCTTGCCCGAGCGCGCTATGTCGCCAGCACCAATGTAATTAATATCAGCATTGGCAATACGATCAGACTGGACAACATTGTCTGCAGAAATATCACGCGGGCGAACAATTCCAGACACGCGGATATACTCATCACCATTATTCAAGGTCAGCTTTTTCTGACCCATAATCTCTAAATTCCCATTATCAAAAACTCGAACCACATGAACTGATACAGAACCCGTCAAAGAATTTGATTGTGCTGTTGAGCCAGAACCAGAGAACGTATTCTCTCCACTTGATGAAAATAAGTCAGTTCCAGGAAGTGCATTATCAACCACGGAAGGCAAAGTAACTGAAGTTTCACTTGAGCGAGATGTCGCTGCGTTTTGTGACTTCGTTGCCTGAAAACTTTCAGTAAACGCAACTGTAAGGATATCACCTACTCTATTTGCTCGCCCTTCCATAGCAAACAGACTTCCTTTGTTTGGCTTATAAATACTTCCAAAAGAGGGGTCATTTGAAGCGATTGGTTCAGGTTCGTAGATCGGCGCGTAGTCTATTGAGCGACGATCTTCAATATAGGTTCCACATCCGCTTAATATGAGACTTGAGAAAATAAGGTATCGAAGCATAAAAAGACCTACAAGTTACGCGAGATGAACTGCATCATTTCATCAACTGCGGTGATTGATTTTGAACTCACTTCATAAGCTCTTTGGGTCTCAATCATATCCACAAGTTGTTGAACAACATTTACGTTTGAACTCTCGACGTACCCTTGAAGAACTTTACCAAAACCGCCATCCAGTGGCGCTCCAGTTTGTGCAACGCCACTTTCTGCGGTCTCAACTAAAAAATTCTCACCCACAGGTGTTAAACCACGCGGATTACTAAAGTTCGCAAGTGAAAGTTGGCCAACTTCTTGTCCGATATCATTACCAGGAGTTGTAACACTGACGATGCCTGAGCTTGAAATATTGATGCTCGTTGCATCTGCAGGAATTTGAATCTGCGGCTGAATTACATAGCCACTTGTTGTGGTCAGCAAACCCTCACCGTTTCGAGACAAAATTCCTGAACGCGTATACCCGACTCTACCGTCAGGAAGTAAAGCTTGAAAAAAGCCTTTTCCATCAATCGCAAGATCCAGAGCATTGTCAGTGCTCGCTAAACCGCCCTGCGTGAAAAGTTTTTGTGTGCTCACAACTTTTACGCCTGTCCCAACAGCGAGAGGAGACGTTAGCGAGGTATTATCCGCGGTTTGAGCACCCGCATTTTTTACAACTTGATAAAATAGGGACTCAAAATTTGCTCGGTCCATCTTGAACCCAGTAGTGTTCACGTTTGCAAGATTGTTGGCAATGACTTGCATCTTGTACTGCTGCGCAGTCAATCCGGTCTTTGCTACGTGCATCGCTGATGTTGACATTATTTTGACCTCTTTTGTTCAATTAAGAGGAGCAAATTTTGTGCCAATGTAAAATTTAAGTGGGTAGGCTTAGTAGCTTAGAGCCGGCGCTATCTAAATCACTGGCTTTCTTAATCAACTTTATATTTATCTCAAATTGTCTTTGCATGTCGATATTATTGATTAGTTCCTCAATCGCTGACACGTTTGAGGATTCTAAATAGCCTTGACCAAATCGCGCAGTTTGATCTGCATCAGGAACTGTTCCATCCGCTTTTCTAATATGACCATCAAGACTTTTTACGAGCTGATCCAACTCTGTTGAAGTGGAGCCAATAAAGCCAACGTTTGTGAACTCGCCATCCGGCGCTCCTGCCTGTTGCACCAGTATTTCCCCAATATCCGTAATACTGATATCAACGAATTCCGGTAATACAATGGGCGCCAGACCATCGGAGAGCACAACGTCACCCGCTCCATTTACAAGTTGATTCAAGGCATCTATGCCAAAATCACCTCGACGCGAAAGGGCAATTTCACCACTTTCAGGCGCGATAAAAAAGAAACCCTCATTCAAGACAGCTACATCTGTCGCAAGCCCTGTATTTTGCAGAGGACCAGCTTCATTCGAAAAAGAACGACGGTCCACTTCCAGCGGTAGGACCTTTGCAGATACTTTGTCGAGTTCTTTCAGAAATGCCGCATTACCCTCATTGGGTAGGTCTCTCCGAAAACCTGGCACATTCACATTTGAAAGGTTATGTGCCAGATCAAATTTGTTATCTTTCATCTGCCTGATGGCAGAAAGAGCTGTTTGAGCGAGACGATCCATTTAATTAAATCCAGATTTAATACTCATTAAGTCCGAATATTAATGATTGTTTGCGTCATGCTTGAAGAGGTCTCAATAGCCTTTGCAGCCGCCTGATAATTACGTTGTGACGTAATCAAATTTACAAGCTCTTCGGTAATATCAACGTTTGAACGTTCGAGTGAGCCAGACAAGATCTGCCCATAGCCATCGTTTGCAGCTTCACCCAATTCTGGATCACCACTGGCTTTAGTCGCTAAAAAGCTTGAGTTTCCGATCTGCTTTAGGCCGCTGTTATTGGCAAAATTAGCAACGATAATCTTACCGAGCGCAACGTTCTGTCCATTCGAGTAACCAGCATTTACGTTGCCGTAGTTGTCGATTTCCAAGTTTGTCAATCGACCTGCAGCATAACCATCTTGGAACATTTCTTCTGCGGAAAATGGCTTATCAAGCTGTGTAATCTTAGAAAAATCCATGGAAAGCGGTTTGAGCAATCCTTTATAATCAACTTGAGTGATCGGACTGACAATGTTTCCATCAATGTCAAAGGTGAGTTCACCTTCATCAAGGTACAATGGATAGTAGTCCTGGACCATATTGTCAGCAAAATCCTGATTGTTCGCAGTGATTTCGCCAGTTGGGGAAATATACAAAGGCCGTCCCAACTCGTCAGTTGCTTGAACAGGTTGACGTACTTCTGTCGTTTCACCCAAACCCAACGGGATATTTTTTAATCCAAACTTCAATGCCCCATCAATTGCTAATGTTGAGCCTTCGCCAGACGTTGAGGTTGTAAACGTTAGATTATTTGTATCAGCGTTATATGTTACTTTTACACCTCCAACTGGAGCGCCTGAAATTGGATTTTTCATATTATTAATGCGAGTTTGCAGTGTCGCAGCAAGTGTTGAGCCCTTGTAATTTCCTTCAGGAATAACAATCGAAGCACTAACACCATCAACAACGACATTCACAATGTTTTCACCACCAAGAGCGGAAACTGCAAATGCCTGAGACATATTCATTAAGGCTTCACCGCCGACGGCAACGGCTGGTTTTGAAACGAGGCCAGTTGCTTTCGTATAGCCCTCAACACCATCGCGCGGAAAGCCTAAAATTTGAGCTGTACCTTTACCGATTTTATTAAAGGCATAAGTCGCATCATCGGTCGTATCTCGAGCACCAGTTTCTTTCAGAGCGTATCTGCCTACTGCAATACTTGACTCATTTTGTGCAGAAGTTACGCCGACTGCCGAGTTTGCACGCAGTGCCTCACCCGTTGTCCCACTCTTGATAACAAACTGGTTTTGTACCGTGTCATATTCAACTTCCATGCCGTAACGCTTATTGTCCACACGTACTTCAGGACCATCTGGTACCAACGTATTTCCAACTAAAATGTCTCCAGTTTTGAGATCGACTTCTTTATTATTTCCGAACGCCTCAATACCTAATCCATTCTCGCCACCATCCAATTTTTTACTGTAGACAGTGAATAAATCAAAGCCGACACCAGTACCTTTACCAAGCTGCGAACTTTGAGCATCAAAAGTCAAACGTTGGTTAGTTTCATCATATCCGATTTTGATTGCTGGATCTCTGTCATCAATCCAGTTGATGGTTTCAGTCGTCGGGTTTTGAACCAAACCATATTCTGAAAGGGTGGTAGTAGATACGAAATTTGAAAAAGCTGTTTCGGTATTTACCGTTGTAGTTGTTCGTTTGGCAGAATCCTGAATTTCACGTAAGACTAATTTGCTAGAGTAAAAGGTTTCATTAACTCCTTCCACCAAGCCTTTCGTGTCCTCAAAGTATGCTTCAATATGATCTGAAGGTTTCCCTAAGATTGTGATTGGTGCTTCAGCCGCATTCTCATTAGCGTCACCCGTATCGATTATGGCACCATCTACAACTTTGTGATTCAGCGTGAAAACCGTCTTGCTGTTATCAGTATCTACTGTTGCTTTCCTAATAGATATTTCACCAGAGCCTAGTTCAGTAATAAACTTTGTCGTTTTATCAGTTGCAGCATTCTGCTGAAATCTGAAGACTTCCAAATCACCATGGGTCGTGCCAGCAATCTCAATCGTCAAGTATCCATCTGAATCTTTAGTAATTTTAGGCATTTTGGCGGCATCAATTTCATGTTTAAAGTCGTAAGCTTTAATATCCGGAGTACCACCCACATTGGAATAACCAAGGTAGCGGGTAACAGCGCCACCGAGAACATTCGAAGCGTCTTTAACCTGAGGGTTTTTATGCGTGAATGAAATTACATCATACGCAGTGGGCATAGGTGCAGCTAAATCAATTGCCGAACTTGCAATCTTTTTAAACATACGGCCACTTACATTTAGCTCTTTCGCTGCGGCAGCATCTTCCGACTTTGCGCTAGCAGTACTCTGTATCTTAGCGTTCATTGCATTCGTAAGAAGACGTTGTGCATGAACAAGAAAATCATCGAGTTCTAGACCTGCTTTTGCCTGAGCCTGCGTCGCAGCGATAGATCCGCCTGCTGCGTGAAGATCCACTATAATCGGTGTTGCGAGGCCTTTTGCTTTACCATCCCCAGCAGGCTGCTTTAAATCAATAGTAAATGTGCTGTCTACATTGTCCGTAAGCTGAATTTTTTTATCGTCACCGAATGCATCCCGAACTGCGATTTGTACTGCTTCTGCAAGCTGCGTACCGTTGTAAGTTCCAGGGGGAATATCGATTGAAACAGGTCCACTTTTGTCAACATCGACAAGTAAAAAGTCCTTACCCCAGAACGTACCTGGAGTTGGATTCTCAATACCTTTTAATGCCTGATATTCCATGGTTTTAGTAAACATCATGGGATCAGTTACGATTTCTACGGTGCGTCCATCGCCAAGGTATGCAGACAAAGACTGCCCCGAAATCATCGCTGGTGTAGATTTTACAGCGGCACCTAAATCGTCAGCGCGATACAGAGGCGTACCTTTACCTTCCAGAATATACCCTGTGTCTTCTGGTTTCGTGGTTTTTTGGCCGAACTTGTCGATAAATTGTGGTGTACCTTTTGAAGTTGTGGCTCTGGCGAGCTCAGGCTTTAACTCAACGCCATCCACGAACATTTTCGTATCATATTTATAGGTTTGATCGCCCGCGAGTGGGTCTTGTGTTTTTATGTAAAACACCGTCGCAGATTTCGGATTACCGGCACTGTCAAAAATTGTCACAGATGAAGAAGAAGAATACGTCTCAGGGTTATTTTGATCAAATTCAACCCCTTTAGCTATTACTTTTGCACTCGCAGGAAGGTTTACGCCTACTGATATGTTCTCAGTAACCTTAGGTTCGCCAAAATCAGTTGCGAGTTTCAGCTTTTGAGCGCCTTGCAAAGTTTTGTCTGAAACATTGCCGTCACTATCAACAGGATATCCCAACAGCGCCTGACCTGCGCTGTCAACAATTTCTCCACTATCACTGACGTTAAAAGCCCCATTACGGGTGTAGACAACCTGACCAGGATTGCCAGCAGATTTCAGTGCAAAAAACCCTTGCCCAGAAATTGCCATGTCTAGTGTGTTCGTAGATTGAGCAATGTTTCCCTGCGAAAATTGTTGGGTAATCGACTTTGTTGCTGTACCCGCGCCAACTACATTCGTCTGCAAGGGGGTTGTTCCAAAAATGTCTCCGAACTCTGTTCGACTTTTCTTAAATCCAGTTGAACCAACATTCGCAATGTTATTGGAAGTTGTAGAAATATCAGTTTGAGCGCCCTTTAAGCCGGTCAGTGCTGTATAAAAAGACATTTAAATCTCCTGTAAGAGTCTTAGTTTTCAAGTTGGCAATGCAAAAATTATGCCAAGATTACATTTCATACATTCAGCGGAAGTTAACTGCGGAGGACACATCAAGTTCTCCATAATCTTCCACGTTCAAAAGAACTTCTTTGGTTTCACCAGTTCCCACAGATGCCGAAATAACTTTCGAATAAATTGACGGACTTAATTGCTCCGGACCTGCGCCAGTATCTATTGTCGCTTCAATCTTGATACGTTTATTTTCGTCCAAAATTTCCTGAGGGATCGATTTCCAAGAAAACCCAACGAGACCCGCAGGTCTTGGTCCAAGATCTTCAAAATGTAATTCTGAACCCGTATCCGCATCCAGATATCTAAGTTCTGTTGAAATTGTACCTTCAGGTAAGTCAAGAACTCCATGGAGTTCGCCTTCACTATCAGCTTTTCCGGTATCACCTGGCACCAATACGGAATGACCCAAGAGATTTGAGGCAGTTGCAATCCTCGCTTGGTCAAACTCTTCGATGAGACGCCCAATCGAATTGTTAATTTCTTCGATACCAGTAACCGTTGAAAATTGTGCCATCTGAGCGATGAAATCGCCGTTGTCCATGGGTGCAAATGGATCCTGATTTTGCAACTGTGTCGTCATAAGCTTCAAGAAATCAGATTGCCCAAGGGTATCTTTTTTCGCTTTTTGGGTTTCAGGGGTTTGTGAAATCCCTAACTTTGCAAAGATTGCCGCTTGTGAGCTATTTGGATCGATTGTTGACATAGTAACTCCTATTTACCCATGCTTATCGTACGCATCATCAAGCCTCTCAGCGTGCTGACGACTTCAACGTTGTTCTCGTACTGTCGAGACGCTTCTAGCATCTCAACCATTTCTTCTTCAGCATCTACTGCAGCCATGTAGATGTACCCATCTTCGTCTGCTTTCGGGTGTCCTGGCTGATAAATTTTGTCTGGCTGTCTATCGACAGAAACAATGTCGACAACATCGACTGAAGCCACCCCTGATTTTTCAAGATCATCTGCATACAGCGTACTGAATACAGGCTTTATAGCGCGATAGGCTTCAGCTTCACTTGAAGCAACAGATCGTGCATTTGCCAAATTACTTGCCACAGTGTTTAGCCGGAGCATTTGTGCTGACATGCCCCTGCCAGCTATGTCGAATATATTCTTGATATCAGACATTTTCATTCACCCTTAATTGCTGACCGTAAGCCTGCAATTTTACGATTAAGAAACTCCAATGAAGTTTGATAACGCATCACATTCTCTGAAAATTGCATTTGCTCAACATGCAGTTCGACGGTATTTCCATCTTTGGATGGTGTTATATTTTGCCTAAACCCAATGCCCTCATCGAGCGGTCCAGACGCCACTGTGAAATGCCGTTCATCCGATGTTTGAATTTCACCTAAACCTAGCTTAGCTTGCATCATTTCATCGAATTTTAAATCTTTAGCTTTGAAATTTGGCGTTGCTGCGTTCGCAATATTGGACGCCAGAATTTCATTCCGCTGCGATCTAAGCGCTAGGGCTTCAGAGTGAAATTGTAAGTGCTCTTGGATTGACTTCACGAGTTAACCTATTTGCAATGTTGTTTGGTGCGATTATTGCAAGTAGCGTGCCAAATAAGAGGAGCACTCAAATGACTGATGAACCGCTGTCAACAATCGAGATTGCAAGAAACAAAATTCTCAGCAGTATGGCTGATCTAAATTTTCAGGACGCTTTGAGCGAAGTTGAAGAGCAATTAAACAAAGAAAAAGTGAAATCAAATAGACTGGCGCTTCTCAGCGCCAAGAGTTGGCTGTTACGCAATAAGCTATACTCAGTACTACATGACCCTTATATCTACTCGATAAACGAAGTTGAAAACACAGATATTTTTGATGATATAGAAGTGGAAGACGATAGCGCCCTTGATAGTTTGTTTGGTGACGATAGTGACTTAGATGCAGATGCGGTTGTTACAGATGAGACAATTGATGTAGTGATCACTAAAAATACGACGCTTAACGGTCACAAAGTCAAAAAAGATGCTGTTGTTTCTGTAACTCAAGAAAACGCTGATAAGCTCATAAAAGACGGCAAAGCTAAATTAAAAGAATAGATTTTGCCCTTTTAAGTATCATCAGTTGGCGCCAAATTAGGTCAAAGGAAACCGCCACCCGATATCATAAATATTTATTTTTCGCAGTTCGGTATCTTGCTGTCTCGACATGTCCAAAAGGCCCTGCATATCATTTATTTTAAGAAAAATTGATGGGTTTCGTGGGGGTGAAAATCTTACAAGATCAAAAAACTCGTCAAACGTCGGTGCACCCAAATTTGCGAGTGCCAATACCAAGGGTCTTTTTCCATCAAAAACTATGTGGCCAATGGGACCTAAATCTTGCTGTTTACGCTGCAATAGTAACGTAAAATTATGTTTGGGTAACTCAGATGCGCTACACGATACTGAGATTTGTGCGCCTTCATGCATAGAGGCTTTCACAACCTCAGAACTTAATACGGTTAATTGAAGAAACTCCTCTTTCACAAAAAAACATCCCAATTATGCATTGACTTGATCTTCAATCATCAATCTTAATTTTTTAATCGCAGCAGATTTTATTTGTGAAACACGGCCTGTTGTAACACTTAATACTTCTGCAATCTCATAAACATTCAGCTCTTCAACGTAATATAACTGCAAGACTAACAGTTGTTGTTGATTTAGGTTTTCTAATTTATCTCTAAGAATATTTTGGAGTTGACCATTAAAAATCTTTTCTTCAACTGAAATATCTGCTGAAAAAAGAAAATCTCCATACGCCTCTGTTGCCTCTTCAATGCTTTGATGCTGGCTTACGGCAAAATCATGTTTCCATTTCGTCAATTCAGTCACATCTATCTGCAATTCTAATGCTATTTCTTGGGCATTTGGATCACGATTCAGCGTCTTCTCTAGTTTACGTTTCGCCCTTTCATAGTCTTGTTTGCGTCTGATTGTCCCTCGACACAAGTTGGATGATTTACGCAAGTAATCAACAATTGAACCCTTGATACGAAGTCTCGCGTACACTGCGAAAGGAACATTCTCTTTTGGAGAATAATTATGGGCAGCTTCCACTAGTCCGACCATACCCAATTGCAGAAGGTCATCAATCTCTATGATTTTGCCAACTCTGCCCCTGTAATAGAACGCGATTTTTTTGACGAGTTCCAGATTCTCATCTATGAGATCGGATGGAGCTTTGTGCTGCTGTTTATAACCATGTACCATAACAGACACCTATGAGCCGAAGAACTGGACGCCCGTTAGTGAACAGGGCTGCAAATTCTTTAGATGCTCCACCACATCGTGAAAATTCTTATGTAGCGTCTTATCATTAGGTTTATTTTGTAAAACAACTGGCTTCCTAGTGAGAATAGAATTTTTCATTTCTGTAGAATTTGGTAGCCAACCAGCATACTCCAACTCTACATCTAAGAATTTTGTTACGATATCTTTAAAACTATTAAAACTTCGCACCGCATCATTTTCTGAAGCAGATAAATTTACCAAGACTGAAACGCGCGCGTAATTTTTTTCCATATATATTGCTTTAATGAATGAATATGCGTCCATAAAGCTTGTGGGCTCACCGACTAGAACAATAACCAAATTTTCACATGCAGCTGCAAATTCAATACTCGCATCCGAGCCACCCGCGGGAGTATCCACAATCAAAAAATCAACATCACTTTTGATCGGTTCGAGCGAATTTATAATTTGCCATCTTTTGGCAGCATCTAAGTTGAGCAATTCTATTATCCCAGAACCCCCAGGTATCAGCGTCACGCCACTTGCGGTTTCATATGTGATATTTTCAATTGCTGTTCCATTCTCCAAAACATCTTGAAGTGAATTGTCTACTTTTTGATCTAACATAATATGGCAGTTGGCCATTCCAAAATCTGCGTCTAGCAAGGCGACTTTGAACCCTAACTTTGCAAGCAACACAGCACAATTAACTGAAACTGAGGATTTTCCAACACCGCCTTTACCGCTAGCGACAGCAATCGTACGAACCATTTCAGCTATCCTTCTGCTTTTCCACAAGGGCGGTTAGGTGTGCGGCGACTTGATCAACACGTGAATAGTATAAGCCTTCATCACTTTGCACAATTCCTGAAAAAAAGCTGCACTTGTGTCCCAGTTCGATCAAAGCACTGACTTCTGGAAGAGTTATGTCACAAGTGTCAAGTTTAGAAATCACTGAAAATTCATTTTCTAAATTTGGACGTCTAATATTTTTCTTCAAAAACTCATAGCTCCGCCCAACTTCAATGACATTTATTACACTGAATACTAACGACGGGTTTTGCTGCTGAAACTTATATAATTGGGTTTCTAGTTGCTCTAGATCATTCACTTCTACAATTGCTTTTACAGGCTGTTTGCGGGCAGGTTTTATTTTTTTTGCAAGCCAATCTGCAACATTTTTGTAATCTGAAGTGCCCGTAACATTTTTAAAAATATGAAGCAAAACTTCGGAGTTTTGCGTTTCTATAAACTTTTTTAATTTCGCAGCAAAAGTTGATTTACCCGACTTTTCCAAACCGACCACAAAGTAAATATCTGAATTGTCAAATTCTCCTGACTGGCCTCTTACGAATTTTTTCGCAATCATTTTTGAAAATTCATTTACGGAAACCGTTGCAGTAAGATCAGGAAAATAATCCTCCATATTCCGGCTCAATCCAGCAAATGCAAAAGCGTCGACCGAAGCATTACGATTTGATCTGTTCTCGGAAGGTTCATCTATAATATCTTCAAGGAAGCGTAATTCATTTCGAATACTTTTAAGGACTTCGTGTTTATTTCTTGGATGAATTGTCTCACCGGACGTATCCTCTGTTGCATCCGTTAACTTTGACTTTAAAACTTCAGAAAAATTTGCCCCAACGGTCGAAGTGCTTCTTTGCTTGGTCTGGCTTTGAGCGTTACCAGTGACTATTTCTTCGTTCGTTGCAACAATTTCAATCTGGCTCCCCACTCGACGAGTAGAGACGATGAGAGCGTCCATGCCAAGTCTTTTTACAACTTCTTCCATGGCTGTTGCACTATCAAGTGCAGTCACAGTGATCTCTGGCATCTTATGGCCTCCAAACATCATTCAGATTCATCTGGTTCTGCCCCGCCGATCGTAAAGGCAATTTCAACACTACGGTTTTCAGGTAATTCCGTAAAGCTCAGAACATTGATCGCGGGGAGCTGCGAGCGCACAAAATTTGCGACATGCCGGCGTATCTGCGGCGCAACTATGAGAAATGCAGCTTTTCCTTCAGCACTCAGCGCTTCAGAAGCATCATTTAAATTAGATAAAATTTTCTTTGCCAATCCGCTATCAAGCAACAGCATCTTTTCATCTGGATTTTGCCTCACAGAAGTCAAAATCAATTGTTCCAAATCTGGAGCCAAAGTAAGCAAAGGCAAAGTATCTTTAAACTTCGAGAGCTTCTGAATGAGTAAAGGTACAAGTTTAGGGCGAAGCGCCTCAGAAATATCTTCATTACTAAGTTTCTGAACATTCATTGAGGCGAGTTCACTGATTATAACATGTAGATCGGAAATCGGAACCGCTTCTTGTAGAAGATTTTGCAAAACTTTTGTCAGCTGATGAAGCGGAATAACCTTAGGGACTATCGATTGCACCAAATTTGGTTGTGTAATTTCTAAATTATCTAACAACTCTTGAACTTCGTCTTGCCCAAGCAGATCGGCGGCATGGTTTGTGAGGATTTGCCCTAAGTGAGTAACAAGTACAGACGTTGGGTCAATCGTTACATAGCCCTTTGATTGTGCGTCGTTTTCTAATTCTGGTTCAATCCAAACCGCATCTACACCAAATGATGGATCCTTAACTTCAATGCCATCAACCAACATTTGAACACCCTCGCCTGGAATTGCGAGAATTTTCTCATGGTAGATTATATCATCTGCAACAATTTTCTGGCCAATCTTTATTTGATATTGCGCAGGCTCTAAATCGATATCATCACGTATTCTTATCCCAGGGATTACAAAACCCAATCGCTTGGAAGTGTCTTTTCTTAGTTTTGTCACACTTGGCACCAAGCTCGCACTATCAGCTTCAGAAACCAAATTTACGAGGCCAAACCCAATATTTAAAGAAATCTTCGCATCGTCTTTGACCGAACTAACATCAAAGGAATTCTCATCTACATCGGTGTCACTATCCACTTCTTCATCTTCAATCTCTTCGGTGTTCTCCTTGCGCCGAGCAAAAAAACCAAGTGCTGCTGTAATTAAAGCAAAAATAATGAAAAGAGTGTTTGGCATACCAGGGATGAGACCGAGAGTAAAAATGACCAGACTGGTAGGAAGCCACGCCGCGGATAGGTTGATTTGGGACGATATGTGCTCAGACATATTCTCAGCTGAGGATACGCGCGTTACAATAATCGCCGTTGCAATAGAAAGTAGCAATGAGGGTATTTGAGCTACCAGTCCATCACCGATCGCAAGCAAGATGTATGATTGAGCCGCAACGCCAATTGATAAGTCATGCTGCAAAAGACCGATAATCAGTCCACCAACAACATTAATGACTAGAATGAGAATGCCTGCAATCGCATCTCCCTTAACAAACTTTGAGGCACCGTCCATTGAACCATAAAAATCGGCTTCTTTGGCAACATCAGCGCGTCTTTCTTTAGCTTCTTCTGGGGTGAGTATTCCCGCATTCAAATCTGCATCAATCGCCATCTGTTTTCCAGGCAAAGCATCCAAAGTGAAACGCGCCGCAACTTCAGATACGCGCCCTGCACCTTTCGTGATAACAACCAGATTGATGATCACGAGGATTGAGAAAACAAAAAGGCCTACCGCATAATTTCCTGAAACGATAAAATCACCAAAGGCTTCAATGACTTTTCCGGCAGCGTCAGGGCCAGTATGCCCCTCTTTTAGAACAATTCGAGTGGATGCAACATTCAGTCCAAGACGCAATACTGTGGCTATAAGTAACAGGTTTGGAAAAGAAGAAAAATCTAGTGGCCGCCGCGTATGCAAGGCGACCATTAGAATTAACAAAGATAAAGTAATATTAACGACGAAAAACGTGTCCAGCAGAGCGACTGGAAGGGGCAACACCAGCATGGCCACGAGTGCGATAATACCAAACGGCATCAAAGTATTCACAAATTTTGGTGTTCCCGCTGGAAGTCCCAAAGATTGCAATCTTTCCATACTACTGCCTTTTCAAAATGTCAGTTTATTGACATGTTAACCCGTTGCTTTATATGATTTTTTCAAAGCATCTAAACTTAGGAAAAATCGCTTCACTGAGTTAAAGCACAAAGTGTACCAATCTCATTTTTTAAAGTATAACGTGGCACCTAAATTTGGCTCCAAACCCACCTATTCTCGTACGCTTCGGAAGTGGCACACTATTTGCATTCTTTGACTGATTTTTGAGTTTTAAGGAAAGCAAATGAATATCGCATTGAAAACATTCATCCTGTTCGTGCTTGGATTTGCAATGACCGGATGCGCGGGGCAAACTTCCTTTAGAATGCCCACAGTTCCACTGCTCTCCACAGACAACGAGAGCGCAAAAGCAATTAATACATCGAGATCCCTTCTGGGTGAGCGTAGAATTGCAGAAACTTCAGAGTTTTATGTGCCGAGTATATCCGCAATTGGATTTTCTTCCGTATCGATTCAACCTTCTAAAAATATTAATCAAAGAAGATTAATGGCGATGCGCGCTGCAAAGCTTGATGCATACAGAAGTCTAACAGAACAAATTCATGGTATTCGGGTCGAAGGTGAAACGACTATTGGCGAAGCAGTATTAACTTCTGACAAATTGGCGGCTGCACTTAACGGCTTGATTATCGGCGCACGCACCGTGAAAATTGAACCAACCAGCAGTGACACGTATCAAGTGGAGTTGGCAGTAAGCGAAACACATATCAACCGCCTTGTTAAAGCATATCGCAAGGGTTTGCTGTAATTGGGGAGGCAACCATGCAAGGTGTCCTGAGAATTATAGTCTGCGCAGCATTTCTTATAACAAATGTTGGTGTAGCAAGTGCAAATACATTTGACTTTCGTGAGGAGACCATCACCGGCTACACCCCTGTAACTGCACAATTGGCTGAGTCAACGTATCGTAATCGTGCGTTAGAAAATGCCTTACATCAGCTAATTCTAAATAATACGCAAAAGATTAAAAGTTTTTCATTGGTTGAAGATGGAAAGTTATTAATCGATCAAATTCAAAGCCAGACTAACGTCCGCATATTTGAATACCAAATACTCGATCAGCGCAAAAACGGTTCAAAATACGAACTTGATGTTAAGTTTCTGTATGCATACGTAGATCAAGACGTAGTTTCTAACCCTTGTCGCAGTATACCTACGAAAAGCTTGGAAACGTTCATCTCTTTAAATAGTCATAAAAATAGCGTGTTGCCTTGGGTGAACTTACGGCTGGATACAATCAGCGAGGCGATTTCTCGCCTGGATCATCAGCCGGCAATGCAACTTGTTTCACAGGATACAGTAAGCAAAAATCAAAATAATCTATATAGCCTCAACCGCTCAGAAACTTTGAGCAATGTCTACGAGACACAAGCTAACATAAATTATTCTCCATCGATCAATAGGACTATTCTGGGAAAAAAATCTATTATTGGTATAACCGTAGACATCAAAACAAGTCGAAATGGCACTGATATACAAAGCGATGATTATGTTGGTGAGTTCATTGCCGATCACAAAACAATAAATAATATTTCTTTGACAAAATCGCGCCGCAATTGGAAGGAGACTGAGAAGCAAATATATAGCTTCATTGCGGAAAGCGTGGAAAACCACATTCGAAAATTAGCTTGCGTTGAAATTTCGCCAGAATTGAATGTCAGCAATAATGTTGTTTCGCTGAATATTGGCAGCGCTGAAGGAATAAAATCTGACGATTTAATTATCGCTAAAGATCTTTCAGGAAAAGAGGTTTTTCTTAAGATCAAACAACTAAATAAGCACACGGCCACACTATCATTTATTTCGAAAATGAAAAACGTAACTTCATTTCGGCCGCGCAACGTTCGTATTTTAAGTGGAGCATAACGTAATGCCAATCGTCGGTTTCGTTTTAGTACTGCTATCGAATATTTTGTTTTTGACTAGCTTCAGTGCTGTTGACGCAGCTGAGCGCATAGATGGATACGCAATCAAACAGCAGGCAAAAGAAGTCAAAACCAGCAATGGCTCAAATTTAGAACTATTGGTATCCGATAAGCGGAGTTTTTTTTCTTGCTCGGAAACTCTATCTTTTTCTCCTCGATTCAAAAATGACTGGAGCGCAGTAAAAGTAGAATGCCGGCCTGAGAATTGGTCTACTGTTTTGAGAAGCAATCACGCATCATCGTTCGATGAGCTGACTAGCGAAGGGATAGATGGTGAGCAGAAAGTAAAAACAGTTATAGTCAAGAAAAATATAATTAAAGGCGAAGTTATCACGGAAGACCATCTCAGCTATTCCTTCAATGCCTCTGAAGAGTTACCCGGTAGCTTTACGAACATTTCAGAGGCTATTGGCAGAAAAGCTAAATTTAACCTAGCTAGAGGGGCAGTCCTTAAGTCACGTCAACTTGCAATGGTATACCCTGTGGAAAAAGGAAAGGCAGTGCTCGTGATCGCGGATAATTCTCGCGTATCCATTACTGTAAATGCGATCGCACTTGAACGAGGACAAATTGGTGATATGGTGAAAGTGAAGAATGCCACTTCTGGAAGAGTGTTGAACGCGATTGTTCTTGGTGAAAAAAAAGTCGCACCCATAACTAACATGTAATTTGTTCGGGTCGTATAAGGTCTCGAAAGGAGATTTCGATATGGTTGAATCAGTCAGATATAATCCAAATCTTGGATCAAGTGCTGTTCATGACCAGAAAGCATCGCGCGGCAAGGCACCGGACAACAATGCGGTTCCAGCACCAAGCAATGCAAACTCTGCTGAAGCATCAGTGGACGTATCTTTATCCGTTGCGGATAAAGTCAAGTCTTTGTCTAGTGAACCACCTGTAAATATTCAGCTTGTGAATGAAATTCGTCAAAAGGTTTCGGAAGGACGTTACCCAATTGATTTGAATGCCATAAGCAGCAAAATGTTTGAAAGCATCAAAAACGGATAAGAGTAACTTTTAATATGCTTTCAAACGAATTTATTGACCAACTAGTTTCAATTGCTTCGAAACTAGACAATATTTTTGTGCCAGACGATGTAGATATCAAAAACAAGATTGAAACTCTAAATAATATTATTTCTACACTCAAAACTGATCATAGAAATCTGTCAGAACCTGAAATCACCGCTCTACTTACAAAATTCCAGCAATCAATAAGTGACTTTGAGATAGCAACAAATCATAAACTTGACGTTCTAGACTTTATACAAAATATATCGCCCAAGTGACATTTATTTATTAATTTCTGTGAAAAGCGTGCTTGCTTCGTCTTGCTTAATAAGGACTTCTTCGATAGCCAATTGCTCGGTAACGTCGCGCAGCAACGAACTTGCCTCTTCAATTCCATAGGCCTGCGCAATACTGAGCCACACATAGGCGCTGGCGTAATCTGGCTCTACCATGAGGCTAATGAAGGTAATTCCCAGTTTCAGCGCGGCTTCGGCATCACCTTTTTTAGCAATTTCAGTGAGCTCAGTGATAAGCTCATTTGCTACATCACTTTGTAACTCTGGCGTAACCGTGTCTAGTATTTCATTTACTTGAGCAAGTGCTGCCTCATGCTTGTTCAAATGAGCCTTCCAAGACCAAACCAATGATTGCCGAAAGTTTTTTGGTGCGCCAAGGCCATTAAATAACATTAATGACAAGTTAAACTGGGCCTCTGGAATCTCTTGCTCAGCAAGTACATTGAAGATGTTAACTGCATCAATATACTGCCTTTTCTCTACTAATTTTACTGCGGTCCTGAAGCTTTCATCAACATTTACATCCATCAGGTGGCTATCAGCCTGTGCCGACTGAGCACTCACCAAAACACAAAAGAGAACCCCAAAAAACTTTTTAATCATTGTTCTGCTACCATGATGAGCTTTAATTCTAATATCTTTTTTCGACCGCTTCTTGTCTTTTCAAAAACAGTCACTTTTGGCCTACTTTTTTCTTCCTTAACAAATTCTAATTGTATCTTCTCTGGAAGATAAACACCACCTCGCTCCAAGATTTCTACAGGATATTCAAAGAATGCATCAAGAAACCGTTTGTCGATCCATGTCCGAGCAAGAGCTTGGCCGAGCACATCAGGTAAATATTTTTGTATATCATCTTCAGTTTCTAAGATGATATCCTGCTCACTGAACCGAGATAAATCCTGATTGTCTAAGTAATCTAGATTTACTCCTTTACGCATCCCTAGAAGTTTAGTGATGGCGAGTAAGTTATTTTTTATTGACGATAGCACAGTTATTGTGACCATGAGATTTGGTTGTTGTATGTATTGTAACTAGAAATAAAATAAACGGTAGGATATTCTTAGATAGGACGACTGAGCAAGGGCATTATCTTAATGACATCATTAGACGCCAAGATAATTGGTCGATCGAAACCAGCGATTGAATTAAAAAAAATGATTTCACTGGTAGCAGGGTCCGACTCCCCAGTCATAATCAACGGCCCAACTGGCTCTGGAAAAGAGCTGGTAGCAGAAGCACTTCACGATGAAAGTAGACGAAAAGGTGATTTTGTTGCCTTAAACTGCGCCGCAATTCCCAGTGAGTTGATGGAAGCGGAAATCTTTGGATTTGAAAAAGGCGCATTCACAGGTGCTCTCAAAACCACTCTTGGTAAATTTGAACAAGCACATAAAGGCACTCTGTTTTTAGATGAAATCGGCGACATGCCACCTGCCCTACAAACTAAATTGCTCCGCGTACTTGAAAACTCCACGATATCGCGTGTTGGAAGCACAAAAGAAATTAAATTAGATGTTCGAATTATCTGCGCAACGCACAAAGACCTTGATGCGTTAATAAAAGAGAAGGCCTTCCGCGAGGACTTATTATTCCGACTGAATGTTTTTCCCCTAGAAGTCCCAAGCTTAAGCAATCGTGCAACAGATATA
>Ga0255769_10001575_pt1 | contig 25765 bp, 8 predicted proteins | sample 041ome_9_FD_179637 | JGI IMG/M metagenome (GOLD analysis project Ga0255769, IMG submission 179637) | Coastal salt marsh microbial communities from the Groves Creek Marsh, Skidaway Island, Georgia - 041413US metaG (version 2) | ecosystem: Environmental > Aquatic > Marine > Intertidal zone > Salt... | reverse complement strand
AAAAGATATCCACGTAGTGTAGTGAATATGTAGGTATTAAAAGTCAAAGTCTGAGGTCTAGAGATACCAAAGGTTTGGTATTCAACGTTTACTTGGGTGTGTGTGTGTGTGTGTGTGTGTGTGTGTACCCCGTGTGTGTGTGTGTACCCCGTGTGTGTGTACCCCGTGTATCGGACATTCGGCGTGCGTGCGCCCGGCTGGATGGATGGTCGTGGCGACCGATGGAGGCGTTGAGTGCGCGACGCCCGCCCGCCCGACCGACGCGATGAGCGCGGTGGAGATCGTTCCGGAGACGCAGAAACACCCGTTCGCGGTGATGTTAATGCTCGGGTTCAAGGCGAGCCCGATCGTGGCGTACGTGTGACTGACTTTTTCGGGCGCGACGAGAATGGTGTGGATGATGATGACTGACGCGATGTGATGTGTTGCTCGTGGCTCGTAGGTACGTGACGTGCGAGGTGTTTAATAAGAACTTTGTGCATAATTTCGTGGCGGTGGTGATTTTGCTCGCGGGGGATTTTTGGATCACGAAGAATATCGGTGGACGGTTGCTCGTGGGGTTGAGGTACTGGAATGAAATCGACGAGGCGGGGGAGTCGCGGTGGAGATTCGAGTCGCGCGATGAAGACGGGATGAAACGCGTTGATAAGCATGAATCTCGATTATTTTGGACGACGTTATACGTCGCTGTGTTGGTGTGGGTGGTATTTTTCATAGGCACGCTCGCAGCGTTTCACTTGAACTACGCGTTGCTTTCGGGCACCGGGTTGATTCTCGCGTCGTCAAATTTGTACGGATACTACGCGTGTAGCAAAGACCAACAGGCGGCTGTTGCCGCGGGGATGTCGTCATTCGCTCGTCGACAAGTTGTCGGTTCGTTCTTTAGTTAGATTTTTGTACATGATGAAAATAGCAACTCGACATCGTTCAACGATAAATCCCGTCCCGTCCCGTCGATGCGCGCGCAGAGGTTGCCCAACAAACTTCCGACTTCATCCAGCCACATAGTGCGCCGCGTGCGCGACGACGACCGACGCGTGCGGGTCATCATGACGACGAAATCGTCAAAGATGTCCACCAACGCGCACGGGTCGACGGCAACCCTCGCTGACGCCGCAACCGCGTCGGCTTCAAAGGTTGCAATCGCCTCGTTTCTAACCAAACGAGGCGGAAAGGATTTATACGGCAAACCGACGTGGCGGCTTCGGTTTTTCGCTTTGCGTCGGTCGAGACACGCGCGTGAACGGTCGGTGATTCGTTATTTTGCCAATGAGCCCGCTGATGCGTCGGAGACGGCGGCGAAGGGGGAGTTTGTGATTAATGGAAAGTCAAGCGTGCGTGTGCTAGATGCCGAGGAAACGTTTACAGAGTTTGGTTTGAAGGCAAATAAATTCGCAGGTAAACGCATGTTTGCGTTTCAGACGCTTCCAAGTGATGGTAACAGCGGCGCTTTGGTGGTAGAGGCTGAGAATTTGGCGCTGATGCAGCGTTGGGTGACGGCGATTAGCGACGCGATTGCGGCGGCGCGCGCCGTCGAGAGCGAAGCCGCGGGTCAGACGTTGACATCGAGCGGCGTGAACGCGGAAGAACAAGACGCGCTCAAAGGTAAGAACTTTAGAGGCACGCTTGAATTGGCGGGTTTGTGCGGGCCCTTAGGAGGCGGTGCACTTCCAGTGCATTTGGATGCGTGCTGGGAAAATTTGACGTTTGTAGATCTCATGGCAGACTCGTGTCTGAATGAACGGCTCGGGCGACAGCATAGACCGAAGTATGTTCGAGAAACACTGTCGGCACTAGTTGATAGTGCGATTACGGTATCGAGATGTTTAAGTGCGTCGGCGATTCAAATGAGTGGGCCAGAGTCCAACGCGATGGGCTCTATTCGCCGAGCGTTAGAAGACATGCTATCAATGGCTCGACTCATCCCAGTCGGTACCAAGGATAACAACTTGTTTGTGTCATTCCTATCGGCATTTTTAGATCGTGTCAAGCAACTGCGCGCAGGCGAGCTGATGATGGTGCCAGGCGGTTGGGCGAACGCCGATGGCGGAGCGGCGGTGATTTACACTATCCACAGACTTCCAGCGCACTTTGTAGTGAGCTTGACGAATTGCGGTGACGGCTTGGAGTATCATCCAATGCAAGCCGATCCAGCGCAAGATGCATTCAAATATATCGCAACCGTACAGCTGATGGAGGTGCCAATCGCAGTGGCGATGGATTCGTCGACGTGGGCACTTTTGTTCCGACCACTGGTGTTTCCACACACGGCAGAAAAGGCAAAAGATATGATTTACAACAAGGTATTGCCGATGATGAACTCGCGTCCTTTACTTGCGTCCGTGACGCCAAGTCCATTACGTACAGTGCAGTTTGCGAAGCGCCCTCGAGGGCTCGACGCCAGCGGGGTGTTTACCGCGCTCGAAGCCGCGCGCTGTGGCCTCGCTAGTTTAGGATGTCCGCCTTCGCGGGCCGACGCTTTGGTGAATCTCGGCGTTCGACATGTCATGCTTGAAGAAGCAAAGCGCGACTTGGAGCGCGTCAATATGATCGGTGCAAGTGCTTTGGTGACTCTGCAAGCTGCATGCAGAACGGTGTCTGATTACGCTGCAACGCACGCCGAGCTTCTAGTCGCCGCAGAAGAGAGCATGTCGCCCAATGGATCACCCAATGGCACGTCGGCTCCCACCAAAACTGCACCGTTATCGCGAGATACGCTTGCGCAAATATTACGTAGTGTCGAAGCCGTCATGCAAAAGACGAAGGCATTGCACGCAGCGACGACGCTTCCACCACCGCTCGCGCCGACGAAATTACCACCGACATCATGTGCTGTCCCGTTATTCAATCGGCTCGCAATCGAAGGAAACGTCGACGCATTGGCTGGTGCTGCCAAGGCACCGCCCATTCTTCGCCCCGTTGAGCTCACCATGGTCCCGGACGCCATCGATTCATTGGAACAAGTGCCAAAGGCGCTGCGAAACGCATTGCACTGCTGTACCATACTCGCCAATCAAGCAGATTTGATGCCGAACTCATACGCATTGCGCGTGAGCTTACTTGTGCATTTATTTGTACACGTGCTTCCAGCACCGATGCCATTGACGCATCCAGAACGCGCTACAAAGTGCTTCTGGGCGAGCTCAAAGGCGACGTATGAAATTCAGGCTGAGATATTGAGAAGCTTGAACTTACTTCTCAGACATTTTTCAGCAGCTGTGCTTTCTATTAGCGTGACGCAAACATTTGATGCCGCGCGATTACTTACAATTGCGAACTTCGCCGCAATAGCTGACGCGACTTTACGGCTCAAAGTTGCTGACGCTCCTTCGGCTTTTATCCAACACTACGCTGGATATGCTGAAGGTCCAATTAGCGCATTTGGCTTTGAAATCGGTCCTTTTGCCGTGGAGGCAGAATATTTGCGGTTTCATTGCCCTGAGCGAACGGCTAGATTGACACAAATACTGGACTACTTCCATAGCTTGAAGAGGACAATTAGCAAAGATCACATGATTTATCGATGGGAAGACGAAAGCGCCGGGGGCATGTCGTTTGGCGTCGGCGAAGCCCGACTCATCGATCAAGTGTGCTTACAAATGGGCATTAGTCGCGATGTACCAGAGTACTTGGCAAAGTATCACACAGGTGAACATCGCGAGTTCGTAGATTCTTATCCAGAAATGCGTTCGTTGCGCGATATTCTTTTCATGTTCAAGTTGCTTATGGCTCCTACATCAGACGCGCTGCCAGAGCTCGCGCGATGGAAGCCGATTGATGCAGCTTTAGACTGGTCAGTGACGGCACGTGATGGGTTCTTTGATCTCACTGTTTCGGCATTCGGTCGCAACTTAGCCGTGCAGCCGTGGAAGGAGCCAGAATTGGACGAGGGAGGAAAGTTGCGAACCGGATGGCGCAACGTCTTTGGTGGTGGATTCTTCGCCAGAATCACCGACCGTCGACCGCGTTGTCCACCCTCTGGTGCAAACCCGAGTAACCTGGCGGGTAGTAGAATCGACACAGAAGAAGACGTCCTTCACTTACCGGATGTTCCTACGTTCGACAATCTGTTGAAGCAGAGTGAATCAGAGTTGCTGCTGACGTATCTCACGGCGCCTATGATTCGACTACCTCTGGTTATGAAACTGTTCTCCGACCCAACTCGAGTGCGTGGGATTACGCATCGGGATATTCAGAGCATCATAGACGCAGTCATGTTCGAGCCCGGACCTTGGTCACCGCCTGAACCGACAAATGTACCAAAAGAAATCCCGGCGCCGACGCGCGCGCACATGGCGACGCCGTCCGGCTTACTGATACACGAATTGATTCATTGCCCAGCACCGCTCGTTGATAGTGCGGAAGAGTTGTTAGCGCTAAGTTTAGAGCTCGACACTGGACGACACGATGCACCGAGCGCGCAAGGTGTCTTATTTGCGACGAGAATGCTCTCCAGAATGTTGGCGTTTGTCTCTCACATTATCAAATCCAATTCGTTGGATACCGAATTCAGCGCATCGACGGGTATCACGCGAGGTCTAACTTGTTCCTCGGCTGCAGTGAGTACGCTCAAGGATGTAAAACTTCGTATCAAGCGAGCGTTAGGCGACAAATGCACGCCTGTGCTGAAGCGATGGCTTGGACACGCAGTGAAGAAGAACGCCATTCGCCCAGCGTGCGCACTTCACGCACACCTGGCATACATGTATTACTGGACTCCTCGGGATGAAATCGACAAGCAGGCTGCTCGAACTATTCTTACGGCGCAGCAATACATCTTCGTCAACTATTCGTTCGCGGATACCCCGGATGGGAGTGCAGCGACGGACAGAAAGTTGGCTGACGCGAGTAACATGAGCGGAGTGGACACTGGACTTGGATTTGTCCCAACAGAAATTTTCGATCTCTTCCAGCGGAAGCGGCGATCGGTATTGGAATGGGCGGCGGCCAATCCAAAGGACGCGAATCAAATTTTGGAAGAAGTCGTAGATGCATTGACGACGAAGAAGACAGATGGCTCTCGATCGCCGACAAACGTCCTTGACTCGGATGAGAATTTCAAGACGAACCGGGCGTGGCGAAGAGCTCCTGGAGCAGGTGGCGCGGGTCGATTCGTGAGTTATGTTTCTGACATTCCATTCAACGAACTTGTAGCCAGGGACAAACAAGCGTCAGAAGAGCTACTCAGACGCCACGTTCATTACGGTGAATGGTTACTTGAAACCACGATGCAAACGTTTGAGATGGAAATCAACACGCAACTAGGAGAGTTTACGGTTCGGAAAAACAGACTTGGTCACCTTGAAGCATCCATTCGAGAAATGCCAGATTTCATTGCTGCTTTAGGGCCCGTGCTTTCGAAACGGGGCATTGAGTCTTCCCATTTCCACGAGCTCGCTGAAGAGGAAACGCTCGCGATTGGTGATAGTGGTGACGTCGTGCATTGTGCAGAGGTGCAAAATACCGAACACCGCAAATGGATGCGTCTCGTTGGTTTAGGTCATGACATTCAGCTTTGGGATCGCGACCCAAGACCACCGATGAATGAGTTCACTCGTCCTTACGTGAGTCGGGTGCAATCATCAGTTTCTGCAGTTGAAGCTCTAGGACGTGCCATCGGTAGCGGCGGACTTGAGCCTTGCGAGCAATGGATTGCGCAGCTCTTAGAACCAATCGCAAGAGGCCCTGGTGCAGGATTTTTGCATGGGGTTGAGCTGTTCTTGCCGAACCACACGATTCATGGCACAATCGCTCGACTCGCTGGCACTGGAGCTCCAGACAACGCCGTTGAAGAGCCATGGAGCTTTTTCAGACGGAAAAAGAAAACTAATGATGCAGATCAAGCCAAGCGGGTAGAGCAAGCTAAGCAGCTTCTTACTGAGGTCGTTATCGTGCAAGAACCGCCGTTGGTACAAGTTTTCCGCGTGGAATCCTACGGTAGGCGTTGGCGACGATCTCTCGTGTTCGCGTCAAACGCATCCTTTTGCTTGGCTGATATCGATCCAGATGGCGAACCATTATTGACTGATCCGAACGAGCGATTCCTACTCTCTGCTGCGCGACTTGGTTCGCGAGCTCCGAGTCTCGTCGTCACGCGATTACTTCACGGGGCAGTCGGACGCGAATCGTTTGTTCCAGCGAGGCATTTGCGAGGCTTACTCCCCGCCGCCTTGCTCGAAGAGTACCAGTTTTGGCGAAGTGAAACAACTGGTGATCTGTTCGGTACAGCGCAAGAAGGAGCTTTGCACCACGATACGATGATTCACGTGCGATTGGGCTATGAAAATAACACTCTCCTCGACGGCAAGCATCCAATTGACACTTGCGCCGTCGTGAGACGGTTGCCTGTCAACTCTCTTGATGACGCTTCAAATCTTCCGTTACTTGATGGATCGTACGTCGAAGGTCAGGTTACGCTTGTTGACTTGTTATATGCCCCTGGTCTTGCGGGTGAAAACGGGAAATCGCTGTTATTACTCACAAAGTCTCTCGCCGCGGTGGAAGGCTTGGCTCATGCGCTGGTTTGGACAGCAAAGCGTGGTCTAGAGAACGGGCCGACCGCAGCTGTCGAATTGTGCGATATCGCGCGCATCGAGCTTCCTCGACTCGGTGTTTCTTTCAATGCGGTCGAGTCTGGTGGTTCGATCCGTCTCGAGTGCGAAGAACACGCTGGTTTGTTTCTCGCGCAACGCAGAAATCCTGCGCTTGAAGGACTCCTCGCCGGTTTACCGCACGCACTACTTCTCGAAGCACGCGATGGCGCGCTGTCAGTCTTACTCCCGGCTGGTGCAATTCCACGACCCGCGGCATATGCGACTGATCATGCCAACGCCGCAAGCACCGGTCTCGGCTCAGATCTGGTCATCGATCGCTGGAACTCGCAGTGGGTGGAAAACATTGGAAGCACAAGACATTATGTGTACCCAGTACATCCATCACATTCAGTGATTAGTGCCACGACGCTCGCATCAGCACTGTACCTTTCCATCCTGCGTTTTGTTGGACGCTCGTACTTGGATGTTTTACGTCTTGCAGAGCTATGCGTGTCCGAAGCGTTGCCGTCACCAGAGGAGGCGCAGCTTTGGGATGCGCTCGCGCACGCCGCATCCCTGGATCCTTCTCCAGATGCTACCGCGGTTCGCGTCAAGCTTGCACTCATGGTACAAGGCACTCCAATCGAAGCTCGTCTTGCGGCTAAGTGGCCGCCTGTTGCGGATGTTCTCGCGTACATAAACGCTTGGCCTTACATTAGCGCACAATGCCGATTGACGGGACAAGAAGAACTGTCCGCGATTGAGAACCTTCCGTCGGTAACTTTAGCGAAGAAGCGCGCCAAGTTCCGCATCAGCTTGAGTTTGATTTTCCCAGGATCGAGAAAGACTACTGCGGAAGAGGCGAACATGGACCCAGCAAAGACACCCGAGTTGCTGAATCGAGCCGCGTACCTGCGCCAGTTGGTGAGCGGCATCGCCCGAATGAGCGCCGGAGCTACACCCACGAGCTCAGGATTTCCACTCGTATACCCGCAGACACCGGAATACAGTCAATACGATACCATTGATGACTTGACGTGTTTGGAAGAGAAAGTGTACGGTGAAGGCCCTCTTGGCAAGCTCGCCGGATTGATTCAAACATACAACCGTCCAGACGACGTGAGCGTCAACGGCGCGCAAGCTTTGGCTTTGATCGGAAAATGGATCGATAACGAAAAGTTCAACCTTGATGGCAACCTTGGGTTTCCGCTGTTTTTTGAACTCTTGACTGGCACGTTGCCCATGCGAATTCTCCCGGGTGACACGCCGCATCGCTGGGGTAACGTGTTGCTACGCTTTGTGCCGACGGAGCAATCGATGAAACGTGGCACCCTGATGAGTACCCTTCGTATGCTCGCATCAAATCCAGCACTTGCCGTGGATTGTCCAAAGATTGAAGAACAGAGCGTCGGTCAGCGTTTTACGTCCATGTTCACCTCGGACGGCGCCATTGGTGTTTTGCTTCGTCGCGTGCGACCGTACTTGCAGCAACGCAAGGACAGTCTCCCGTTCCGTCAAACCTGGGTTGGCAAAAGTTACATAGCGCCAACGATTTACGAATCGGACGTTAAAACTTGGGCGCGAACAATCGCAACTGGTGGTCGATGGGCGCTCACGCGTTTCTCCAACACATCGTGCTCTGAACGCGAGTTTCCATTGCAATCAGTGGGGAGCGAGCAAGGCATCGGGATGACGTCGTGGAGTGGCAAAACGCTTCAACACGTCGACTTGAACATGCTCGTCCATCGTCCGCTCGGCGTGCTCGACTTAAACAAGTATGTCGTACCTCTTACGGAGGATAGAAGTGACCAGCTTGCAGAAGACGTCGCGCTTGGTGGTGTTGGTGGTCTGCCTTTTGATGTGAGCCGACACCCTTCGGCGACGACATCTGTGGCACGCCAAATGCTCACTCGCTTGCGTCAAGACGTCACCAGTGCTGCAGAGAAAGCAAAAGCTCGGAAAGATATGGGCGATTTTAGCGCCGTCACGCTCAAGGGTTTCACGCCTAGCGACACCGCTGCGATTGCAGCGGAAGCTGGCGCAGGTCGAGCAGGAACCGCCGCCGGTACTGCGCGCGCAGTGCTTCGTGAACTCCTCGAAAGCATCCGTCGCGTGACCGCTGATGATAAGGCTGCAGCGGCTGAGGCCATGTCTGCTGCACTCGCTACCGCAAATGGCTTGAGAAAAGATGCCGAGTCTGGTACGAAGATGTTGCGACTCGGATTGCAACGTCGCGCAGGCGCGTGGGCAGAGGTCACATTTGAGGACTTGGTTGAGTGTCTGACGTGTGAAGGCGGTGAGCACATCTTGTCTCGATTATCTCCTGGCGTGACTGCCGCTCAAATCGTCAACGCATTGCATTTGGCGTCGCAATCTTTGTTGTTGACTCTCCGCGCCACGCTCGCGGCGCGCGCCGCCGCAATGGTGGCGGATACGCTCATCGCGCTGACGAATTGTGCGAAGACAGCCGCGCTCGATGGTATCGATTCCGTCGATCGCGACTTGCGCCTTCGTGCGTTAGCGATTGCGGAGTTACTTTCAGTGGAGCGTCATTACTTCCATGCCGACACTGCGAATCCATTCAACAAGGCGACAACCTTGGTATACGACCCTCGCTTGCTCGTGTACGAGTACAGCCAAAGCATCGTACTTCGCAAGCGGCAAGTCGAACTCACTCGTGACTTTGTCAACACCGCCGAACTTGGTGGCGGACAGTGCGCGCAGATGCTCATGGGTGAAGGTAAAACCACAGTGGTGTGTCCTTTACTCGGGTTCTTACTCGCGAAGAAGAGTTCGATCGTCGTACAAGTCGTCCCGCACGCGTTGCTTGAATTCTCGCGCAGCACGTTGAGAAAATCATACTCTGGTATGATTCGACGCTCGGTGGTGACGTTGGAGTTTAATCGTTACACATCACTCAGCGATGGTGCGATTTTAGCGGCACTGCGTAAAGCGCAAGAAAATCGCGCCATCGTTATTGCGTCTCCAACGAGCATTAAGTCACTCGCGCTCAAATTCTTGGAAGTGTGCCACTTGCTCGACCAGTCGTACATTGCCGAGCTTGAAGCGAAGGCTGGATCGAACATCGTCACACAGGGTGGGGATTTCATTGCACGCGTATTTGGTGGTGCAAAAAGTCGCAGTGAACGCGTTGCTGATGCTGGCGGCTTAAGTATCGAAGAGCTTGATGTGTTACGCTCTGAGGCGCAATGTGCGGCGGAAATCTTTGAAATCTTTCAGACGGGAACGCTGATCCTCGATGAAGTCGACTTAATTCTCCATCCGCTCAAATCTGAGCTCAACTGGCCGATGGGTCGACGTGTCCCGCTTGATTTCAGTCAGTCGGCGTCTGGGAATGGTTTGCGTTGGAAGCTGCCATACTTTATCCTCGACGCAATCTTTGCAGTGGCTCACGGTTCATCCACCGTGAGCGAAGCCGCTGGCTCACAAGAGGCGAGTGATTTACTCGACAGCATCCGTGATGCGATCAATGCTGCCGTAAGGAATAAGCAAATTCAATCGTCCCCGCATCTCGCGGTACTCGATCGCGCGTGGTATCACGATATACTGCGCCCTCTTCTCGCGCAGTGGTCAAGCATTTGGCTCAGAGCGCACGGTGCGTTGCGGGGCATGTCCGAGGCGCTCATCATGGCATATCTCTTGCAAGGTCCTGGTAAAGACGAGGCCGCAGTACAATTGAATCGCGAGTGCGATGACGAAGCGATCAAGATGACAAATCTCGCTCGCGATTGGCTTTGCTCGTTATTACCGCACCTCCTCGCCAAGGTTGATCGCGTGACGTATGGTTTGCTTCAACCAGCGGATGTGGAACTTCTCGAAGCGGCGAGTGGCGCTCGCATCCCTCGTACTCGGCGACTACTAGCCGTACCATTCGTGGGTAAGGACATCCCGAGTCGGACAAACGAGTTCTCTCATCCAGATGTCGTACTCGGTCTTACAATTTGCGCATACCGACTTGAAGGCTTGCGTCGTTCCGACTTTAAACAAGTACTTCGCAGTATGATTGAAAACTTTGACAATGAGGCCGGCCCACCGCCAAAGCGCGCTTCGGCACGACTTTGGGCAGACTGGGTACGCACGACTGGTAAGCGCGTCAGAGGAGAACGACGCGCAGAAGCTGCATTAAATGCTCGCCGTCGCGGCGTCCAGCAACAAGCGGGTTTGACGAGTATCGGCGATTCGCGTGGATTAGCCTTCCTTGAAGACGAAAATGTGTCTGGTTACGATGATGATGAAATCTGGCCGCTACAATTGATTGATTTACGAGACCACGATCAAGTGGAAGAGCTCTATCAGCTGCTTCGGAGGACGCCCCCAGTTGTTGAATTCTACCTCAATGACTACGTGTTTCCGGAGACTGCGCAACATCAAAACTTGAAACTAAGCGCAACTGGTCAAGAACTTGGTGGGAACGTGCTCTTCCCGACCCGTCTCGGTTTCAGTGGTACGCCCAGTGATTTGCTTCCTCTTGAGCTCGGTGCACCGCGGTATGAACCAGGTTCAGATGCGAAAATGCTTGCATACTTGACCGATCCGCAAACCGTCACGCCTATGAAAATGCTCACGGACTGGAATGTCGAAAAGTTGCTGACGCGAATCGCCACCGCGGATCCACCGATTAGAGCATTAATTGACACCGGTGCGCTCGTCACTGGTATGTCCAACCTCGAAGTCGCTCGATTCCTCCTCGAAAAGGGCTTGAAATGGGCTGAAGGATGCGTGTTTTTGGATGAAAACGACCGACAGATGATCCTTATGCGCAAAGATTGGAACGTCATTCCGCTTCAACGCGTTGCCGCCATGCCCATGTCGAAGCGTTTCACGTTTTATGATCAAGTGCACACGACTGGTATGGATATCAAGCAGTCAGCGGCTGCGCAGGCGGCGATTACGCTCGGAAAGGACATGTGTCTTCGCGACTACGCGCAAGGCGCGTGGCGTATGCGCGGTTTAGGCCGAGGCCAGACGCTACAAGTCGTCATGATTCCCGAAGTCGCGCGCTTGATTTCGGTTGAAGTTTCAAAGGGCGGTGGTCAAACCTCTGCGACGAGAGAGGCTGAAATTGCGAGCATGTCACCCGATGAGGCGGCGAAGCGCACATTGAGAGATATCACTGCGTGGCTCGTGGTGAATAGCATGCGAAGCGAAAACGTTCAAGCTGGCCTTTTAGCCGAACAGCGCGCGGCAAACATATGGCGAAAGCACTCCTACAGGAAACTTATCGCGTCGCCAACCGTGCCTGGAACCCCAAGAGCGCAGCAAACGGGCATACAGGCTGCGTTGGATGTATTCCGCGAGCGCGTGTCATATGTCGTCGCCAACGTCATTCCAAAGACGTTCTCGCCCTCTGAAAAGCTCAACATGAACATGCAGCAATTTGGACATTTACTTGACGACAATCCGAAAGCAAAAGAAACGCTACGTAAGATTGTCGAAGATGTGCAACACATGGAGAATGCAACCAATGCAGCTTTGAAGCAGATACGAGCGGGCGCTTTCTCTGCACCGGGTGCCGCAATGTCTGGCGACAAAGGTTTAGCCGGTGGACTCGAACACGTTTTAGATCTCGAACAAGTGCAAGAGAATGAAGAAGAACAAGAGAACGAGCAAGAACAAGAGCAAGAAAAGGAAGAGGAACGTGAAGAAGAGATTCCAGAGGAAGTGCCTGATAGGTTGGCGTACAGCCGGGACGACGAACGACAACTTTCGTGGAGTTATGAATTACTTGCGCAACCTCCAAATGCGAACACCCAAGGTTTCTATCCTTTGAATTCGTTCAAAATTCACAAGGGCGTTGGTAAGACTACGGCGCCGTTGGCGTTCCCAGATTACCTCCAGCTGTCACGAAACTACTTCCGTCAAGGCTGGGCGTTGAACTCGCATCGCCGCTTGAAGAATCTCACAATCGTTCTCGATTGGGTGCCAGATTCGAGCGCGCTAACGAGCGACACGAGCGGCACACTAGGCGTCAGTAACTTTACTGCCGCACAAGAGTCAGCGTTGCGCACGGCGTTTGACATGTTTGACAGCAAGGGTAATGGTCGGTTGCAGGAAACAGACTTGCGAGAAGTACTTCGTGAGATTGACGCGTGCGTCGAGGATGATGAGCTTCGCTTACATCAACTCGCCCGTGAAGTCGCGGAAGACGCGCGCACGTTCATAACGGGTATGCCGTCATCTGGAACGTCTTTTGAAGAACTCAAGCGTGTTTTGCGGCAAAAGAACATTTACTCGTTGCAGCGCGGTCGATACTACGTTGCTTTGTCTTTGGCCGAAGCCGAATCGCTTCGCGTCGTCATGCATCTCACACAATCTGATCCGACGAGTGACGGCAAGCTTATACCGTTTAAACTTACTGAAACAGCATTGCGGATCGGTGGAGGCACGCTCATTGACACGACGTCAAACTTCACTCCCGCTCAAGTGTTCCAAGGCGCGACCGCGGAGCAATGCTTCAGATTTTTGGACAGCCAAATGGACTTTGAAGACCGAGAAGTTTCTCTTTTACTTCGAGCATTACAAGCATCTCCATGCGATAAGCGTGAACAATTTTTTGAGTCCGTGCGCGCGTGCAGACGTCGCGCAAAGATTCCATGGGCGGCGACGCCGCTGGCCAAGGTGCTCACGACGCCAGACGAATTCCATTTACTCGCATCGCGGGCTCTCGTTGCGCGCGTGCGTACAGCACTCAAGGCTAAGCGAATGCGTTTGCTTGATGCATTCCGTGCATTCGACAGTGAAAATATTGGTCGACTTACATATGAAGCGCTCTACGGCGGTTTGTCGTGGCTCGGTCTGTCGCTCACTTCTGCGCAAATGCTCGAACTCGCCGCACGCGTGGACAAGACGGGCGACGGATACATCAGTCGTCAAGAGTTTGAGGACGCTTTCGGACCTGACGACGACTGGATCCTGGAAGGGGACGCGCCTCTCGTGACAGCACCCGTAAGTTTGCCGACGCAACAACTTGCCGCGGTAAGTTTGATGGATATTCTCGGCGACTCTGGGAGCGAGAGTGGCTCGGCGTCGAGCTTACCAACCATTCCAATGCCGGTAACAAAGATCCCGCTCGCAGCTGCTGCGCCTAGTGTATCTATGCCTGCACCGCCTCCGAAGATACACAGCACAGCCAACATGAGTATTGATGACGGTACAGGACTCGGTGACTGGGGCGCGCTCGGCATGGCTGCGACGCTTCCAACGGTGAAGAAAGTTGAAAAGTCCGCGGTTGCGCCAAAACCTACGCCAAATGACCCATTTGGTCTTGGTCCACCCGCTGCAGCGGCATCGAGTGCGTTCGACGACTGGCTGTCTGGCGGTTCAGGTGCCATGGCTGGTGGTGGTTCGTTAAATGATCCACTCAGCGCTGTAACCAACCCGGCGGACGGTTGGGAAGGCAACGACATAATTCAGCTCGACACATCAACGGGTACGATCGCCGCACCCACGCGGGAGAAAATTCAGGCTCGAGCCCTCGTTGACCCGGCTAAGGAAGCGGCCGATCGACGAAACAACCAAGTGGATTCTAAACTCACGTCAAGTGTGCTTAATGGTTTTGAAGTCACCGTAGCGCATCAAAAAACGTTCAGCAAAGTCTGGACGAGTGATGGTACAGGAAGTCGAGACATGGTGAGTATCTGGGATGCAAACGTCAGCAAGTCGACGTGTAAGAAGAAGACCGAGCGAGTGTCGTTAGGTCATTACGCGTCGCCGCACTTTTCGGCACCGAAGCCCGCCCCGTTTGGCGTGGACGTAACCGACATTAACGCGTTTGCGTTGACGGGTTCAAATTACATGCCGCGCGTGCTCGAGCGGCTCTTACCATTCCCGAGTCGATTTAGACAAGTCTGGGGACAAGAATGGAAATCCAGCGCGGTATATGCGTGGGCTCCAGTTCCACCGCCTGGATTTGTTGCGCTTGGCATGATTCTCACCACGAAGCCGCAAGCTCCGCACGTGTCATCCGTGCGCTGTCTACCTGAAAAATGGGCTGTGAAGCCGTCGATGGAGCCGCAACTTGTATGGACAAACGAGGGAAGTGGTGGTCGTCCCGCCAGTATTTGGCTCGTAAACTCACTCGGGCTGTTGTATGTGAACGCAGGCCACAATCCACCCGCGGCTCGCGACTTGTGGGACATACGACGAGGTAAATTGAGCGCAGATATGATTTTAGAATATCGTGCCGGGATGAATATGAGCTCGACGTACGGTGGTACAGGAATTTCTAGTAACAGTTTCAACGGGCCGACGTATCGGCCGCCACCCGGGCCGACGCCATCGCAGGGGCCGCCAGGTTTAGGATCGTTACTATAATTGATAGGAGCTTGTTATAATAATGAAGCGTGAATAAATTACATCATACGCCTACAGGTATCGCGGAGCGTTTTAAATACTAACCTTCGCAGATCTCATAAATATTATCGCTTCAACGCATCTTGGCAAACTCCGAATAGTCGTCGTTTAGTTGGGGAAAACCGGTGAAAGAGGCGCGCGGTCTCGGCTTCTGCCAACCGCGGATCGCCCGGGAGACGCAACATACTCCTTCTGCCCTCGCATCGGTCGCGGTGAGTAGTGCGCGAAGTGGTTCTTCGCCTCTGCAATACCTTCACTTAAGTCCGCACTGGCTCTCAAAATTTCGTCCTGCGCCGCCATCTCGCGCGCGGCAGCATTGTGGAACGTGGTGCCGGTCGTCGCTGCCTTGGCCGCAGCGGCCGTTGCCGGAGAATTGCCCGCGGCGGATTCCAACTGGGAATGAATAGACGCGAACTTGGATTGGATGTGTTCCATTTGCTCGAGCTCGCACTCAAGCTTGTGGCGGCGAGTCTCCAACGCTTGTCGCACGCTCTTTACGTCGAACACAGAGTCGAGACTGATTTCAAACGCGTCCTCAATTTCTCCTCGCAAGAAGCCGTTGAAGTCGTTCAACAACGGCATCAAAAAGAAGCAGTTAAACTTGAGCTCAACGCTTTGCACGACATACGAGCGAATGCCGCTGAAAATTTGACGCACTAACAAGTCGACAATGTCGAGCGTGACAGACTTCATCGATCTGTTCCACAAGGTGTTCTCTACCAAATCCATCAACTTGGAGCCTTGCAAATCCGCGGCGACCATTTCGCCTCGCCCAGTACGCTTCTCTTCTCTTTGGTGCTCGCCGCCGGCATTATCCTCGTGCGGGGCTAAGACGGTTCGGAGACCGCTTTTATTACCGCTGTGCAACGACCAAGTGACGAAAGAGGTCGTCGACTTCAAGTCTTCGTGGCACTTGTCTTGGCACTCGCGCACGCGTTCATCGACAAATCGAGCAAACGTGGCACCAATCTTCTTCAAAAACACTTCGTGTCCAGTCAAAATTCGGCCTTCCTTTTGCAAGAGGTACATCGCCACCGGTAAGAGACGGCGGGCGATGTGAGACAAACGGAAACCAAGCTGGTGCACGAAAGGTTCGAAGGTGTCACGCGCACGGGCGATGGCGATGACGCACGCTGTGCGCGTGTAGTTGACACCATTGTGGATTTCATCGACACCACAGGCGTTGATGATGTCCTCGCGGCTCACTTGCGGGCACTCGACCGTGTTCACAATCGTACGGAACTCTTCGAGGGCACGGTGATACTGCGCGCCCCCGAACAGCCGCATTTCAGCATTGGGCACCATCGTCGGCGGAACACACGGACGGCCGTCGGCGGCGACGAAGGCACCACCTCGAATGTGCTCGTGCGCGAGCGTCTCACCAAAAATGCGCGGAGGCGCGGCGAGAGTACCACGGATGATTTCCGGAATCTTCTCCAAGAAGTGTTGGTAGAACGCACGACCCTTCTCCTTGAGACGGTCTTGGTTCAAGTCGTCAAGCTCTTGCACCGTCTCAGAAAGCTTTGACGAAGCAATGCGATGTTCGCGTTCGAGCACCGGCACAATGGTCGGCACGTTCTCCAAGTATCGTTGCTGCAACAAACGTTCAAGGAAGAATCGAAGTTGGCTGACGCCAACGCGCCCACGCTCTTGAGAAGTCAGGCGGCGATCCAAGCGGCGTTCGAGCTCAATGATGTCTTCTTGCTCACGCTTGAGCACAGCTTCACGGTAGTGGTCATTCGATCGATACAAAGAATCGCGAGACAAGCCAACGCGACCAGATGGTACGGAAGAGAAGAACGGTCCACCGCCCAACACCGTTGGCTCCAAAAGACGCGCAGGAGGATGCATGAACATTTCCACGTCAGCGGCACGAGAAAATTGCGGGATGCGAGTGTCAAACTTCGTGCTCACCATGACGGTTCGGCGGAATTCCGGATCGGCTTCGAGGACCAAACGACGGGTCGTGGAGTTGGACCAGTCAGAATTATCTTCAAGGCACAAAATGATGTAGTCACGTTGCTGCATCTTGCTTCGAACCAAATCCTCCACCAAGCGAGATGCTTGTTGAAGACTGGCGAACTTGCGACCAGGCGCGGCGGAAATCAAACCCGGGGTATCGATGATGGTCAAGTTCGGGCAATACTTGTACTCGATCTTAACCACGATATCCTTCGCCCAAAATCCATTTTCGGTCTCCAATCGTCGGTTCTCGCTTTCAATGTACGCTTGGAGTTCGGGCAAGGAGAGCTCCTCTTCGCGGCCGAGCGAGTCATCCTTGACCAAAAAGCACCTGGGCTCCACCGCGGTGGGATTGTACTTCATATTGATCGCAATCGGACGACGAGTCTTGGTGCCACCACCAACGTGGTTGAATTGGAACCCCATGAGAGCCTCGACAAGCGCAGACTTACCATCGGTTTGATGCCCGCAGACGAGAATCGCCGGAGCGTCAAAAGGCTTGTCAAACTCTTGCGCCATCGTGTGCAACTGCGAGTACGCCTCGTACAGTCGCTCGTTAGACTTGTTGAAGAAGCGGTTCGGTGACGCCGAACCTTGCGCTTCAGCCGTCGGGTTGGCCCAATACGTCGCCTTGGGCGGCTCGCGACGCGACTCGGCGCGCTGAGGCGCCTGCATCGTCGACTCAAACTGCGAGTATTCTTGCGCCTGCGTCTCACGTCGAAAACGCGCACATCACCCGTCAGTCACATACGCAACAGCCAACACATCAATAACGATCGCGTCACTATCCTCGCGCGCGCCATCGCGGATCTCCGTGACGCTACGCGCGCAAACAAACGCGAGATAAACGGCTGGACATTTTCAAATTTTTTAACCGTTTGAACCGCCACGCATCACGCACCTCGCTTCGAATGCTCGCGCGCGAATCGCGCACACCCCCGTCCGAGCGCGCAGATCGCGCGCCACCACTCACGCTCGTCTCACCGAACGCCTTCGCCAACCATCGGTCGGCGGAAACGCCGGAATGCGTCGGGGAGTCGTTCGCCATCGCGCGCACCGCGGGCAACTCCCGTGACACTCGCGAAGCGCTGAAACACGCCTCGCGTGCGCTCACGCGATCGGTACGCGCGTCTCGGTCGTCGACGACGCGAAGGATAAAATTACGTGCGCGTGTGTTGCGTCCTCGCGCGGGGCGTGGAGACGGTCGACGGTCGACGGTCGACGGACGGCGCAAAGCAATGGCGCGCGCAGGGCGCGACAGCTCGACCGAGTGTGCAACACGCGGATGCACTTTGCTGTAAACGATAGCCTAAATCCGCCCACAGTACTACTGTGCTGTGCAAGATTGCACGCATGCAGCCGCGTATATTTTTTTATCACACCCCGGACACGAGTACTGTGATGCACAAATAACTATGTCTGTATAACTTTTGTCGCGTTGCGATATCGGATTGCACGCTATACCCTTGTCATTGGCACAAACTATGGAGCGTCCGACGCGCGTTATCCAAAGTCGCCGGCGAAACGCTCGCGCGCGACGGCACACGACGACGCCGACAACGAATACGAACGACGCGGACGATGAGCGCTGCGCGAGGCATGTTTGCCCAACAACACGCCGCGGCGAAGACTTTGCGCGCGACGTCCAAGACGACGAGGTGCGTTCGGACGCTGCGTTGGATGTTTTGACTCGTTGAGAGACGTGATGAGGTTTTACGACGCGCGCGCGGGTCTCGCTCTCGCACGCGGGTGCGTGGCGCGTTTTTCCCTCGACTGACGCGTGAATTATGTGGTGTTGTTTCTTTTTTACCGCGCAGCGGGCGAACGAACGTGCGACGCGCCACGGTGGTGCGCGCGGCGGAGAAGAAGTACGACTATGATTTGATCATCATCGGCGCGGGCGTCGGTGGTCACGGCGCTGCGCTTCACGCGGTTGAACGCGGAATGAAGACGGCGATCATCGAGGGTGGTGAAATTGGTGGGACGTGCGTGAACCGTGGTTGTGTGCCGTCTAAGGCGTTGCTTGCGGCGTCTGGACGTGTTCGGGACATGCGCAACAAGGAGCACTTGCGCTCGCTCGGCATTAGCGTCGATGGGGACGTGTCGTATGATCGTCAAGGTATTGCCGACCACGCGACGAATTTGGCGGCGACGATTCGCGGGAACTTGCAACGCTCTATGGAAGCGCTTGGGGTTGATATCTTGATTGGTGCGGCGAAGATTGAAGACAACCACACGGTGCAATACGGCGCGCCCGGTACGATTACTGGCGGTAAAGTCACAGCGAAGAATATCATCATCGCCACTGGTTCGACGCCGTTCGTGCCTCCGGGAATTGAAGTTGACCACAAGACCGTCTTCACTTCTGATGCGGGCTTGAAGCTCGACTGGGTCCCGGAGTGGGTCGCCATTATTGGTTCCGGTTACATTGGTTTGGAATTTTCCGACGTGTACACGGCGCTCGGCTCTGATGTCACGTTCATCGAAGCGATGCCGAACATCATGCCGGGCTTCGACAAGGAAATTGCCAAGCAAGCCGAGCGTATCTTGATTCAGCCGCGTAACATTGACTACGTCACGAACGTGTTGGCCACCAAGGTAACTCCGGGTATTCCGGGACAAAAGCCGGTGACCATCGAACTCAGCGATTTCAAGACGAGAGAAGTCGTCGACACCATGGAAGTCGATGCGGTTTTGGTCGCCACTGGTCGTGCGCCGTACACGGAAGGTTTGAACTTGCCGTCCATCAACGTTGAAACTCAGCGCGGTTTCGTTCCGGTGAACGAAAAGATGCAAGTGTTGGACAAGGATGGCAAGGTTGTTGAAGGTGTCTGGTGCATCGGCGATGCGAACGGTAAGATGATGTTGGCGCACGCGGCGAGTGCGCAAGGTATTAGTGCGATTGAAAACATGGTCGGCAACGATAATGCCCTCAACCATCTTTCCGTGCCGGCTGCGTGCTTCACGCACCCGGAAGTTGCCTTCGTCGGTATGACGGAGGAGCAAGCGCGCGCGAAGGCTGAGACGGAAGGCTTTGAAGTTGCCATCTCCAAGACGTCGTTCAAGGCGAACTCCAAGGCGCTCGCGGAGAAGGAAGCCGAAGGTATGGCTAAATTGATCTATAACCCGACCTCTGGTGAGATTTACGGTATGTGGATCATGGGCTTGCACGCCGCTGACTTGATTCACGAGGCGTCCAACGCCATGGCTAACGGCACGACGTTGAAGGAATTGAAGTTCAACGTGCACGCGCACCCGACGTTGGCTGAAGTCATCGAGGTCTTGTACCACGGTGCTGAGCTCCACGAAAAGGCTGCCCCGAAAGCTCTCGCGCGATAAACGTCGTCCCCCTCTCTAGAAACTGTGACGCGCAGGCGGCAGTAGTTGAAAACATTTCTTTCTTCTCAAGCGCTTTGAACACGAAGCGCAAGTGGTAATATTACACAAAAAGTACAAACAAATCATCCTACACGTAATTCATTAATAGAAATCCTTCAACTGTTCGCGCAACTTGTCGATATCGCCAAATATGTCGATATTTTCAGACTCAACCGCGACGGAAACTGTTCTATTCGGCTGCACAGTCCCCGGAGCGCCCGGCTGGAAAGGTTGGAACGGATCTCCAAAATAGATCTTCCACAACGCTTGGCCGGCATCACTCGTGCCTAGCCACAACGATATTTCACGTACGCGAGCTTTTTGTTCCTTTGTCATAAATGGTTCTGCATCCTGTGATAAATGAAAACAACCATGCGGGGTTAGCGACAAGCCACGAAAAGAGTATCCCGTCTTAGAAAAATTAGAAAAAAAACGCGTTAAGCGTGTGTTTCGCATGCAACTCGTCTCATTCAATGGTATTCATTTCTCTTCAATGAATTTCAGATCCGAAAGATGGTGTTTTTGAAGGTGTATAATCCTCGACGAATGCGAAACTCACGCGCGACGGAAAAACGCAGAGCGAAAAGTAACCCGAGTCACACGCACCGTAAGCTTTGCGAAAACCTCAATCGTTTCCCCCGAAGGCACAGAGCCAAACTCTTGCATGTACGTAAACACATCACAGCACGCAGCGTATGCCTTTTCTTCTAGACGTCTCGTCGCGAGTGCCATGAACCAATTACTTGTCAACACTTCGTCGCCGCGTTCGCGCCCATCCGCCTTCACGTAGTCTATAATTTCCCTCGCCAGCTCCCAACGCTCCATGCGCCCGATGCCAACCAAAATACTCTTATATCCATCTAATTCCATGTTCGTCTTGACCTTATTCAGCAAAACCTCCGCCTTGAGTCCTTTCGCGTGATTCCTCAACAACGCCAGCATCAATTGGCTCAAAAACTGTTCATCCAACGGCTTCGCACCGACGCTGTACGACGATCCATCGGGATCTTTCGCCGCAAACTTGTCCCACTTTTTCGCATCTGGGGTTTTCTGCCACTTGCTGTAGTCATCCTCGTCCACGGTCTCGGCGGCGGCGTCGATGTCGTCGTATCCGCGCGTGCGAAAGCGCAGCCGCCACCGCGGTACCGGCGAACGGGACGTCGGTGTCTTCGGTGCTCGCGCAGAAGACGACGCCGAGCGCGGCGATGGTGCGAGCGGTGTAGATAGCGCGCGCGACATGCGGCGATCGCGCGCGATCGCGGCGCAGCACCGGACGCGCTCGCGTGTGAGGCAATGTCGATGTGGTCAACGGCCTCAGTGGTTAAGAAACCCCCAAAATGGATTTGTCGCGCGCGTCTGAGCGCTAATATTACCGAGGCTAGTGAAATAGTAATACAAAGCTAGAGTGTATTAGTCGTGCGATCGCGCGCGCGCCCAAGAATAGATTTTATCGTCGAGCCAATCGCTCTCTTGTGCGGTCTCGTACGCGGAGCGAACGGCTTTGATGTCTGCGTCAGCCACGACACCGTAGTTGCTGATGTGCCGTAAAGATTCTTGCAGTGGAGCGTCCTGGTCGGCTCCAACGACGAAAAACTCGCTGATCTTTGAAGTTAGGGTTTCGATGTCGTCCAAAGTGAAGACGTCGTCGAACTCTCCCTCGAGAATATTGGTCGATTCCTCGAGAAGCGTGGGCAAGTCGGAGTTCTCACTCGTCAACTGCTGCGGCCATGCTTTAGATATTTTATTCCCAGCGTTGACGAGCAGGAATCTGGTTTGCGCGTTGACGATGTCCGAGTACGACTTCGCTCTGGACGAAGCAACAAGGCTCAGGTTATGCTTGAGTGGCTCACGAAGTACGGTGAACGACTTCATCGAGCACCCTTGACTCGCCGCTTGACGCCGCAAGCTGGACAACTTTTCAGACATCTCCAACATACCCGAGCGACCAACGTGGTGAGCGATCACGTGCTGGCCTCCTTGCAGTGATTTGTTCACGACACGCCTCCAGTGTTCGTCTTCGTCTTCGTCTTGATCATCCGCGAGAGCAGAATCTGGACGTGCGTACTTGGAGCGCTCGAAGCGTTCGACGTCGATACCAATTCTGCCGAAGTGTGAAAGCAATGTCCCGCCACCAGTCCGCGGGATGTGGTAAAAGTACAAGATTCTGCACTCGCCGCTTTGCCCTTCGTCTTCCACGTTTCTAGCCACACCGAGAAACGGGGTGGTGTGATTGCGTTCAAGATTTTGTCCTTCTGAAACGTAATACGATTTCAGAAGCATCAAGCCCTGAAGCTGCGCCTCATCGGACATGTACACGCCACCAACCTCGTTCCCGACAGCAATCGACGATTTAAACGTATCTTGGCCATAATCGGACACAAAATCAGGGATACGCAGCAGAAAATCTTGCAGGCGTTTTATTTCTTCTCGGCAGTCTTTGTTGGTTTTCAAGCGCGCCCTCCGCTCTTTGGTCATGGGAACACCCAACCGTGCGGGTTTTGAATTCGCGAATTCGTGGTTTGATGTCTGTTTTGCTGGTGCGCTTGCCGCCGTAACTTTGTTTGTTTGTTTGCCCGCTTGCGCGTGCGACTTGTCCACAGTGGCGGCGGCAACCGCGACGTTGACACTCTGCTTCTCGGCGCTTTGCGCGCGCACCACGTGTTCCACAGCTTTAACAGGCTTTGCTACTGGTGTATCAGTGGCATTCACAGAATCATTTTTGACCGTCATCGTGTCCTGGTACCTTTGAAAGTCTTGCATGGATTTCTTAAAGTCGTCGCCCAACTCGCGCGGATACTCCTTCATCTCTTTTCCTTGCTGGTAATCCAATATCGCCTCACCAATCATTCGTGCTAACCCGCTCGAAGCCTCTGATAACGTCGACTCGTCCTTTAAGCCATCACCCAGCGCAGAAAGTCGCTTGAAGCCGTCCGACGGCGGCGCGGTCACGCGCCACGGAGCTTCAATCGCCAGCGACGTGAAATCAAACCCACCCTCCGTCTCCCACGCCGGACTTTCGACTCTCGCGCGTGCCGCGCGCGCATCATCGGTAGCTTGTCCCGAAACACCGCTTTGGTGGCGTTGAATCACGCCCGCAGCGCCACAGGCGACGATAGCCACCGCCGCGACCACGCTAACACCCATCCTCCTCGCGTTGGCGATCGCGCCTCTCGACGTCGACGCCGACATCGACGTCGACGTCCCATCGCGCGCATCGCGCGACGAAAGTATCGGCTCGCGTTCGCGCGCGTGCATGGCGCGCGCGACGACCGGAGCGAGCTCGGGTGCGTATCGTCGCGCGTCGGCGTGTGCGGACCGAAGCACGTCGTCTCGCCTTCACTGCGCGACGGCGACGCGCGCGATCCCATCGCCGCCGACGACGACGCCGCGCCGGTGAACGGCGAGCGCGACGGGTGCGGGCATGTCGCTGCGCGCGCCGCGCACGCGGACGCGATGGATGGCGCGTCGGGCGTGGGTCTTTGCGCTCGTGTGTGCGCTCGGCGCGCGCGTCGGGCGCTGCGATGAGGCGCTCACGCTCGAGATGCGCACCAGTGATCGGCGCGCGATCGAGAGAGACACGTACTTGTATACGGCGGTGGATATTCCGCCCGGAGCGTTTCACGTGCGGCGATTCGAGCCGGTGGCAACGCAAGATGTCGTGCATCACATGTTGTTGTACGGGTGCGCGCGAGGCGCAAAGGCGGGACTCGATAAGGTTATCGGGGGAATGTTCACCAGCGGTGCGCGCGTGGAGACGTGTGAGGATGGTACCACGCAAGCGTTGCTTTTTGGCTGGGGGAAGAACGCGCCACCGTTGCACATGCCGGACGACGCGGGATTTCGCGTGGGAGAAGGCGCGTTCAAGGCGTTGGTGCTCGAGGTGCACTATCTAGAGACGCAGAGTAGTGATAGCACACATGAAAGCGGCTTGGATGTGATCATATCGCCTGGGAAGCCTCGTTTGAGTGCGTCGGTGCTCGCGTGGGCGAGTTATTTCGAGCTGCAGCCGAAGAAAGAGGAGGAATTAGTCATGGCTTCGTGCGCGTACGATAAATCGAGGACGTTGCGCGCGTTTAGTTTTAGAGTGCATACGCACGAACGTGGTACGAGCGTGTGGCTCGATCGATTAGTTGGCGGTGATTCATACCGCGCGGTACGGTTGATGGAACGAGACCCCCAGCTGCCGCAGGAGTTCGCGGCGTTGTCATCGAGTGAGGAGTTTACGATTCAATCCGGCGACGTGTTGCGCGTGACATGTAAATTCAACACGATGAATGAGACAGCGCCCGTAGTTGCGGGATTTGGCGCATCGCATGAAATGTGCAATATGTACATTATGGTCTTTAGCGACGAGCCGCAGTATTTGTCGTGCTTGGGGAGCAATAGTACTAGGATTGGCACGTTTACAATCGAGGCGGGAGATGCGGCGACTCCAGTGACGGATTTAACCGCCGTGCGCGCGTATGAGGTAAAGAAATCATGGCCCGCGATGGGTGGCGTCGGGGGTGTACAGGCTACGAATGACGGTTCCTACGTCTGGATGTTCCACCGTGGATCGAACGTGTGGGAAAATGGAGAGGATCCGTCAAAGACTATGAAGACGATTGCAGCGAAAACGGTCGTCCGTGTCGATTTATACACTGGGAAAGTCGACAAGTCTTTCGGGGCGAACGCGTTTGTGATGCCACATGGATTGCGTATCGCCCCTGATGGATCGATGTGGCTTACAGACACCGCCTTGCATCAAGTGTTTCACTACACCGCCGACGGTGAGCTCATTCGCGCGTTTGGGTCCAGAGGCGTCAAGGCGAACGGCGCGCGAGGCTTTTGCGCGCCGGCAGACGTTCTCATTCTTGAAGACGGCTCATTCGCCGTTGCCGACGGGTACTGTAACCAACGTATTGCGAGATTTGACGCCAACGGTGAGTATGCGGGCGATTTCGATTTCCGCGGACTAGCCTCCGACGTGAGCGTCGCGCACCAATTGGCGTACGCGCCGAGTCGAGGTGAAATTGCCTTGGCCAATCGCGAAAATGCCACCGTCGTCCTCTTTGGCGCATCGAGTGGCGTTCGCACGCAAGATCCAATTGACTTGAGCGAATACGGCAAAGTGTATGGGTTGACGTACATGGCGAGCTCCATCGAAGGCTTGCGTGGATACTACGCCTTGTGCTGGAGACGAGACGGCGACGGACGAGCGCACCTCGTGCGTTTATTTTGGCCCGAGTCGTCGACAGCTCGCGCATTGACTTCCACGCCACCAAACATATACGCATGGGCGTTGCCGAGCGACATTACCACCCCGCACGTCGTCGCCGTGCAATCCAGCAAAAATGGAGGCACCGACGCGTGGGGCCCCGGACTCACGGTACACATCGCGTCCACGACATCCGGCTCGTCTGGTAACTACCGCCGATTCTGGCTCGGGTCAAGCGACCCTAAATCTCGCGAGCTCGGCGTGCGCACGCACATCACCGACCCCGCCGACCCCGCCGACGACGCCGACGACGTTCGATTCC
>Ga0255769_10001568_pt1 | contig 25830 bp, 42 predicted proteins | sample 041ome_9_FD_179637 | JGI IMG/M metagenome (GOLD analysis project Ga0255769, IMG submission 179637) | Coastal salt marsh microbial communities from the Groves Creek Marsh, Skidaway Island, Georgia - 041413US metaG (version 2) | ecosystem: Environmental > Aquatic > Marine > Intertidal zone > Salt... | reverse complement strand
TAAAATTTGGTACATCCAGTGCCGAAAGTTTAACTTTGTCTTTTTGGGTTAGAAGCAATAAAACAGGAACCTATGCAGTTTGGTTTTATGCAGATGTAGGAAATAAATCATTTTCAAAAACCTATACAATAGATAGTGCTGATACTTGGGAAAAGAAAACAATAACTATTAATGGTGATACTGCTTCTAGTTTTAGTAATAATAACAGTATCGGTTTAAGAATTAATTGGTATTTAGCAGCGGGTACAACATACACATCAGGAACTTTACCTACTGATTGGCAAACAGACTCCAATGGTGATAGAGCAGTCGGTCAAGTAAACCTAGCCGACAGTACATCTAACGAATGGTACATCACAGGAGTACAACTAGAAGTCGGTACATCTGCTAGTGACTTTGAGTTCATACCTCATGATGTTCAATTACAAAGATGTTATAGATACTATGAAAAAATTGGAACTAATGGAGAAGTATATAAACCTATTGGGGTTGGAGTTAAAGTTAATACAGACCACACATATACAAATATTTTCTTTAGAACAATAAAAAGAACAAATAATCCAACCTTTTCTTTTAGTAATTTAGTATCAACTGATAGGCAATCTACAGATGCAGATTGCACAGATATTGATGCAGCTTATACAGATAGTCATGGAGTTCATGTAAGATTTTCACATTCAGCTTATGGTGCAGCTAGAGATGCAGCTTTAATAACAGGTGACCCAAGTACCACACCTTCATACTTCATAGCAGATGCGGAGTTATAAATGATACAAACAGTTAAAAAACAATACGAAGATAATTATGACGGAACAAAAAAGTTTAGTAATCTTTACAAAGTAACTTACGAAAATGGTGAGGTTTTATATGTTTTTCATTCAGAAGAAAACCGCCACTACCAAGAAATACTAGAATGGGTAGCGGAAGGAAACACAATTACAGATAATGGGGGTGGTGAGTAATGGCATACATAGGCAAAAGTCCAACACAAGGTAGATTCATCCTCTTGGATGATATCTCAGGTAGCTTTAATGGTTCATTAACATCCTTCACCTTACAATCAGGTGCAGTCAATGTTTTACCTGAGAATGAACAGAATTGTATTATTAGTATTTCAGGGGTTGTTCAGTATCCGAATGACGCATACACCATCAGCGGTAGCACAATAACATTCACATCCGCTCCATTATCCAGTGATACATTTAGTGGTGTGGTTTTAGGGAATGTCTATGATATTGGTACACCCAGTGATGCATCCGTTACAGCCTCCTCTTTAGGTTCAACATATTATTCCGTCAACAATCAGACCTTTACAGACATTACAGTAACATCAAATAAAAACGCTATAGTCGCAGGACCGATTACAGTATCAGGCACATTGACTATTGCATCAGGGAGTACATTCGTAATCGCATGAGTACATTAGAAGTAAATACAATTAACCCTCAATCTGGAACAACTATTACGATTGGTGGTAGTGGAGATACAGTAACACTAGGCAGTGGTGCAACACAGAGTGGATTTGGTGGAGTTAATACTCCTAGTTTTTTTGCTACAGCTTCTTCACAAACAACAATAGGTAATTCTACTTGGACACAAATAACTTTAAACTCTGTTTCCTATGACACAGATAGTGCTTTTTCTAGTAATACATTCACTGTTCCAACAGGCAAAGGTGGTAAATATTTATTCACTTGGCAAATAGTTTTTGAAAATATGAATGACCACGATTGGACTGAATCTACATTATATATAAATGGCTCTATAAATAACTATTCATATAGAAGCCAACAAACATCTTTTCCTACAAATGGTTTTCCAGGACATAGCTTTGGTTCTGTAATTCTTACTTTATCTGCTGGCGATACAGTTAAACTTTATGGTTCACATGATTTAGGAACTAATACCACAACAACTAATTCAAAAACATTTCTTTCAGGATTTAAATTAATAGGAGCATAGATGAGCATATTAAAAGTTAATACAATACAGGATAAGGGTGGCAATACTATTATCTCTAGTGATGGTGCTGGTAATTTAACACAATCATTTGCGGCTAATACTCCAGCATTTAGAGCAAGGTTATCTAGTAATCAATCAGTAAGTGGCTCAACATGGACTGTTCTTTCTTTAGCTACAGAAGATTTTGATATTGGTAGTTATTTTGATACTTCTACTTATAGATGGACACCTCCATCAGGTAGATATGTTATAAATGGTCAAGTTAGATTATCTACAGGTATGTCTTATATGTATGTTGCAATTTACAAAAATGGAACAACAGAACAAGTAATGGCTCAAATTGATGCATCGAATGCTGGTATTCAAAATATTAGTGGAATCATAGAACCAAACGGAACTGATTATTATGATTTAAGATGTTATCTAGCGAGTAGTGGAACTATAGCTGCTGGATATGGTTTTACATTTATGGGTGGATACAAAATTATAGGAGCATAAAATGAGTAGCATAATAAAAGTAAATACATTTCAAGACGCAAACGGAAATGCTCTATTCTCATCTGATGGTAGTGGTAATGTAACAACAAGTGCAAGTGGATTACAGAATACTCCAGCTTTTTATGGTCAATTAGCATCAAGCCAAGTTGTTTCAAGAAACACTCAAACTAAATTGACTGGTATGACAGCACAAGAAATAGATACAGATAGTGCTTTTGACGGAACTACTTTTACAGTTCCTAGTGGTAAAGCTGGTAAATATTTTATTTATACAGGAGTATTTGCAAACTTTAGTGACTGTGGAAACGATGGTGAAACAATACAATTAAATATATTTAAAAATTCAAGTTCTTTTAAAGAAGGAAAATACTCATCAGCAGCAAATAATCAGTTGATATTTTTCCCTGTTTATCTTGGAATAACAATGGATTTGTCTGTAGGAGATACGATAGAAGCGTATGTTCTTTTAGCAGATGCTTCTGCAAATACAGGAATGAAAGCACAAGAAGGTCAAACATTTCTTGGTGGATATAAATTAATAGGAGCATAACATGGCAATAACTCGGATTATAACACCTTCCATTACTGATGATGCAGTGGATAACACAAAGCTAGACTTAGCTTCTAACTATGCCTTCACTGGTACTGTGAGTGGTGCGAGTGATTATGTAAAAATTACAGAAACAGTTTTAACATCTGATGCAACATATGTTAGTTTTACATCAAGTGGTTCCCCTAATATATTCAGTTCTGATTATAAAAAACTTCATTTTTATTTTAGTAATTGGAAAGGTAGTGGTACTACAACAGATAATGCAAATTTAAAATTTAATGTTTCTACTGATGTTGGTGCAAATTATAATATAGCTAAAACATCTTGTTTTACTCAAGCATATCATAATGCTTCAGGTGCTGGAGGTGCTATTGGATATGAAACAGGCTATGATTCTGCTGGTTCAACAGGAGATATAAATCTTATAGCAATATTAGGAGCAAATACAGATAAAAGTAATGGTTTGATGCTTACACTAGAGCAACCACATTCAACAAGTTCTTGGAAATCATATAGTTGTTTTACGTCAGTTATAACTGGAGGAGCAGTTTCCAATACTTATAATTACAGCACTATAACAACAGGTAATATTCAAACAACCTCTGCTATTTCAGGAATTAGATTTACAATAGTAAGTAATGCTGGAAGTCCTGAAACAGGAGTAAAAGCTGGAGCCATACTATCAGTGTATGGAGTTAAATAATGATTAAATATGTAAATGGAATAGAAATAAATTTAACAGATGCAGAAATTGCAGAAATAAATTCAACTTATACAGCAGAATATTCTTATAATTTTAATATGCAAATTTTAAGAGCAAAAAGAAATCAACTACTAGCAGAAACAGATTGGGTAGTTTTACCTGACAGTCCTATTGCAGATAAGACTGCTTGGGAAACTTATAGAACTCAACTGAGAGATATAACCAATGGATTAACTACTGTTGAACAAGTCGAAGCAGTCGTATTCCCAACAAAACCTAATTAAAGGAGAAAACAAATGGCACAACTAAGTACAAAAATAAAAGAGTATCTAAAGGCTAACTCAGTAAACGAGGTGGACTTTACTACTGATGTTCTTTTACAAGATGATGGTCAAGGTGCATACATTAAAGAGTGGAATATCTCAGGTGTATCTAAGCCGTCTGATAGCGACTTATCTGCTGTTGAATCTGCTGCTAATACTGCTGAAGCTAATGCTCAAGTAGTGGCTACTAGAACATCTCTTTATGGCTCAATCGGTGAACAGATTGAGTACATAACAGAGAATGGTTTAGATGCATGGCAAACTAAAGTAGCACAGATTAAAGCTGATAATCCAAAATCATAAATGAAATATTTAGTATTAGTTTTTATACTATTAAGTGGATTAGCTTATGGTGAAACTAATACCGTATCCAGTACCGTTACTGGAACAACAACAGTAGACAAAACACCAAGCACAGCTTCAGCACCTAGTGTCATCGTGAATAATCAAGACGTATGTACAACAGGTGCAAGTGCCGCAGTTCAAACACAGATACTCGGTATTGCAGGTGCAACAGTGAATACTGATGAGAACTGTGAACGACTAAAATTATCAAGAAGTCTATATGGTATGGGTATGAAAGTGGCCGCAGTATCCGTACTCTGTCAAGACCCTCGAGTATTTGATGCGATGGAAATGGCAGGAACACCTTGTCCTTACTTTGGAACAATAGGGGAAGTGGCTCAAGCAGGATGGGATAGTCATCCTCACCACAAACCTCATGCAATCATAGAGAAAGAGAAAATTGATAAGAAAAATAAAATTACTAGTGGCATCACTTTGGGTTCTTTGTTGCTACTCATTTTACTCTAACGCATACGAACAACAATATTACGTAGGTGATACTGGACCTAATAGTGGAACAGTTACGAGTGTTGTATTAAACTCAGTACTATCCGATACCTCTGTGGAAATGGTAGGTGACTTTGAAGAAACAACCTACACATATGTTTATACAGAAACAGTAGTAGAAGATGTACAGACAACACAACAAGTAACAACTACGACTTATGAAACTGTAGAACAAACTACGGGTGATATAATTAATAACACTAATCTAACTGATGGCAGTGTTACTTGTACAACCCAAGGTACAGGAGTTTATTATGACCCTAATGGATGTGGAAGTCATGTTAGAATTTGGGATGACGGACATATCTCTAATGATGGTGGATTTCAGTTTCAAACAGATTTAGATAACTATTTAACACAAGATGAAATCAATTATGGTTTTGATGTTACAGCTTCTAATGATGTGTATACCAGTTCTAATACAACTAACTGGTCTATTACTTTAAAAGTTATTGACCCTACAACAGGAAATGATACGCAAACATCCTATAGTTGGTTATTAAATCAAGGATGGAACAATAATCTTAGTGTTACCTTAGAAGTACCTGAAAATAATTATAGTTCGAATAGCATATTATACTCAACATTTTATGGTACAGATGTTAATGGTATTAACTGGACTATTACTCCAACAAACTTTTATACGAGTATAGACTACTTTGAACTAGCTCAAGTGATTAGTACGATTGAACAGATTATTACTAATCAGATTGAAACATCTCTAACGACTACAGAGTATGAAACTGATTCTGTTTATATACCACCTGTTATGGTAGATGTGTATGAACCAGTTATAGAAACCGTAGCAGATTTTACAATAGAAGTTTCTACAGAATTTGATTCCTTTGAAATGAATTTTGAAGTTACTGAATCTGACAGTGGCGATATGCAAATTGAAATCTCTAGTATGGATGAAAGTGGGGATATGGAAATAGAAGTCATTGAAGTAGAAATGGAAGAGACTTCACCTGAACCTCAACAAGAACAAGAAGCAGAGGAAGAGCAAGAAGAAAGCGAAGAATCTTCTGATGATACTAAAAAAGAATCTACTTCTAAGTCTACAAAAGAAAAAGTAGCAGAAGTAATAATGGCAAAAGTAATGGAGACTGCAGATACTGTTGCTATCAATAACACAAAATTAGCAGTCATGGCATCTTTAGCAGATACCGAAGGATTTAGTGAGTATCAAGCTAAAGCATTACAAGATGCTGAGTTATACATAAGTGAAATTATGTATGGTAATGAACAACTTGTAGACCCTTATGCCCAACCTTATAGCATGGCACAAGACTACATTATGGAACAAATGGTAAATCAACAATATGGCAGAAATTGAATTTGCAGGATTAAAGTTTAAAGGTGGGAAAATGGTGGGTATTATTATTGCCCTATCTACACTTGTCGGTGGACTTTATGGTGCATTTGAAGTCTATAAAGATTACCAAGATATGAAAGCAAAGATACAAGAATATACTGCACCTGACCTTACATATATAGAACAAGAAATAGCAGTATTAAAAACAGAGATTGATAGTGTGTTAGATGAAGTAACAATTGTGGCTGACGTTGCTAAGGAATTAAAGAATGACCTAAAAGCTGATGTTAGACGTATTGAAACAATTGTAGAAGACGTAGAACAAAGAGTAAAAGAGGATTCAAGAGAACAGGATAAAGAGTTAAAGGAACTAAAAAAAGAACTTGAACTGATTATCCAGAAAGCCCTGAATAACCCCTTAAATGCCCTTAATTAATCTAAAGGAGAAACGTATGTCATTAAAAAAACTAGAAGAAGAAGTTTCTAAACTTCGCAAAGATAACAAAGTATTGAGAGCAGAGAATAAAGAATTAGAAACACATAATAAATTTCTACTGGATAGATTAGAAACATGGGCAGAAAGAAATTTTCAAGAAAGACAAAAGTGGATGAACATGACCGTAGATGAAGTCATTGCAATTAACAAAAATAAACCTGACTATGCTAAGGAAAAAGAATTAGCAAAAGCATGGGATGAACAAAGTGAACGTGTATCTAAAATGAAGGTGGCAAACGGATGAACTTAGACCTGAAAACAGTATTACCTTATTTAGTATTATTGGTAACGATTGGTATGACTTGGGGTATGTTTTCAGAAAGACTCGATGCAGTCGAATCTAAAGTCGATGCAGTCACCCAAATGCAACAGGATATAGCAGTAATAAAAGAAAAGATTATGTGGATGGAAGCATACTTAATTAAAGGGAGTAATTAATGGCATTAAAAGAATTTACGGAATTACCAAATGATTTACAGCAAAAGTTTGGAAGTGCAGAAGAGTATAGAAAAGCTATGGAACAAATCAATCCTGTGCCTATGCCTTCTTCAGACCAAATGGATGCTAATAATGGTTTAACTCCACAAACAACTTTAACTGACCCTTCTCAATATGTACAGGCCCAAGTCGGTGCAGCAGTTACTCAACCTACATTACCTCAAGGTACATCCGTATTACCTAATCTCGCATTACAACAAGTTACTCCTGAGACATTACAAACAACTCCTGGATTAGAAGGTCAAGTACAGGCCGTTACTCCCACAACTACTGTAGCCCCAACAATTCCTACAACAGAAGCCCCAAGTGCTACACAAATTCAACAAGCCCAAGTAACTACTGCCCCTCAATATCAAGCAGTCACCACTGGTGCTGTACCTCAAATGGTAGCAGAGACAGGTGTTGTAACTCAACCTATGGTGGCGGCTCAAGAAGACTTAACAGCCTTACCACCGGAAGCAACCGTTCAAGGTCAACTCGCTAATATTTCCAAAGCCATAGAACAATCTGTATCTGAAGGTAAACCTTTACCTGCTTTTGCTCAAGGTGCAAAAAGATTAGTCGATGCCGCCATGCAACAGCGAGGTTTAAGTGCATCGAGTATTGCCGCTGAGGCTTTAGCAACAGGTGTCTTACAATCATCTATTCCAATTGCTCAACAAGATGCACAATTTTATCAACAAGCAGTATTTCAAAACTTAAACAATAGACAACAAGCTGCCGTTTTAAATGCTCAACAGTATTTCCAAATGGATATGGCCAACTTATCCAATAGACAACAAGCAAGTTTAACAAACATACAATTAAGACAACAGTCTATGTTATCTAACCAAGCAGCAGAAAATGCTTCACTACAATTCAATGCACAGAGTCAAGCACAAACAGACCAATTCTTTTCGAGTTTACAAACACAAATTGCTACTAACAATGCGACAAGACAAGATGCAATGAAGCAGTATACTTTAGCTGAAGCTAATAAAATTGCCGCTCAAAATGTACAAAATGAAATTGGTGTATCAGAAGCCAATGCTCAAAGAGAAGCTACTATCAATCAGTTTAATGCTCAACTAGAAGACCAAAGACAAAGATTCAATGTAGAGAATCAGAGATTAATTGACCAATCCAACGTAACATGGAGACGTAGTATTAATACATCAAACACTGCCTCTATTAATGCGGCGAATCAAACAGATGCACAAAATCTTTTAAACATATCTAACTTCGGTTTATCTGCACTATGGCAACAATGGAGAGATGAGGCCTCTTGGATTAATACAGCATCAGAAAATTCAAAAGACAGGGCCCATAATATTGCGATGGCCGCTCTAGAAAGAGAAGCAGAATTAGAATTATTAGACGAAGAATCTAAAGGACAATTAAATACTATTATCGGAGCAATAGGTTTAGAAATATTTAGTAAGGCAATATCATAAGGAGTAAACATGGCTTTAGGAATCGGTGAAATATTAGGAATAGGGGCGAGTATATTAGGTCGCTCATCAGCTAGTGCAAAATCAGGAATGACTGCCGCAGAGGCAAAGCTAGCCTATGATTTTGAAGAATATAAAATGCCTGTAGGAAAACCTGAACAAGCTGTTCCTGTTAAATTTGGACAATCTTCAGCCCAGTATTCAGAGTTTTTACAAGCGTGGGATAATTTTTTAAATAACGATTATGCCGAAATGGCTAAAAGGATAATAGGATAATGGCATTAGAAAGACAACAAAATCCCTTTGACGCACCTATTCCTGGGCAATCTTTAACAGATACACCCAAGAACTATGTGTGGGAAAATCCTCCAAGATTTACCAACAAAGAAGATGCGGCAAATTTTATATGGCAAAGACTTCAACGAAAACCTACATTAACAAAAATTATTTTAATGTTAGAAACAGGTATGTCTGTAGAAAGTATTACACGAGTAATCGTATTTTCTGGATTCGTAGAAGGTGAGTTTAATGTAGACTTAGCTATTATCATTACACCTGTAGTACAAAAAATGGTACTAGCTATCGGTAAAGCCGCAGGTATAGAGAAGATTAAATTAAGTAAACCAAAAGCAAAAGAGACAAAACAACTCTTAAAGAATTTATATAAAACAAGAAACTTTGCTAGAGATATAAACGATATGGAAAAAAATAAAAAGAAACAAGAGGAAGAATCAGAAGAAGAACCAAAAGGTTTAATGGCAAAGAAGGGAGATGAATAATGGGATTGCTTAGTTCAAAAACATTAAGGCAATTAGCTATAGGTGCAGGAACACAATTAGCGTATCGTATGGATGAAGCTAGAAAAAGTGGTGAACAAGGTTTAGAAGATTTAAAAGTAGCTAGAAAAGAAGTAGATGAGGAAGTAGCTAATATTAAAAAGAATTATGATTCTGCTTTAACTGTTGGTGCATCTGTTGGCGGTGGAACATTTGCTAATTTCTTGTTTGGAACAAATGATATTGAATATATCGCAGCTCTTGGACAAATGGCTCCTGATAATAGAAACGATGCTATTTCTGAATTAAAGAAAAATTTTGAATCTTTACCTAAAGAAGAAAGAGATAAGTTTGAAGACTATACAAAAGTATCTAAACAAAAGTTTTCTTCAGATATTAATTCTTCTAAGATTAAAAATGGATTACAGGTTACAAACAATATGGGTACAAACACTACAAACTTTTTATCTAAGTTAATGTTTGAAGCACCTAAAGATATAAAAGAAAAACAAGAAGCTGTTGTATCAGGATTCCAAGAACCTGAAATACAACCTCCTACTCCCGTAACAGGTGGCTATGAAGCTATTAGACCATCAACATCAGCTATCACTATTGACCAAGGAGATATACTATCATATTTAAAAAATACAATTGACACCTTAGGTTTTAGTGATAAAGAAGCAAGAGCAAACTTTGAAGCTGACTACAATACTTTAGTGACAGGAGACCCTGCATCTAAAGCTAGGGTAGTACAGAAGTATTACTATCCAGTTTATCAAACTAAAGTGCCAATATCACCTACCTCATCCGCAGTAACGGGCCAACCCGATGTAGCGGAAGATTGGCAAGATTATTTTAAACCGAATTACACAGACACTAATACTTAGGAGATACAATGCCTAATATAAGGATGCCCGATGGTATAGTCGTTAAATTTCCTGACGATATGCCAAAGGAAGAAATACAAAAATTAATAGAGGATAAGTATAAAACTCTACAAAAAGAAGACAATCAAGATAAAGAACTTGATGATGAATCTATTGGTATTGGTGAATCAATAACTGATAAATCTACTACACTTGGTTCTCGAGTGTATAACATGTATAGGTATGGCATCGAATCAGGATGGAACGCCTATGAATCTACAGCACAACAAGCCTTTGCAAATATCCCCGGATTATTTTTAACAGCAGAAGAACAAAAACAAGCTAGACTAAAAGATGCACCCAAAGAAGAGGGTGGCAGATTTAAAGCTATGCTTTCATCATGGTATGACTTCCATAAAGACCAACAAGAAAAAGACGAAGCACAAATGGTGGAAGCTAAAAAGAAAGCAGGTACAGGATTTACACAATCTGTTATTCAAGGATTAGCACAAACACCAGGAACAATTGCTCTATACGCACCCGCAGTAGTAACAGGCGGTCCTGTTGGTGGATTTGCAGGTATGAATATGTTATTAGAATCTGAAAAGAAAGAAGGCGAAACAGGTTTTGAATATGCAAAAAGAGTAGGACTTGCAGGTGTAGAAGGTGGGCTAAGTGGTAAACTATTACAAGGCTTAAATATGTTTGGCATACCTACAAGATTAACAGGTATGGCTTTAATGGGTGCTTCAGGACCTGCAGAAAATGCAGAAGAAAGAATTGCCAATGCTACAACATTTGCTGTTCTAGGTTTAGTAGGACCTAAATTAACAGCACAAAGTAAAATAGATACTGTTGTTGAAAACTTTGGTAATAAAACAAAAGAATTTTTAACAACACAAAAGAATATAAGAGAAGCAGAAAAAGCTATAAGCAATACTGAGAAATCTCTAGCGGCAATTATTGACCAATATAATTTATACGAAAAGAAAGTTGGGGATTTAAGTGTACAACAAAACAGTATCACTGCAAAAAAAGAAAGAGCAAAAAGTGAAGAAAAGAAAAACGAATATGATACACAAATAAAAAATATTAGTACAGAAATAAACTCTTTAAATTCTCAAAAAGGAAAATTAAAAGATGATATGGAAAGTATTAGTGCTGTCATAAGAGACCACGGACTATTCTCTACAAAGTTTATGAGAGACTTTGATATGGTTGCATCACTAACACCAACAGAAGCTAAGTTAGTATTAGTTGGTGGTAAAGAAATTACAAGAAATAGAAAGAAGAAAAATGCTGAAGGTAAATATGAAATAGTAGAAGAAAATATAACTATCCCTGTAGCTAATACAAAAAAGATGACACCTATAAAGGCAGATACTTTATGGGAAACTGCTATGAATCTCTTTACAAAAGGTGGAAGAAGACAGGCATTACCTGCAAAGTTTTTAGGTGATTATCCTGTAGCAAAATATGGAGTGGATTTAGTAAGTAAGTATGTTATGGAAGTCAATTACATGACTCAATTATTTTTAGAAAATCCTAAAGCGTTTCAAACATCTAAGATAGAAAAGGTATCGGGATTTAATCCAATGCGTTATTCAAGTCTTACACCATCCGAAGGTGGTGCGTTAGTTCGTTGGAAAAGATTATCAACAAATGAACAACTAAAAGTAGTTGAAACAATGAAGACTTTAAATGATGAGTATACTCTATATAGAAAATTAAACAAAGAAGAAAGACTAAAAGATGATAGGTTTGATAATAAAACAGGTGAAGCTACACCAGGATATGTAGGTACATTTGGCTTATCACAAGAAGGTATTGTAGCCATGAAAGATATTCAAAAATCTTTTGATGGAATACAAAAAATATATAATGATTTTGCTATTAACTATGGCGGAAAGAATGTTTCTAAAATAAATAAAAGACCAAACTATTTCCCACAAATATACTTAGGTGACTATAAAGTATTTGTAAACACTAGTAAAGGGGATTTGGTTGGCGTATATGGTGCAGATAATATAAAACAAGCTAACAGAATTAAAGACGACTTAATGAAAGATAATCCTGAATTAACTATTAATGTCCGTAGTAAAACTGTAAGCGAAGTTAAAGACTATTCTGCAGAAATGTTTCAAGACATTATGCAACTGGCTAATAGAAATAAAACAAATCAAAAAACAATTGATGCTATTGATAAATTAGTTACTAATATATACAGAGAAAAAGGATTCAATATCCGTAAGATGACTAGAAAAGGAAAGGTTGTTGAAGGATATTTGGGAACATATGGAAGTTCTAGAAAACGATTACAAGATTTTGAAAAAGCAATCACTATGTATATCAATGGTGGTATTCAAAGTGCATTTAGAATGAAGTTAGCAAATGACTTTACAACATTTTATAAAACACCTATATCCAATAATGTAGGGATTAGAGGGCAAAAAACAATAGCGGATATTTACCCTACTGATTTCCAATTAGCAGAAACTGTAAGAAAAAATGCTACAGGATTACCTATTAATGAACTTGTAAAACAAATGAGAGGAAGTCCAATAGGGTCTCAGCTAGAATCTGCTATAAGTAAATGGTATATTAAATCCGCAAACTTGGCTAATACTTGGTTCTTGTTAGCACTGAATCCTAGATTCTTAATGTTACAGGGAATACAACCTCTTCAAATGTTGCCTCAAAAGTTAGCAGGAATGTCAGCAGAAATAAAAGGTAGTAATATGATTGATGCTACTGCCCACGCTTACTACTCTGTTGCTTTAGGGATGATGCGTACATTTAAACCTACAGAGTTTAACATTGCTTTAAATAAATCTGCAGTTAGACAGGGCGTTATTACAGAGGCTATGTTGAAAGAATATCTTGGGGAAACTTATTACTCTAAAGGGAAAATTAATCCTAAAGGATTGGGTAAAAAGATATGGGGTACTGTTAAAGGTACTGTTCCTGCAGGATTTATGGAAAGATTTACACGACTACAAGCAGTTAATACAGTCGGTGAACATATGTTATCATTAGGATATAGTAAAGAGTTTGTAATTAAACAAGCACCTTATCTTGCAAATAAATTAATGGTGGAATATCACGCATCTCAAAGACCTCTTATCTACAGTATGGCAGGTGCGATATCTAGACCAGCAGGATTGTTCAAAACTTATGCTCACAATTGGTATGCACAAATGGTAGAGGCTATTCAAAAGGCAGAGTTTAAACAATTAACTATTGGTAGACAAAAACTACCTATCCCCATACCTAAAGGACAAACAACACAATTAGCAAACTTTGTTGCAAGTCAAGCTATATTTGGTGGACTAAAAGGTGTTGTGGGAGTTACGTTTATTGATGCTTTAGTTAAAGGATTAAATGCTACAGGATTAACAAACATGAGTACCCTAAGTGACCTATTAATTAAATGGGGATTACCGGATGTATTCTTCTTTGGTGGTCCTTCTACTGTACTAAATGCTGATATGAGTAATTCTTTACAGGCACCAACTACAGACCCAACAGAACTTATAACTTTTCCTAGTTTAGAGTTTTCTTTTAATGCAGCATCGGGCATATTAGAACTATCTAAACACTATCTTAATTACAAACTAGGTGAGCAATTAACAGGTGAACCTTTATTAGACATAACACCTATTCCCCCATCTAAAGTAAGAGATGCATGGAAAAAAGTTACACCGACATCTTACCATGGTTGGATTGAATCTTGGTATCAAGGTAAAGATAATCCTTTTTATATTAAAAATTCTGTAGACAACTACAAAAGAGATGAGGAAGATTGGTGGGCTAGAAAATGGTTGGCTATGAGAAGTTTAAAAGAATCTAAGTATATGACATTTACCTACATGATGAAACAACAAATGGGAAAAGAGTCTATGGGTAAAAGCGATATAGCAAGACTAATGGCAGAATCTTTTATAAAATTTCAAGGTGATATAGGTCAAGCGTGGCAACAATGGATGTATGACCTAGCAGAAGAAAAAGGATTTAAGAATCCTAAAGAATTACACGATGCTATCAAGAGACAATTAAGTGGTATGCAACAAGACTTCTTTGATAAGATGTCTAAAGGTGGAATAACAGAACAAGAAATGGACATATATGAACAAGCCGAAAAGAACGGCATAGTGGGGGATGAATAATATGTTAGGGGGATTACCAGTAGAAATGATTACAATGCTAGGCTCTAGCTTACTCGGTGGAGTAATGTCTATATGGGGGCAAAGCATTAAGGCAAAACAAGACGAACAAAAGATGTTATTAGCACGGGCAGAATTTCAAATGAAAGCCGTTGAGAGTGCAAGGACTTATGAGAACAAAGGATTCCAATGGACTAGAAGAATCATAGCTTTAACGGCTGTGTTCTTTGTTATTGCATGGCCTAAAATAGTACCTGTAATTATGGATATTCCTGTCATCTTAACATGGACAGAATTTAAACCAGGTTTTTTGTTTCTCATAGAGAAGAAAGAAGTATTAATGGACAGAGCATTTGCAGGTGTAGTGATTACCCCTCTCGATACACACCTTATGTCATCAATAGTGGGGCTATACTTCGGTGGGAGCTTAGTGAAAAAATAATGGCATTAGATATTACAATACCGGTAAGAAAAAGACAAGAACAAAAACCTACATACAACGAAGTTTTAAGAACAATAGAGGAACAAAAATTAAAAAAAACAGAAACTGAAAAAGCATTAAATTTTATAGAAAAAGATTTATCTGCATCTCAAAAGAAAAATATAGTAGAGTACTTAGATAAAGTAGCAGATATAGAAAGTAGCGGTGGCACAGATGTTTATGGAAAAGATGCAGAAGGTATATTTCAATTTAAGGTGTCTGACAATTCTTTTCAAGATGCAAAGGATAGATATGTAAACTTAGCAAAAGAAAAAGTACCTAATTGGATATACACCGCAAAGACTCCTATGGAATTAGACTGGGATTCTCAGAGAGCATTGACTGTTATTAACATGATAATGAGAGACCCAAAAACAAAATCAAGAGAATACCTTATGGATATAGCTAATAAAGGATATAAAAATAATACTAATTCATTCTATCTTTGGAAAAAATTTCACCAAGCAGGTCCTGATAATCCACAAGAAGATAGTAATGCTCTAAGAAAATTAGGATTGAATATTAGTTTAAACGATTTATAAACCTTTGCATATCTTCCGATAGTTCTTCAAACTTAAACTTCGTTTCATTAGCTAGGCCGACAAGAATGTTAGAGTGTTGGAAGTCAGGGTACTCTTCTTTAAGATGTTTATATAATACCCTAGAGTTTACTGTATGTTCATCTATTACTAAATTAAAATCTCTATTAATACCTAACGAATAGAATCCAATATCAATTTTAAAATCATACTTTCTTCTTATTAAATTCTTCCAATCTCTCATCCTTTCCTCCCTCTAGTTTTAACATAGTCTCCATAATTCTATACACTTCTCCATAAGGTTTGGTCCACAAATACTTTAAGACTTCCTGTCTTTGTTCTTCATTTATCAAATAGTTCTTCATTTCTTTTCCTCTCTTTTTCTAATTCAATTTTTTCTATTTCCATATTGATGATGTTATATATATCATCAAAGAATACTTTAAGATTAGCGTAGGTTGTTTCAAACACACTCTTCTCTTTAGCGTTTTTCATTTCAAATGCATCTAAGGACACTAACAGTTTACCTGTAAAAGGGTCTTTAATTACTCTCATCATACACCTCTAGTTCATCTATTAAAAATTTATAAATCCTTCTACCTTTTATACTTTGATATTCTCTACCATTTAAATTTGGATTTTTTAGTATATAAGTATCAGGAAAAACCCTTTGATTGTTTTTATTTTTGTAAGTTATATCTATAAGTAAATCTGTATTTAATCTAAAATCAGCTACACCAATACTATTATCTTTCCAAACAGGTTCTTTTATTTCATACTTGTTCATACTGCTTTATCAACCTTTGCAGATACCACTCTGCTTTCTTTAAATCTTCTAAACCATTCTTCCTTTTAAATCTAGTAACATACTTAATCACATTACCTTGGAAATAATCCATGCTGTTTGATTCTATATAATCAGCAGTTTCAATTCCTTCTTTATAGTAAGACGGATTAATCTTATCCATAGTTTTCTACATCCAATAAATCTTTTAGAGGAACTAGCCAACCCCATGAAGTATTACTATCTCCCCCTGGAACAGAACGATACTTATTTTTTTCAAGAATCTTTTTTAATCTATCTGTCTCTAAAGAAATAGCAAAACAGAATTGTTTTCCTCTATACAAATTAATAGTCCAATACTTTGATTCTGTTGTATTTATCCCACTATCTTTACCTCTGCTTTTGTATTCACAAAAGTGATTACCACTCTTAATCCACTTGTCTATCTCGGACTTAACTTCTACATTATCACCCTTTAATATTTCACCTATTATTTTTTCCCCACTCTTACCTACCTCTAAGTCGTATCTAAAATCTGAATTATGTTTCATTAGTTTAATTTCTTTCTCCAATCTTGGATATTTACTACATTATCAAGTCCGTCTTTGTCGATATCTTTTTTTTTATTCTCAATCTCAGCAACACTTAACCCAATTTCGTAGACCATGTCAGGGTCATCAAGGGCTATTTGACAAAGCCCCATTGCTACAGTATAACACATAGCTTTTTGTTCGGTATCTTGTTCATAGTTAGAATGTAAACCACAGGCAAATTTATTGTTGCCATAAGGCTTAATGATAATAACAACACTGTCGTTATCTATTGGTACTCGTTTCATCTAAAGCCTCCTTAGCATTATTTAGTTCTACATACCAACTAAACTTAGGGTTTCTAGCTTTAGACTGTTGTTGGGGCAAGTATTGAATGTTATCACCCCAACATTTATATTTATACTCACAGAAAGAACACACAGTACCCAAAACTTTATTACCTGTCGGCTTTTGATAGAACATTTCTTCAACTAGTTCAAAGCATCTTTCAAAAGGTTCTTCCTTCATCAAGGCTTTGATATTCTTATAAACAGTATCCATAGCTTTTTTTCTATACTGTTCATCTTCTTCAGGTGGACTACTTAATAATAATTCTCCAGTAGATTTATTAACAACAATCCAACCACCGAAAGGTTTGGAAGTGGCTTCCGAATACAAGTAACCTTGTGGTAAGTATCCGAAGATATCATCCTCTGAAAACTTATCAAATCCGCCACCTTGCTCACCAAACTTTTTTTCAAAGGCAAACGGTGATGCACTCTTGATATCATAAACCTTATCATCTATGATGATATCGTATGTACCTTTTATATCGAAGTATTCTGTTTCTAACTTCACATCACCCTGTAAACCATTGATGTTTGCCTTAACTGTTTTTAATAACATTACTACAACTGCTTCTAGTATGTCACCAAATAAATTTCTTAACTTGTAATTATAATTGTCTAGGTTCTTTAGTGACTCATCACCAAAGTATTTTTTTTCCATTTGTAATTGGCATAGAGGTCTGCCAATATTAGACATTCTAATTCTAAACGCTTTTTCTCGTGTGTCTGTAAATTGTTTTTCTACGGCCTTACCACAATCCTCTTTAAACTCTTTGAGTATATCCTTGGGTATAGCAACAGGCTCGTTTTGAGCCTGTGCTAAAAATGATTTTACTTCTTCTAAGAAAGTCAAGCTGACATTTCCTGTAAAATAATTTCATCATCTAAATCGTCTGCCGTAGTAGATGATTTATGTTTTCTCTTTAATGCCTCAGCATACTCTTTCTTGACATAATCATTCTCAGTTTTAATATGTTCTTTAAACATGTTAAATACTTTCTTGTCTTCTTCCGAGAACTTAACGTCTTTATTAGAGTCTTTTATCTTGGCAACAAAATAAGTTACACTACCATTGGTATGTTTATCTGTACCAAAAAACTCTAGGACAGTATTAAACATAATCTTATTTCTTTTGGATAGACTTTTTAACTGGTCGCCAATAGGTAGGAAATTAACTCCCCTTACTCTATATAAAGCGGGTTCATTTACAAGAGACGCATCTTCGCCTTTTGAAGTTTTACCTTTGATAGTAACTAAACCAAACACATTTCTAAAACATGTAATCTTATCTTGTTCTATCTTAACAGCGATATCAAGGTTATCTCGCATAGACCTAGGTATACTACCACAAGCCTCTGTACCATTCGTATCAGGCTTTGCATCAGTCCAACTTGTAAACATGACTGACTTATAATTATTTTCTTCATTCTCTTCATCATATTTTTTATACTGAAATGTATTGAAGAAAGGTCTAAAGGATACCTTTTCAGCATAGATAACTCCGTGTTGCTGTGAATCAACCTTAAATAATCCTCGTTTTATAAGGTTACCGTCAGCGTCTTCAGAGTCATAGTTAATAGATAATCTTGATAGTATGGTACTATCTCCACCTGATTCAGTCTCTTGGCCTATCAGAGCCATTAACTTTTCAGGGGATAAATTATCTATATCTGTAGTCAAGTCGTTTGTCATATAATATTCTCCTATTATAGTTTTTATGTATCTGTATTATATCATACTTCTGTGGATAAGTCAAGCCAATTTTTACCTTTTTTTATTTCAAAGTCTAAAGGTACGTTTAACTCACAGTCGTATCGGTGTAACAAGGAATCCTTAACATTAGTAAAACCAGTTTTAATAATACTAAGTACTTCATCTATCTCATCAGGATGAGCATCTAAAACAACAGAGTCATGAACTGTATTGATGATAAGACTTTTTAGATTCCTTTCTCGTAGTAGTTCCCAAACATTAATACATGCAATAGGAACAATATCTGCTGTTGCAAATCCTTGTACAGGATAGTTCTTAATTGTTGTACCGTTAGAATACATATATTTACCTGTGTATCTATCTATACTTCTATAAACATTAGGGAAGTAATACTCTCTACCACTTGGTAATCTAACAATACTTGTCTTATAAGCCTTCTCTTGTAATTGGTCATGCCACTTAGCAATGTCTTTATACTTCTTTAAAAATTTATCATAGTATTCCTTTTCTTTTTTCTTGCCCATTGTTCCACCATATAAAGGTTTAAATGTATGGGCCTTTGCATCCTGTCGTGAACAACCAATGATATCTGCAGTGTATTGGTGAACATCAACCCCATTCTTAATATCTTCCATACCTTGTTTATCTTGAGCCAAGAAAACAGCAGTACGAAATTCTAATTGGGCAAAGTCTACCTCAATAATTTGCCCACCATCGAAACGAGATTTAATTATTCGTTTCACAGGAAACTTATCACCCCTCGGCATATTCTGGAAGTTAGGTTTGGAAGACGATAACCTACCAGTTGTAGTAGTATACTGATTGTATGAAGGGTGTAAGATATTATTCTCTCTTGTGTTATCTCTGATACCTGTCAGGAAAGTATTTAGGTATGTTTCAATCGCACTGTATCGAATAATACTATCAACAAAATCTTTTAATGCACCTTCTGATATGGCACTAATTTTAGTTAAGGTTTCTTTGTCAGTTTTAAATCCACCTTGAGACGCATCGCTAACCATTCTTGTTTTATAATTGAATCCTGCACGAGCCTCTGTCTCTACAAATAACATTCCTTGAGCAGAACATTTAGTACATTTATTATCTGACTTATAAAGAGAGCCGTCTTTTTTAATCCTTCTAATAAACCCTAAACCACTACAAATATTACATTGCTCAGCTATAGTTTTATACACTTGGTCAGTATGTTTTAAAACAAGTTGTTCAAAATCTCTCTCTGATATTCTAGGTCTTTTCTTTGGCTTACGACTTCTTTTGTCAATACCAATATTAAATAATGTAGCCCAAGTACTTTTATCTTGAACCTTTCTAGAATAAATAACTTTAGATAGGTCCTCTGTTGATGATAAGTTAATAGGGGTATCACCCATAACTTGTTGAATAATTCTGTTAATCTTATTCTTTAAACTGTAGTACTCTTGGTTTAATTCTTTCTCTACATTTTCTAATTCTGTTAAATCAATATAGTTTCCATTACATTCCATATCAATAAGAACACGTAGAAAATCATTCATTAAATTAAGAGTAGGTTTTAAAGTATTATTACCGGGCTGATTGAACAATCTTACTTGTGTAAGATAGAGTTGTTTAGTAATCATAACATCTTGCTTACCATACTCTTCTAATTTTTCCATAGGTATTTCGTCAATGCCATACCCACTTTCCATGTATGTCGCTAAGATATCAGACTTAACACTTAATCCTCTTCTCTTACAAGATTCTTTTAAAGATATAGATTTGTTCTTAATGCCTCTGTTCATAACATACTCAGCTAACATAGTGTCGTAAAGTTTACCATTATAAGTAAAGCCAAACTCATACATCCATGACATATCAAACTTTAGATTATGTCCTACTACTAAAGTAGAAGCATTTAAGATTTGTTGTATTCTCTGTTTACTGTCTTGTATTTTTTTCATATCCTTCATATCTTTGTGATAGAAGAAATAGTACTCATCATTAATCCCTATGCTAACTAATTTATTTTCAGGATTAAAAGGTGTTGGGTCACCGTCTTTGGTGAAAGTGGTTTCGATATCTAATACTGTAATCAAGTGTCTTCCTTTCTAAAAAATTGATTTATATTGTGATAGTGCAGGTATCAAATGTAGTTGAAATACAGGGTGAGTTCCTGATAGCTTATTCTTGGATATAGATATTGTTCTAGTGTTGCCTTCATTAACATTCTCTTCATCTGTATCATTCTTTCCAATACCAATAATCAAATCAGCTTCCGCCGCCTTGCCTGTCTTAGAATTTTCCATAACATTAAAACTAAGATTAAGTTTACCATGGCCTTCGGCTGATGCCTGTGACATACCTATAACTAAACAGTCATGTCTCTTAGCTAACTCTCTCGCTTGTAAATAAATATCTCTTAGTTTCTCATGAGAAGAATTAAACTTACCCGAAACATTTACTTTGTCAAGTTGGTCAATGACAAGTATATCTACTTTATTATCTTTACAGTAAGTATCTAAATCTTCCATAGTCATCCCCACTTTGTCATGAGTAAAGATTCTAGACTTAATTTTATTCCACTGTTCCTCAGCTAATTTTCTACTTCCATTGTACACCTCTTTTCTTGTGATGTCACTACAAGCATTAATCATTCTCATCTGTGTACGTTTGGCGGGTTCTTCATTGATAAACGAATGACAGTTATGTCCTTGCCATGCAAAGCCATTCTGTTTTGCAACAAGGCTAACCCAAAAGGCAGTCTTCCCTGTTTCAGGTCTAGCGAATACAACCATAAAGTTACCTCTACCTATACCACCTGTTGAATTTTGTAGTTCATCAATGTTAAACTGGAACTCGCCATTGTGTTGATTGACGGAAAGTATTTCATCAAAGTCATTACTAACCAAGGTGTCATCTTTGTCTTCAAAGTTTTCCTCATCCACTTCATTAAGAAATCTTTTAATCTCTTGGAAAGAATGTTTGCTAGGATTGTTTCCTAATTCAATACAAAGTTTAGACATCTCATCTGCCTTAGCCATTTTGTACATACTCTTGATAGCATTTTCCACAATGGTGTCAGACATCGGTGATGACCTCTCCAATCTGCTGATAATGTTTTTAATATTAAGCTGTGCATTAACACTTTGATTAGCGAAGTATGTTTCAAAGAAACTAATTCGTAAGTCTTCAAATGTAATCTGCTCTATCTTTGGATTGTCCTCATAGATTTGACAGATTGCATTGTAAATATCTCTTACTCCATTAGAGAAGAAATCTTTGTGAATAATTTTTTTAACTCTAAGAAAGTTCTTTTTTTGTAATAGAATTTTGAGAACATATAATCTTAGGTTTCCGTCTTCCATGTTTACCTTTCTATCTTACTGTGTAAGATTAGTATTGTATCTCCATTAGTCTTGCTTCCATTTTACATTTAGCAATCTCTAATTCTTTTAAACGCTCTGAATCACAATTCACTTTAGTTTCTTCAACTATAGGTTTTAGTTTTTCTATTTTAATATTATCATTTCTATCTCTATCAACAGTAAAAGAACACCCACTAATAGTAAATAAGAAAACTAAAGCGACAATAAATACAATATAATTAAGAGGATTCATTTTTATAATTCCTTAACAATCCTTACGGCAGGTACTTGAGTCATCGTTTCTGCATCGAAGTACTTATCTCTAGTGATACCACAGTCTTTAAGATTATTAAAGGCACTGTCCATAATTACTTCTTCATAGCTACCGTATGTACCTTCCTTAATAATATTACTAAAATCAGAACGATACCCTGTTTCACTAAAAGGTAATTGATATTCTTTTAATCTCTTCCATGTAGCAATCCTACAACCACTAGCCTTGTCTATCTTCATCGGCTCAAAAGTATGGTCATCATTATCCCCTAAGTCTTCAAGTGCTTTGTTATGAAACTCTAAGCTATACATGACTGTCGGTTCACCATAAATATCGTCATACCTTTCTTTACCTACTTTTACTATCGTAGCCACCCCCATGATGTCTACTAAATATTTTTTAGTCTTATCAAACAATCCCATTCTATTTCCTTTCTATTTGTATGAATGCGTTTTGTAATACTCTTCATATGTTTTCTTTACATATGAAACATGTTCTTTCTCTAGTATGTCTGCATATTTTTTTGCCAAACCATAACTATCAAAAAATTTTTTTCTATCTCTAAAATAAACCATACTGCCTGTGCTTGAATGCGTAAGTCTAGGTATTTTTAATTTAAATTTTAATCTATTACTGTTTCTCGGAATAAAAGATTCAATACCTATAAAATTATTTTTATATATAGGTTGAACATAATCTTTTACATCTACTATTTCCTCTACAGTATTTAATTTATTTATAAATCTTACATGTTTTCTTAACCCAAACTTCTCATTGCCTTTCCTATTTTTATAAAATTGATTATTGTATTGAGTGTATTCACCTTCATGGTGAACTACAGGGTCATATTTGTTTTTATAAAAATCAGTAACAGCTTCTGATATTTTAAATCTACCCTTACGACTACCTTTTTTGTAGTGCCTTTCTAATATATTACTATACATGCCAATCATACACAGGTAAATTTAAAAACACATAAGATATCATAGCCAATACGATAATAACCAAGGCAATCACAAACCAATCTTCTTGCATAATTCATCCCCCCATTTTTTTAATTCGTCAATACTATAATACTTCAAATCTTTCTCAATCATTTCAACATAACTAGGAATATGATAAGACATGGTATCTCTTATCTTAAAACTTTTTTCTGTAGCATCTTTGTCTAAACAAACAAAACATCTATCTACTTTGTCAGCAATAGGCATGACATAATCATCAGGTAATCTTGTTCCCATAAGGGCAATGCCTGTTAAGTTAGCGAGAGCCACCTTACAGGCCGAGACACAATCTTCCACAATAATGCCAATGTATTTATTAGTACCTACCATGAAAGGTAATGATGAAGTACCATACTTATACCACTTGGGAGTTATGTTCTCGGCCAGGCCTCTACCGATTGCACCCACGACAGTGCCGTCTTGTTCAATTAGAAACACGAGTCTATCTTGCTTCACATCATACATCATTCTAGCTTCGGTATTTTCTAGCTGATATTTAGAAATAAATTCTCTTGCTTTATTATTTCCGTAGACGGTTACAAATTCTTTAGGAATAATGAAGTCATCAGTCAAACTTGACCTGTTCATCTTACTGTGTAAGAAATTTTGTAAGTCGTCTACGGTAGCCCCAACAGAGTACGAGCCTTTAACACCACAGTTAGCATGAAAGCAGTACCATGACAGTTTACCACCTTCATTTCTAACTGATAGTGTATTACGATTCAAACAGAAAATACAGTCTCCACGATATGCTTGGTTTGAGTTTATGTTTAACTCTTGTATTTTATTTAATTGGTATTTGTATTCCATTTGTTTAATCAGTATACACTTTTTTTAGATAATGTCAAGATAAAATTTAACTTGACAAAATGTTAAAAATATGATAACATCTACCTGTCGCCAACGGGTAATATAGTATATACTATTACTACAGGTAGAAAATATATTAAGCATTATCTTTACTAGCTAACCCTACATAAAGTATTTCTCTATCGGTTTCCTTATCGTATAAAGCTGAAGTTAATCCTTCTAAGACATACTTGTCCTCAGCTTCTTGTTCAGATTCTGCACTAACAAAATACTTTTTAGTTTTAGTTTCCTTAACATAAACTACATAAACTTTAGTCATAGTATCCATTGTTTTTCCTTTCTGTTAATTTTTCTATTTCGTAGTCATTGAACATCATATCTATCTCTTCATCTACGATACAACTACCCCTTAATTTTTCTACTGTTTCTTCATCTTCTAACCATGCACCATGTCCTTCACATACAGGGCATTCTTCCCATTCATCATACCTAGGCTCAGGGCATATGGGTATTCTTCCCAACCCTTCACATTCCGTACATTCTATTTTTATTTTAGTCATTGTTTATCCTTTCTACTTTTTTTATTCTCACATATTCCCTGTCAAATGTGACGACAGGATTTTGATGTGAAATCTTTTTTGCTATACTCTTTACTAACCCTCTAGCATTTTCAGGTGTATCCGATAATACATTATAATGCCTGACTGTCACTAGATGAGCATAGACTTTATACTTATTCATATTTGTATTCCGATAGGGAACAGTATTTCGGATTCAATATATACACAAACTTGGATTCCTTTCTTTATTAAATTTTTGTTAATAAATATACTGTTCCCTATCATTTGTACATTCTCTCACAATTTAAAACATATGTCAAGTAAAAAATGTACAAAACTTGCATGGCTACTATGCCGTAAAAACACTTGTAAAATAAGGGTTTTACACTATAATATATAATATATACACTACTAAAAAGGGGGTGAATTAAATGCATGTTTATGGTATTACTGAAAAATCTATCAATTTTTTTATTAATTTGTTTGGTGGCAATCGTGTTAATGAAACAAGCATCAGGAAATTTGTTGAAGTCGAATTTCGACCATATGACAGGGAGTGGGCTTTCGAGAAATATAAAGCTGAAAGACTCAATCATGTCGCATAATGGATAGTTTTTTTCCATTTTAAAGAGCATACAGGGGGTACTTGATACCCCTCGTGTATGTTTTATCACAGGTTTAAAAGTCAGTATAAAAGATTTCCCCATGTTCCCTCATTTGTATTAGATGTTTTAGTGTTTGTTCTAAAAATTCTAATCTCTCGTATTCCTCATCATCCCAACCTTCCCCATTACGCCAATTCTTTTTAGCTTCCTCAATTTTATCCTGAGTATATTTTATATATTCAGCTAAGTAATAAACGGCCATTAGTTTTTATTGATACCTATATTGATAGAATCAATAATCACTTTCAATTCTTCACTAGTCTTGATGAGATTATCTCGTATCTCTTGCATAGCATGTTTGTTATTCCCATGAAAATGGGGATGATACTGCATCCATTCATACG
>Ga0255769_10001567_pt1 | contig 25833 bp, 20 predicted proteins | sample 041ome_9_FD_179637 | JGI IMG/M metagenome (GOLD analysis project Ga0255769, IMG submission 179637) | Coastal salt marsh microbial communities from the Groves Creek Marsh, Skidaway Island, Georgia - 041413US metaG (version 2) | ecosystem: Environmental > Aquatic > Marine > Intertidal zone > Salt... | reverse complement strand
GCCTCGGACCACGGCCCTTTAGTATTAGCGTTGTAAATTCATTCGGGGATAATTTTGTTTGGATGTACATCTCTATTGACGCATTAATTTCAAGCTAAACCGTGCCGCTGCTCTCGCTGAGTGGCGCCAATTATTGAGCGCATAGATTTAGGTTGCGCCGGTAATCCGATGCGAGTTCTCATTCGTCTGACAGCACCGTCGAGGATATAAAACTGGGCTAGCGTTGGCTACCGCAAACCGTCGTTTCCTTGAACGTCCCAAGTTTCCAAACCGCCCATTCGACTGTGAACACGCCCACCGCATGACATCGCGAGCGCAAAGACGATTTCCTCTGATCTCGGTCCATCCGGAAGCCCAACCTCGATCCCATCAAAATGGCTACGCACATAGGCAGCGTTGATGTGCCCAAGGGGCACGTCAAGCCGGCTGCCAATGCCGCCACGCTTCATGCAAGACGGCACGATTGCATTTGATCTGCCCAGCAATTCGCGCATCGCGTAGCCACCTGGCACATGCCAGAGAGCGGCATGTTCCAATTCACCACTCTCTCCGACGATGGCCCCTTTGCCGTATCCGTCAATGCGGTCTTTGCCGCCAAGTGCTGCAATCAGTTTTGCGCTCATTTCTGCGCCAAGAGGTTTCAGATCCTCCATCGCGGGCTGCAAATCCACCTCAAAGCGACCCGCAAAAGGGTTGGACACACACGCCAGTATCGCCCCCAGAGTGCGCGGTGTTTCGGGCGCAGGTCCACCATCGTGCTGCACTTCTTCGATGATAAGCTGAATCTTGCGAATGATAAATTCAGGCATGGGCGAGGGCTCCTGCAGCGTTGGATTGAAAACTGTTCTGGGTAATACGAGATTGGCCTTGTAGCGAAATTGCAACCGTCTTCACTAGGCCGCGTGCGGCACAGTCGGACGCAAAACGTGTCCCCGCTTGCAGCGCCTTATCTACATCCAACGCGGGCAAGTGCCCCACATGAGTTGTGACATGACGCTTCCCTAGGTCGCTGTCCGGGCTTAGCAGTGTGGCCGGGCACCGACCTATCGCGGTATGGCCTGGCAAGTTGGTGGCATTAGCAATTAAGGTTGCTGCCACGTCTGCGGCTGCGGCCGTCTTGGCAACTACACTGACCGCATCGGCGATACCAAGCGAATGGCTGCGGCCCTGCCATCCCGACGTGGCAATGCCGCGCGCGCTGTCTCGAGAAGTAATGGTCAACAGTCCTGCGGGGCTAAGCACTTCAAAGATTTCGCCCTCGGACAGGTGAAAGGCAATGTCGCCACCGTTGTTCACATAGGCCTTTTGGGGCACTTTGTCCGACAGCATTGCCGCCAGAACTTCATCCGCAACGGCACCTGCTACTGCGGCCATCGGGGTGACAAAGACATCCGGATATGAACGGACCGCCTCGGCCATACGTTTTGCCACCGGATCTATGAAGCAAACATCTGACGTCAAAGGTCGGCGAAGAGCGTCAAGCTCACTCATCAACCCGATCAGAATGTTTTGAAAGTGATCGATTGCACGTTTAAAACACAGGTCTCGCATTTCCCCAGACACCCCGACAATCAGGTCAATGGGACCGTGGTGCAGGTGTAACCGCTTCCCGTCCGGTAAAAGCTTAGCTTGAGGTGCGGTCCAGCTCATGGGTCCCCTCCGATCACGCGCACACCCGCCCCGTATTCGCCGCCGGTTTCCAGCACGTCGTCCAGATTGCGGATATGCGCGTTATGTCCGCCCAACCGCTGATAGGCATCGCGCCGCGTGGTAAATTCAAGCGGAGCCACAAGCGCAGGCGTCGGGACATATCCAAAGGCCCCATCGGGAACTTCCATCACATCCACCATCACTGTGATACCTCCGCCTGGCCATCTGTATGTGGGCGCGCCACCAATCGTCACGCTGGTTTCATCACTATGGACTGATCGGGTCAGATGGATAGGATTATCCGTCACTCCAGACCGTAGCGATCCACCAGCGCCGCACATGAACAGCACCGTACACAAAGCCGGTTCGCAGTTTTGTGCGATTAGATCTACAGAAGTTTGCAATGCAGCGGGCATCGGTAACATCACTGGCTCCAGCGCATCATTGAGCACATAATAGCCTGCGTGCTCGCCCGTGGTTGACACCATGAGCAATGACAGTCCCGCTCGGGCGCCCTTTGTCGCCCGCCACTGACCCAATATGGCCAGAGGGTCGTCAATGTTCGTGCCTCCCCAACCGTTGCCGGGCTCTGCCACCTTGAAATAGCGACCAGGGGTCGAGCGTCGGCCATTGATGCGAATGCCCGTGGCCGCCCAGTCAATGACTTTGCCAGCCTGATGTTCTGAAACGACGCCCGTGATATGGTCATCGACCACGACAACTTCATCGACCAGCCCTTGCCATTGCGACGCAAACATCCCGATGGTAGCGGACCCACAACCGACCCGCATGCGTTCTTCAGCTTTGCCATCTATGACTGGCGCGCGGCCTGCTTGCACGATGATGCTTGATCCGCCGTCAATAGTCAGCTCGACCGCCTCTTTGTTGCACAGCCGCAAGAGTGCGTCGCACGTTTTGCGCCCTTCGGGTTTTGAACCTCCCGTCAGGTGATCAACACCGCCAAGCGACAACATTTGCGAACCGTATTCGGCGGTCATAACGTGCCCGATCGCCTCGCCGTCAGCGCGCACAGAAGCGGCCTCTGCCCCGATGTGACGGTCCGTGTCGATCTTCACTTTAACCCCACAATAGGAAAAAATCGCCTCTGTCACCACGGTCACGCAATCAACACCGTCTATCTCGCGGCTGACAATAAAGGGAGCGGGCTTGTAGTCGGGATAGGTCGTGCCAGCGCCGATGGCTGAGACAACTATGTCATGGCCAGACAAGGTCTGTCCGTCCCAGTTTGCCGCCAGAAACGGTTGAATTTTGTCGCCCTTTGCCAAGCGTCTGTCTATGATGGTCAGGGGATCGCAGCGGATGATTTTGCCGTCGTGATTGGCGTAGCGGTCGCATGCTCCGGTCTTGCCTTCAGAAATATAGCACATGACCGGACAAGCATCGCAGCGGATTTTATCAGGGCTGTTCATTTCTGGCTGGCCTTGATCGCAGCAAGCAGGCGGTGCGGTAATGCAGGTACTTTGGTTACCCGTGCGCCTGTCGCGTGATGAATCCCATTTAGAATGGCCGGCGCTGTGGGGATCAACACATGCTCGCCCAAACCCTTTGCGCCCATCGGCCCTTCTGTGTCCGGTTTTTCAATCAGGATTGAGGTGATGTGTGGCATATCTCCGATTGTCGGAATTAGGTAATTGTGCAGGTTTTCAGTCTCGCCAGGCAGATACTCTTCCATCAGAGCGAGCCCAATTCCTTGGGCAATGCCACCTTCAATCTGTCCTTCAGCTAACTGCGGATTGATGGCGCGGCCAACGTCGTGGGCGGCGACCATGCGCAAAACCTTTGTGGTGCCAAGAGCCATATCAACTTCGACCTCGGCTATCTGTGCGCCATAGCCATAGACCGCATAGGGCGTACCCTGGCCATTGTCATCTAATGTAGTGGTTGGCGGATCATAGGTTTCCTCAGCGCAAAGGACGTAGCCATTGGCATCAGTAGGAAGGTCTTTCAGTGGAATTTTCTGGTAGTTCTGATCTTGGCGGACGCACAGCATGCCGCCTTCCAAAGTCATCTCATCCGCATTTGTCAGGTTGGTCAGGCGCAAAATAGCGGCCCGCAAGGCTAGTCCTGATGCCTCTGCCGCTCGGCCAGTGATGAAGGTTTGACGCGACGCCGATGTTTTTCCACAATCAGGGGTAATTGCGGTGTCAGGGCCCACCAAATTAATCATCCCGACCTGAACACCAAGTGCATCCGCCGCAATTTGCGCGATAACCGTGTTGGACCCCTGCCCGATGTCAGTTGCGCCTTGATGTAAGTTAAATTGCCCGTCCGGTGTGATCCCGAACCGCACCGTCGAGGGGTTTGGCAAGCCCGTGTTCCCACATCCATACCAACACGATGCAATCCCGATGCCGCGTTTGTGGGCGCGAGAGGTCGTATTGAAGGCTGTAACTTCGGCATGGAACTCATCCCAATGCGGCTTCAAAGCGTCCAGACAGTCAATTATGCCCACTGCTTGCAGGGTTTGCCCGCAAGGCGTCACATCGTCGTCGCGCAGGGCGTTGATCCGCCGGAATTCCAATCTGTCGATCCCGCATTTCTGGGCCAAGTCATCATAAAGACTTTCTTGCGTGATTGCCGCTTGCGGCACGCCAAATCCCCGAAACGCACCCGACGTAGGACCGTTAGTGTGCACTGCACGGCTCGTAGCGCGATAGTTCGGCGTCAAGTAAGGGCCAGAGGCATGAACTGGTACGCGGGTTGCTACTGTTGGGCCCCAGCTGGCATAGGCACCTGTGTTGAAATCTCCATGGAATGTCATTGCCATGACCTTGCCTGCTGCATCCGCACCAATGCTAGCTTGCATTGATCCGGGATGGCGTTTGGTGCTGGCCTGCATGGATTCACTGCGCGAAAAAACCATACGGCAAGGCATGCCTGTTTTTAGGACTGCAAGGCCCAGCAAGGGTTGCAACGTTACATCGAGCTTCGCACCAAAGCCACCCCCCGCAGCCGAAGGGATGATCCGCACCTTATTCAAAGGTAGGCCCAGAATCTTGGCGGTATCTTCGAGGTCCATGACGGGGGCTTGGGTGCAGGCTTGGATACACAAGACGTCAGCCTCCATCCACGCGACCCCCGCTTCGGGTTCGATATAAGCGTGTTCAACATAGGACGTTTCAAACTGGCCGGTAACGACATGCGCAGCCTCAACCATGGCACTATCGGGTGCACCGCTAACGACATTGCCGCGGATCAGTGTGTTCTCTTGACGGTGATCATGCAGCAAAGTGGCGTCAGGGCCTGCCCCGTCTGCTTGTGTCAAGCTATGGGGGCGCGGTATCCATGAAATTGGAAAATCATCCAGACCAAGTGCTTCTAGCGCTTTTGGATCGCCAACCACCAAGGCAACAGGCTCTCCTCGGTAGCGGGTCGTTTTTTCAGCAAGCGCAGGCTGATCCGCAAAGGGCGGGATGACCCCGTAACAGTTTATCCCGGCAATATCGGCGGCTGTAATCACACATTCGACCCCCGCATGCATTTTGATCCAAGCCAGCAAATCGCCGAATTCAAAATCCGCATGGTAATGTTGAGCACGAATGGCGCGGACCAACAGTGTTCCATCGGGGATAAAATCAGCGCCAAAAACCTCGGTACCATCGACTTTCGCCTGCCCGTCTAGCCTTCGGATCGGTTGGCCAACGGCATGGCCTGCCTTGGGCGGTGGGCACACAGTTGTCTGGCTGTTGGCGTCCATCACTGCGGCAATAATTTTGCGGTAGCCGGTGCAACGGCACAAAACGCCTGCAAGGGCTTCTTTAACCTGTGCCTGATCGGGGTTAGGGACAGCGCGCAACAGTTCGGTCGCGGCCATCATCATTCCAGGTGTACAGATTCCGCATTGCGCGGCCCCGTGATCCAGAAAACTGTCTTGCAGCCGAGCGGACAACAGTGGCTCAGACGTTTCAAGCGTTTCAATCTTGCGACCATCCGCCTGCCCTGCAGGGACTAGACAGGCGCAGTGCTGCGCGCCGTCGATCAAGACCGTACAGGCCCCGCAATCCCCCGCGTCACAGCCGATTTTTACGCTCTTTAATTTGAGATCATCGCGCAGCACCTCCGACAGACGGCGCGCCATATGGGTTTTAACGATGTGGGTCCGGTGTGCAATATTCAGTGTGATCGAGGTCATGTGGCGGCCTCTAGATCCATCGCCAGCTCTAGGACAGTCCGGCGCAAAAGCTCTGCTGCGCTGATAGCACGATAAGCAGCATTAGCGCGCATGTCCGCGATAGGATCAATGGCAGCAGCGACCACATCATCGGTGATCACAACAGGATCAACGGCTTTGCCAATCATCTGTGCCTCAACCTGTGGCACACGGGTAGCGACAGGACCACACGACCCAATGGCGAGTGCAGCCTCAACCACAACGCCGTTACGCACAACAAGCCGTGCAGATGTCATTGCGATAGAAATCACAAGATAGGCGCGCGCGCCCAGTTTCAGAAAATGGCTATGCCCCGTTAGAGATGATTTGGGGATAAGAAGCGCAGTGATGAGTTCGGTCTCGGCCAGCACGGTCTTGCGCGGTCCAATAATAAAGTCGTGCAAAGGCACAACACGGGTGCCACCCTTAGATTGCAGCTCAACCTTTGCATCCAGTGTCAATAGCGGCGGCACACCGTCGGCGGCGGGTGAGGCATTACACAGATTACCTGCAATGGTGCCACGGTTTTGAATTTGCAATGCGCCGACCTTTTGGGCGGCAAGTTGAAGTCCACGACAGGCGGGCGGCAGATCAGCCTTTATGAGATCGGTCCATGTCGTTGTGGCCCCAATACGGATACCGTCGTCCGTACGACTGATCCCGCGCAAAGATTTAATCCCGGTGATATCCAGAATGGAGCCTTGCAAATGCTTATGTTCCGTCGAGGGAAACAAATCAGTGCACCCTGCTGCAATTCGCAACGACCCGGCCGCAAGCTCCTCAAGCGCGTGTTCTAAAGCAGAGGGGCGAAGATATGAATTGATAACTGTCATGGGCATGCTTGTATGTTAGTACACAAACAGACGTTGCGGTACCGGAAGCAACGTGTCAACAATTTCTGCATGCATATTAAAAGCCGCTCCACCGAAGCTTATCAACTTTCTATTCAAATTGGGTATAACCTGCGCCGGACTAATAACAGGCATCTGGCAGTTTTTGCCCAACATGTGAACGGGCTGACCCAGACGCAATTTGCGGCCCTTGCCCGACTCTATGGGTCTGGAACCCTGTCGTAGAACTAACTAGGGCGGCTTACGGCAATGGATTCGACCACAAGCAAATTTGTCAGCAAGCGGTTGAAGATCAAGAACCTTGTGAGTTCGTGGGTGGATTTGACAGACTAGCGGTTGCGCTTGGTCGAACTGCCAGATTTTGGCAGAAAAACATTCGTTGAGGCGCAAACTCAAGCCCTTGCTGCTGGGCAGAACATTGTAGCACGACTCACCAATGATCGCGCTACTGTATGGGGCCTATAAGCTCTACGACCACAATAAGCGTCATTCTCCAAGACTGCAATAAGCGTCATTTTGGTTGACTAAACAGGCCGCATCAAGATTACTTGTAGATATGTAAATTGATGCAGGACACAGATATGTCGACTAATCGGGGCGGAATAATCGGTGTGGATGTAGGCGGCACTTTTACAGACCTTGTCGTGATTGACGGTAAAACGGGACACATACGGATAGCAAAGACGCCGACGACGCTGGAAAATCAGGCATTTGGTGTCCTGACCGCCATAGATGACGCGCAAGTGAAATTACCTGACATCAACTTGATCGTGCATGGAACCACGACAACGACAAACGCGGTGTTGGAACGCAAACTATCGCGCACAGGGTTGATCACGACAGGCGGCTTTCGGGACGTCCTGGAACTGGGACGGCGCACCCGCCCGCAGGCCTATGGCATGACAGGTCAATTCGTACCCATTATTCCCCGTGACCTGCGGCTTGAAGTGCCCGAGCGTATGGACGCATCCGGCAAAGTCGTAACAACATTGGACGAACAGGCCGTGCGCGACGCGGCGCAAACCCTAATCGATGCTGGGTGTGAAGCTCTGGTTATTCATTTCTTGCATGCATACGCAAACTCTGCCCACGAACAACGCGCAGCTGAAATTGCAGCCGAGATTTGGCCGAATAAATATATAACAACAGCTCACAGCCTGTTGTCCGAAACCCGCGAATTTGAGCGCGGCGTAACAGCGGCAGTGAATGCCTCCGTTCAACCTCTGTTGGAGCGCTACGTGACACGGCTGAGCGACGAACTAGCAGCTCAGGGATATGCAGGCGATGTACTTGTGATGAACGGCAATGGTGGCATGATATCTTCAAAACTGGTGGCAAAAGAAGCGGCAAAGACAGTGATGTCGGGTCCTGCCTCGGGCGTAATGGCAGCGGCTTACACCGGGCGCCGCGCGTGCGAGCCGAATCTGCTGAGCTATGATATGGGCGGGACATCTACAGACGTGGCGCTGATCTTAAACGGCACGCCGCCCGTATCAAACGAGATTGAGGTCGAATATGCGATGCCAATCCACGTTCCGATGGTGGACGTACGTACGGTCGGCGCAGGCGGCGGGTCTATCGCGCGGGTCAATCCGGCTGGGCTGCTAGAAGTTGGTCCTCATAGTGCAGGCGCAGACCCCGGCCCAATTTGCTACGGTAGAGGGGGAACGGATCCGACTATTTCAGACGCAAATATGCTGCTCGGCCGGCTGAACCCTGAAAAGCTAAATTCGGTGACGGGTGGCATCAGCACCGATGACATCGCTTCGATTTTCCAAACTAAACTCGGCACGCCGCTTGGTGTCGATGCACGTGCTGCCGCTGAGGCGGTGATCCGCCTAGCCAATGCCAAAATGTCCGGTGCAATACGCATGGTGTCGCTGTCGCTGGGCGCCGATCCGCGCGATTTTGCGCTATTCGCCTTTGGTGGAGCTGGGCCGCTTCACGCAGCAGCCCTTGCCCGCGAACTAGGCGTGCCCCGCGTCTTGATCCCGGCCCGTCCTGGAATTACAAATGCGCTTGGGTGCGCCATTGCAGATTTGCGCCACGACTTTGTGCAAACCATCAACCAGTCCCTTGATACGGTAGATGTGCAGGTCTTGCATAACGTCTTTGCAGCGCAATCGTCAGCTGGACAATCCGCCCTGAAACGCGAGGCCATCAAAGTGTGCGAGGTCCAGACAGAATTCAGTGTGGACATGCAGTTTCTAGGTCAAAGCCACGTGATCCGTGTCCATTTAAACCATGGCACACCAACCGCAACGGAACTGCGCAAAAATTTTGAATCAGTCTATTGGAAGCGTTTTAAGGTGGATTTACCACAGATCAGGGCGAGGATAGTCAATGCCAATTGCTCAGTCATCGGGGTTTGCGATCCTATCGACCTGTCACAACTCATTGATCCGGCAGGGCGTCATGACACCGCAATGCCTGTGACCACGCGGGATGTGTATTTTGACGGTGCCGCATTTAAAACGCCCGTCTACTGGCGCGATCACTTGCCGCAAAATGTGCAGCTAAACGGTCCCGCGGTGATCGAACAACTGGATTGCACCATCCTGATCCCACTAGGCGATCACGTGACTGGCGGTGTGGATGGTAACCTCACGATCCACATAGGGGGTGCTAAATGAGCATTGATCCAATCACACTTTCCGTCATCCAGGCTGGCCTGCAGCAGGTCTGCGACGAAATGGACCTTAGCTTTTCGCGAGCTGCTTTCTCGCCCGTGATTGCGGAAGCGAACGACAGGTCAGATGGCATTTATGCAGCCGAAGACGGGGCGCTGATTGCACAAGGTACGGGGGGGTTGCCTGTGTTTGTCGGCACCATGCAGTATTCGACCCGTAAGTTGATCGAAATGATCGCAGCAGGCACCGTGGCCAAGCCTAAACCCAATGACATCTATATCGTCAACGATCCCTATCTTGGGGGCACGCATCTTATGGACGTTCGGTTCGCACGACCGTTTTACCGCAAAGGTGAAATCTATTGCTGGCTCTCGAACACCGGACATTGGCCCGATACAGGTGGCGCTGTGCCGGGTGGATTTTCGGCCTCTGCCACGTCTGTGGAACAGGAAGGGCTGCGGCTGCCTCCCGTGCGCCTTTTCAAAAAAGGGGTCTTAGACCAGGAAATCTATTCGATCATCTGTTCAAACATTCGGGTCGCGGATCAACGGATCGGGGATGTCAAAGCACAAGCCGCCGCCCTGATGGTCGGCGAGGATCGGTTGAATGCTCTGCTGGACAGATACGGGGACGACGTTGTAAAAGCGGCCATTGCAGAATTGAGGGTTCGTTCAGACACACAGATGCAAGCGTTTATCGAAGAAATTCCCGATGGAAACTATAGCTCGACGGCTTGGATCGACAGTGACGGCGTAGTGAATGAACCTCTAAAAATTCATTTGAAGATCAAGAAAACAAGGGGCCACTTGCAATTCGACTTCTCCGAAAGTAGTCCGCCTTGCATGGGGCCGATGAACTCAGTTCTGGCCACGACGCTTTCTTCCGTTTACCTCGCGATGCGACACATATTTCCAGAGGTGCCAATCAGTGCTGGCGCGTTCACACCCTTGGAGATCTTGCAGCCTAAGGGCACATTCTTGGATGCAGAATACCCGCGTCCCGTATCAGGGTGCGCCGCAGAAGTCAGTCAACGCATTGCAGAGGCCGTTTTTGCAGCCCTTGTAGAAGCGCTCCCGCACCGCGTAACCGCCGCACCAGCAGGTACAAGCGGAAATTTTGCACTGGGTGGGTTTGATCCTGAAACGGGGCGTGATTTTGTGATGTATCAACTGTCAGGGGGGGGGTACGGTGGCAACATAGATCACGACGGGCTGTCCAACGGATGTTCGACCATCGGCATATCCAAGGCACCGCCCGTAGAGATCATGGAACAGAATTTCCCGGTCCTATACCACCGCTACGCTCTGCGCGAAGGATCAGGTGGTGCAGGACAGCATCGCGGCGGCCTAGGGCTGGATTATGAGGTCGAACTGCGACGTGGTAACGCCCGTGCAAGTTTTGTTATGGATCACGGCCGCTTCGGCCCGCAAGGGGCGCTGGGGGGCGCAGACGGCGCCGTAAACGAGGTCGAGGTTTGGCGCGAGGGCGTCAAATACATTCCCGAACACTTGTCCAAGGAACAAGATATCCCGCTGCAAGCAGGCGACCGCGTCCGGGTGAAAACACCCGGCGGCGGTGGCTATGGCCCCGCATTAGAGCGAGACTTAGACTTGATTAAAGAAGACAAGCGGCTGGGACGGAATTAGGCGTTTAATCGGTGTGCCTAACAATTTAAAAATCCATGACCCGTTTAGATGATAAGACGATTATTGATGACCGAAGCACATTGTTCTCTATAATCTGAGAGCACATTAAAAAACTGTATTTATTTAGAAAAATACCAACTCAAAAATGGTAGTCCTATCGCATTTTGTACTGATAAACATACTGTGTTCCGCGTTCCAAAACCCAATCAAAACATGTCTGGCATGACGCGATTTGGCCTATTGCTCGCGGAGCTAAACATATTTATCCTTTGTTCAAATAGCTCGCAGGCTAAAGGCCACCTCCAGCACGCAAACCGCATGGCGCTGGATCTGCTGGTCAAAGAGTTGCGGTTCGCGTAAATGAACTGGTTGTGCTTGCCGGCCTAAACCCAGACCAACATGCCCATCGCCTGAGGGCACAGTCAGGTAGACAGCGCCCGCGCACGCTCAACCGGAAGCTGATGTTTTGTGATGAGCGTGTAAGCGCAGTTGATGTGTCAACCCAAAGCTAGATTCTCAACCCACTCATGCAGTTGCAAAACGAGTTAAGCCTGAGCTATTTGTTCACTGCATATGACCTGTTGGTCGTCCGTCATACTTTGGGCCGTGCCGCAGTGATGTATCGGGGAGTTGTTGCCGAAGAAGGGATAGCAGAAGAAATTTTCTCCTATCCTGTCCATCCCTATATATATCGAGGTTATATGGTCCGCGATCCTGGTGCCGGATCCAACGTTGCGCGTCAAACGCTATCGCATCATTCCTGACGCTGACATACCAAGCCTGTTGCATCCAGTAAGGGGCTGTCTTTTTGCCACCCCCCTGCCCATTGGGCGAAGAAAGCTGTAAAAATGAAAGCCGCAATTGATATAAACCTCGCCGGGGCATCAGATTTTGTGTCCGGTCCGAGTGTTCCAATAAGTTCAACAAACTGCGTTATGCGTTTTCGCGCCACTCCGGCTCAAAGTGAAATGCTGCTTAAACAATCTGGTCGGGTATCTACAAATTTAATTTATTACAAGTAATTTAGGCTGTTTTAGGCGAAAGAGATATGCGCACAAAACCTAGTAACGCAGAAAAAACAGGTGCTGACATCTTCAACCATTGGCACAACAATTGAATATATAAATAAAAGCTTGACAGAAATTTTTCCGACCCTTCTACTCATTATGAGTTTAAGAACAAGCTGCGCGGCGTGCCGGACCCAACTCTGTTCTTTCGGGGCGTAGGAGATAAAAATTAATTAAGAGGCATTTACATGACTTGGTTTATCGTTGGTGTTTTGCTTGTTATTACGGCAGTAATTTCGGTTCTTTTTCTAAACCGGTATTACCGTAAGGCATCGCGGGAAATTAGCGTTGTCCGTACCGGCCAGGGTGGACAGAAAGTTGTGCTAGATGGAGGCTGTCTTGCCTTGCCCTTTCTGCACAAGGTCGCTGAAGTAAACATGCGCACCTCAAAGCTTGACATTGAACGCGCAGGCTCGAAATCGATGATCACAAAAAATCGACTGAGGGTTGATGTGGCCGCTGAATTCTATGTTCGGGTGCGGGACAGTACCGAAGGTGTGGCCACGGCCGCCCAGGCCCTCGCCGGTAAATCATTTCGCGCGGCCGATCTGGAGGAAATCCTTGAAGGTAAGCTGGTCGACGCTATGCTGTCGGTCGCGGCGCGCTATACTATGGACGAATTGCAGGACAATCGGGCCGCTTATGTCAAGGAAGTCAGCGATATTCTAAGCAACACCCTGGCACAAAGCGGTCTAATGCTGGAATCCATGTCGCTTACGCGGATCGACCAGACGCCGTTTCATACGTTAGACGAAAATAACGCTTTCAACGCGCTGGGGATGCGGCGGTTGGCCGAAATCATCGCCGTGAACAAAAAAGAACGTGCTGTCATCGAGGCAGACGCCGATGTGTCTGTGCGTCAAAGCCAGCTTGATGCGTCAAAGCGCAAGCTGACGATCACACGTGAGGAAGAAGAAGCAATGATCACCCAGCAGCGTGAGATCGAAATAGCACGCTCTCGCTCTGCTGCAGAAACAGCAGAGGAACAATCAGTCTCGGAGAGACGCCGCGAGGCCGCACGCATTGATCGCGAGCGTGAAGTCCGTTCGTCAGAGATTGCGCGTGACACTGAATTGCGTCGGCAAGCGCTTGAATCAGAGCTAAAATCTTTCCTCAAGCAATCAGAGAACTCCATCACGATGGCGGAAAAGCGTGGTGAAGAAGCTAAGGCCGAAGCCGACGCTATTGCAGCAAAGGGTGAGGAGGCAGAAGCCGAAGAGCGTGTGCGCACCATTGTCGAAACTGCCGCTGCTGAAAGAGCCAGATCCCTCGCTCTGATCCGTGCAGCGCAGCAAGCAATGGTGGACGACACACGCGTGAAATCTGAAGCGGACACGATTACTTCAACTGCACAGGCGCAAGCGAAGGCCATGATCGAAACTGCCAATGCTGACAGAGATCGCTTGTTATCAGAGGCGAAAGGCCGAGCGGCCATCATCGCCGCCGAAAATGCACAAACGCCCGAGCTCATGGCGATGAGGCTTGATGAACAGCGCATGCGCACCTTACCGCAGCTGGTCGAAAAGATGATGAAACCCACCGAAAAGATCGAAAGCATCCGCATCAACCAGATGAATGGCTTCAATGGCGCTAGTGGCGGCGATGGAGGTGACGACAAGTCTACCGTCAATCAGGTGGTTGATTCCGTGCTCAGCATGGCGCTGCAACTCCCCGCTGTTCAAAAGCTGGGCGAGGAGGTCGGCATGAACATCGGCGACGGCGTGCGCGGCCTTTCAAATTCACTCAACGGCAAAACCGCTGGGGATACCCCGAAAATCACGTCGGATGATGCTTCGTCCGATAAACAAGACTGACCTGCGTCCGCGTTAGTCACTCACCGAAAGGAGACACCATCAATGACACTTTCCCGCAGAGATTTTGTAATGGGCACTTCCGCTCTGGCCCTAACCGCTCCGGCTACCATCGCCCGCGCACAATCAGACAACATCAACTTTGCTTCGATCCTCGACCTTTCAGGGGGCCTCGACATCTATGGAGCGCCCATGGCCGAGACCACCAAGCTGGCCATTGAGGACATCAACGCCGCAGGTGGCCTGTTGGGTCGCGAGGTCGAGCTGAAGATGTATGACGCGCAGTCCACCATCCAGTTCTACACCCAATTCGCAACGCAGGCCGCTGCAGGTGACAAGGCCGCGACGGTCCATGCGGGCATTACCTCAGCATCACGCGAGGCGATCCGGCCCACGCTGGCGCGGTTCAAGACACTCTACTTCTACAACACTCAGTACGAAGGTGGCGTATGCGACTACAACAACTTCTGCACCGGCTCCACGCCAGCGCAGACTGTGGCCAAGGTTGTACCTTATGCCATGAACAAATGGGGCAAGAAGGTTTATATCGTTGCGGCTGACTATAACTACGGTCAGATCACCGCCCAGTGGATGCAGAAGTTCGTCGCTGATAATGGCGGCGAAACGCTGGATGTTGAATTCTTCCCGCTGGATGTCACCAATTTTGGTCCGACCATCAACAAAATCCAGACAGCCAAGCCTGACATGGTGATCTCCGCCCTTGTGGGCGGCGCGCATGTTTCGTTCTACCGCCAGTACGCGGCGGCAGGCATGCTAAAGGAAATCCCCATAGCCTCTACCACTTTCGGTGTAGGCAACGAGCAAAAGCTGATCTCAGCCGAAGAAGGCAATGGCATCATCGCATCCTACGGCTATTTCGAAGGCGTCGACAACTCTGCGAATAAAAATTTCCTCGCACGGTTGGAGGCCAAGCTGGGCGCAGACCGTCCGGTGATGAACGAGCTGGCGATCCGGTCTTACGAGGGTGCGATGCTGTGGGCCGAGGCGGTTAAGGCTGCCGGTACCATCGACCGCGAACCGGTGATTGAGGCGCTGCGTTCTGGCCTCAGCTATGACGGGCCTTCAGGCAAGGTGACTATCGATTCCCAGACCAACCATTGTTCCATGAATGTCTACATCGGCGAATTGGCCAATCAGGAATGGAAAATCGTGGAATCCTTTGACAACCAGCCCCCTGCGGATACGCAGCTGGTTTGTGACCTAAACGCGAACCCCAACCAGTCTACCTTCTTGTTTGAAAACGGTCTGGAAGCGGCAGGCATAAAATAAACGCCTTTGGCCCGGTTCACACCGGGCCAACCCTCCACCTTCTTTTTCCCCGCAGGAGAACGCCTTGGATCTTGTCGTCGCAGTTCTTTTTCAGCTTGTTTATGGCATCGCAAGTCTTGCGCTGATCAGCCTTGGGCTGGCGATTATCTTTGGTATGATGCGGGTAATCAATCTGGCGCATGGCGAGTTTCTGATGCTGGGTGGCTATACCGTTGTGGTTGCTACCAACGCAGGTGTAAATATCTGGATCGCGATGCTTATCCTTGCGCCAGCGGTTGTCGGCCTGATCGGTGTGATCGTTGAGCGGCTGCTGATTCGCTGGCTTTACGGCCGCATGGTGGACACGTTGCTGGCTACATGGGGGCTGTCGCTGTTGTTGATCGGGCTGGTCACGTCGATCTTTGGCGCCTCTACCAGCACGACAATTTCCCCGCCGCTCGGGATCATCCGCATCGGCGATTATTCTGCCTCGGGCTACGAGCTGTTCCTGACCGGTGTGACCGTAGTACTTTTTATTGCGGTCTGGGCCACACTGAAAATGACCAAGCTGGGGCTGGTCGCACGCGGCACCATGCAGAACCCCGAAATGTCCGCTGCTCTGGGCGTGTCCAACGCGCGCATCTATATGATTACCTTTGGCTTAGGTGCCGCTGTCACAGGTCTGGCTGGTGGGTTACTGGCGCCTTTGACAGGCGTGCTGCCCACCATCGGGGCCACGTATATTGCCAAGGCTTTCATCACTGTCATCTCGGGCGGAGCGTCGATCCTTGCGGGCACGGCGGCAGGCTCGATCCTCCTGGGAGGGATCAATGGGATCTTTGCGTTTATCACTGGACCCACCATTGGTGAGGTCGCCTTGCTTGTCTCAGCGATCATTCTGCTGCGGCTTTTGCCACGCGGAATCACGGGGCGGTTCTTCCGTAAATTTCTATGAACGGTAACGATACATTGCGCGCAATGAAGCCTGTGTTTGTCTTTGCACTGATCGGGATCGTATTCATGTTTGCAGCACCCTACGCGCTGCAGTTATTCACTATCATCAACCTGACCACAGCTATTGCGCTGTCGGTCCTCGCTCTCAGCCTTGCATTGGTTTGGGGCTATGGCGGCATCTTGTGTTTTGGACAGGTCGCGTTTTTCGGGCTTGGCGCTTACGCCTACACCATTGCTGCGATCAACTTTGGCGGATCGACCTGGGCCATTCTGGTGGCGGTCCTGGTCGCCGCTGCCTTCGCGGCCCTGCTGGGGTATTTTGTTTTCTTCGGACGGGTCTCGGATGTGTATCTGGGTGTCATCACTTTAACGGTCACACTGATCTTCTTTTCTCTGATCCGCCGTACCTCCGGGCCTGATTACAAGATCGGCAATGCGCTGATTGGCGGCTTTAACGGGGTCACCTCACCGCCACTGAATTTGCCATGGAATACCTCGTCCTTTCTGTTTCCGGAACATGTGTTCTATGTCGCCATGGCGGCCCTTATCCTCTCCTATGTCTTTTGTGGCTGGCTGGTAAACACTCGTTTTGGGCGGGTCTGCGCGGCTATCCGCGAGAATGAACTGCGCAGCGAACTACTGGGATACGACTCGCGCCTATACAAACTTGGCATCTTTACTATCGCAGCCGGTATAGCAGCGATTGGGGGGGTGTTGTTCTGCAATGGCGTGGGGCGGATCACTCCGGATGTATTCAACCTCTACAACGCGGCCCTCACGATCATCTGGGTGATCGTCGGCGGGCGCGGCACGCTCATCGGACCGATTGCCGCTACATTTGGCCTGTTCTATCTGACCTCCGCTCTTGGAGGGCAATCGGTACTTAACAACAATCTTGTGCTGGGTATTATCCTAATCTTCTTTGTTCTGCTGGTGCCCAAGGGTGTGGCCCCCACCTTGACAGATTGGTTCACCAAACGCCGCAAGCCCGTGCACAATAGCCGCCGTCGGCGCAGGCAGGGGCGCAGTACATGAGCCGCAAACGCGACAAGCGCGAGGTCATCGTCGAGACCCGAAATCTGGCCATGCATTTCGGCGGCGTGCGCGCCGTGGATCAGGTGGATTTTACCCTTTACGACAAGGAATTGCGCTGTCTAATCGGCCCCAATGGCGCAGGAAAATCTACGTTTTTCAAGTGCCTCACCGGTCAACTTTCCCCGACATCAGGTGAGGTGATCATCCGCGGCCAAGATACAACGCTCGCAGAAACGCACGAGATTGCCAGCCTTGGCGTTGGCATCAAAACGCAGGTTCCCAACCTTTTTGACGGGTTGAGCGTTGATGAAAACATCTGGATGTCTGCCCGCCGCTGGAAAAACAGCAAGCGCGCTCGCAGCCTGACCTCGGAAACGATCGAGCGGATGAACCTTGGCGATATGCGGCGCAAGATCGTGAACCAGCTTTCCCATGGTCAGCGGCAATGGGTAGAGCTAGGCATGGTTGTTGCAGCGGAGCCGTGGCTGGTTCTCCTGGACGAACCCGCCGCGGGTATGACCCATGAAGAAACTGCGCGTACCGCCGAGTTGATCAAAGAGATTAACACGCAAGCCGCCTTGATTGTGGTCGAACACGACATGCAGTTTATCCGCATGATTTCGCAACAGGTCACCGTTTTCCACGAAGGGCAGATTTTGATGGAAGACACTATGGAGGCCATATCAAAAGACAGGCGCGCTCGCGAAGTCTATTTGGGGAGCCGCGCATGAGTGCTCTGCTTAAAGTCAAAGGCCTGATGGCAGGTTATGGTAAGGTGCCGGTTCTGCACGGCATCAACCTGGAGGTCGGTGAAGGCGAAATTCTTGGCGTGCTGGGGCACAACGGCATGGGGAAAACCACGCTGCTGAAAACCCTGATGGGGATTGTACCTGCGACCGGCGGCCAGGTCATCTTTGACGGCGAAGACCTTAGCGAAATGAAGTCTTCGGGCCGCGCATCCATGGGTTTAGGCTATGTACCGCAAGGACGCGGTATCTTTCCAAATCTGAGTGTACAGGACAATCTGCGCATGGGGGTGGCCGCCCATGACATGGACGAAGTGGATGCGATTGAACGCGTGCTCGCTGATTTTCCGCGCCTTGAACGGTTGATGGACCGCGATGGTGGGGCATTATCTGGCGGAGAGCAGCAGCTGTTGGCGCTGGCGCGTTGTTTAATATCTGAACCAGACCTCATCTTTCTGGATGAACCGACCGAAGGCATCCAACCCTCTATCATTGATGAGATTATCGAGTTGTTGCAGTCGCTGAACAAGCGCAGCGGCATCGCTATTGTTCTGGTAGAGCAGAGCCTTGATTTTATCACTGCCTTGTCCGAACGCGTGCTGTTGATCCAGAAAGGTACGATCACTGGTGAGATTTCTGGATCAGAAGCCTCCGATCCCGCCCTGATCGAAGAGTTTACCGGTTTGGGTGCTTCGGGGGGCTTGGCAAAATCTGTGCCTGGCCCTGCGATGGGGGCATCTACCAAAGCCCCTTCTTCCCAGATGCGCAGCACTTTGATCCCTTCTCCCACCGCGCCGTCTTGGCCTACCAATACGCCCTCCCTTATGGAAAGGATGTCTTACATGACCGTCCAACGCCCCACCCTATCCCAGATGAAAGACGTCGTCTCTCAGCTGGGGATGAGCATGTCCGATGCCCGTGTGCAAGAGTTCCTGAACGTGATGCAAGGCACGCTGGATGCCTATGACATTGTCGACGGGCTGCCCGATTATCTGCCCCCAGTGCTGTATCCCCGCACCTCGGGGCACCGCCCGACTGTCGAAGAAAACCCGATGAATGCGTGGTACGTAAAGACCGAGATCAAAGGCGCCCCGCGTGGTCCGCTTCTGGGCCGCAGTGTTGCGCTTAAGGATAATGTCTGCCTTGCCGGTGTGCCAATGATGAACGGCGCGTCGACGCTCAAGGGCTATGTCCCTGATCTGGACGCCACCATTGTGACCCGTCTGCTGGACGCCGGTGCCACCATCGCAGGAAAAGCCCATTGTGAATATTTTTGCCTGTCTGGCGGCTCGCATACTAACGCGGCTGGCCCAGTACATAATCCGCATAAGCATGGCTATTCTGCCGGCGGATCGTCTTCTGGTTCGGGTGCCTTGGTGGGCGGAGGTTTGATCGACATGGCCATCGGCGGCGACCAAGGTGGGTCAATCCGCATGCCTGCCTCCTTTTGTGGCTGCTATGGGATGAAGCCTACCCATGGTCTTGTTCCCTATTCCGGCATCATGCCAATTGAGAACACCATCGACCATACCGGCCCAATGACGCAAAATGTCATGGACAATGCGCTGATGCTGGAAGTGATCGCAGGGCCCGACGGCCTTGATCCGCGACAGTATGACGTGAAAACGGAACGCTACACTGCCGCCGTTGGAGGTGGCGTTTCTGGCCTACGGATTGGCGTGATCAAGGAAGGCTATGAACAACCCGGTGCTGAGGAAGATGTCAACGACAAGGTGCGTGCCGCCGCTGAAACTCTGCGAAGTTTGGGCGCCACCGTGGACGAAATTTCAGTACCCTGGCACGTGCACGGCGTCGCGATCTGGACACCCATTGCGCTAGAGGGGCTGACCCAGCAGATGATGCTGGGTAATGGCATGGGCACTGGCTGGGAGGGGCTTTATACAACCTCATTGCTGGAGTATCACTCCAACTGGCGCACCCGCGCGGACGAGCTGAGCGATACGCTCAAGATTTCCATGCTGATAGGCCAATATCACCTCAAGCACACGCGCGGTCGCTATTATGCCAAAGCGCAGAACTTGTCGCGGCAGCTGCGCGATGAGTTCAACAAAGTATTTGCTGCTTACGACTTGTTGCTGACGCCAACAACCGCGATGAAGGCACCGCCGATCCCGTCCAGCGACGCCACGCTGGAAGAATGGTGCCAACGTGCGTTCGAGAATATCACTAACACCGCAACATTCGACGTCACAGGCCATCCAGCGATGTCGGTGCCTTGCGGCATGTCAGACGGGTTGCCCGTTGGTCTGCAAATCATTGGGCGGCGTTATGATGAAAGCACGATCTACCGCGCCGCCTCGGCCTTTGAACAGGTGGGCGACTGGCGCGAGATGTAGGCTGGAGCTGTTATGACACGTCCAATCAACGGTCTTTCACATGTAAAAGGAAGCACCAAACGCCCTTTGATCCATGCGACGATACCAGGCTTCATGGCCGAGGTGCGCAAACGACATGGGCACCGCATGGCCACGGTTTTTAGCCAGACCGGAGAGCGCTGGACCTATGAAGACCTTATGCGTCGGGTGGACCGGTTGGCAGCCGGACTGTTGTCGATCGGAGTCTACAAGGGCGACCGAGTGGGCATCTGGTCACCCAATAGACCGGAATGGGTGCTGACACAATTTGCCACGGCGCGGATCGGTGCAATCTTGGTGAACATCAACCCCGCTTACCAGACGCTCGAACTGGAATACGCCCTGCGCCATGCTGGGGTCAGCACGTTGATCACCGCAGCGCAATTTCGAGAATCAGATTATCTGGGCAAGCTGCGGGATCTTGCGCCCGAACTTGCCACCGCTCAGACCGGTCACCTGCACAGTAAAAAGCTGCCCAAATTGCGCCGTATCGTCCAGATTGGGTCCGACCCTATGGCGGGTGCGATTTCTTTTGACGAGGTCATGACAAGGGGCAATGCCGCGCCCAAGGCCCGCCTTGATGGAATCAGCGCGGCGCTGAAACCGGGTGACGCGATCAACATCCAGTTCACTTCTGGCACTACAGGTCACCCCAAGGGTGCGACCCTGAGTCACTTCAATATCATCAACAATGCCATCTCAACAGCGCGTACCATGCAGCTGACACCGGATGATGCGCTGTGCATTCCGGTGCCGCTATATCATTGTTTTGGGATGGTGCTGGGCAACCTTGCGGCGGCATCTTACGGCGTCAAAATGGTCTTTCCGAGCGAAGGGTTTGACCCACTTGCCACCTTAAAGGCCGTCGAAGCTGAAGGTTGCACCGCGCTGCATGGCGTGCCCACCATGTTCGTCGCGATGCTGGATCATCCAGAGTTTGCCCGCTTTGATCTGCGCCGACTGCGGACGGGGGTGATGGCCGGATCTCTCTGCCCTGCGTCGCTGATGGCCCGCGTGATGAAGGATATGCATTGCAGCGGCATCACCATCGGCTATGGTATGACAGAAACCAGCCCGATCTCGTTTCAGTCTGATCCCGGCGATCCACCCGCGCGGCGAGTTTCTACTGTGGGCCGTATTCAGCCGCATGTTGAGTGCCGCGTCGTTGATGATGCGGGGCGAACCCTCCCGGTGGGGCACCAAGGCCAGTTGCTGACACGGGGCTATTTGGTGATGAAGGGTTATTGGAATGATCCTGAATTTACCGCCCACGCTATCCATGACGGCTGGATGCATACGGGCGATCTCGCGACCATCGACGCAGAAGGCTATTGCCAAATCACCGGACGTGCGGGCGACATGCTGATCCGGGGCGGTGAAAATATCTATCCGGCCGAGGTTGAAGACCTGCTGCTGACACATCCTGATATTGCACAGGTGCAGGTCTTTGGTCTGCCTGACGCGCGGCTGGGCGAAGAGGTGGCCGCTTGGATCATCCTGCGCCCCAATGCTGATCTGACAGCAACCGGACTGCAAGACTGGTGTCGCGAAAAAATTGCCCGCTTCAAAGTACCGCGCCATATCCGATTTGCGGATGAAATGCCGGTGACGGCTACGGGCAAACCCCAAAAATTCAAGATGCAGGAGGCTATGTGCGCAGAGCTTGGCATTGCCTTGCCCACCTGATTTTAGGAGGAAACCACCCATGCATACCCTGACCGCCATCATTCGCGCCCAAAAGGGCTATGAAGATAAAGTAAGCGCCGAATTGCTGAAGGTCGGTGTGTTTGCCCGCGACAACGAACCCGACACGATCGGCTTTCATGTCGCGCAAGACCCTGACGATACTTGCGTTTTTATAACATTTGAGAGGTTCACCGATAAGGCTGCAATGGACCGGCACAACAGCGGTGCCGGCTCTCAAGGTTTCTTTGCCGCAGCGGGCGATCTGCTGGACGGCGATGTGACTGTGGTGACCGCTAAAGAAATCTGGTGCGCGTAAGTCTAGAGCTGCACACCCTTCGTCAGCGCCCCGTCAATTACCAGATTAGTGCCTGTGGTAAAGCTTGACGCCGGGCTGGCCAGAAACACGACGCCCCGAGCAATTTCTTGCGGGCTGGCCATGCGGCCCATCGGGTTCATCCCCATCGCTTCGTCAAACAATGCTTTGTTGTTTTGCTCGATATTCTGCCAGATTCCACCCTCGAAATAGGTGTTGCCTGGCGAAACAGTGTTGGCGCGGATGCCCATCGGTGCCAGCTTCAGAGCCTGTCCGTGCGCGTAGTGCACCAAGGCTGCCTTGAAAGCGCCGTATGCCGGTCCGGTAAAGTCAATTTCGCGCCCCGAGACGGACGAGATGAGCGTGATCGATGGGGCCTTGGATTTCTTCAGAAACGGAATGGCTGCGTTCACCAATCGTACCGAATGCATCATATCAACGCCAAATCCGGCTTCCCACGCTGTCTCATCATCCGCCACCGCAAGGGCCGAAACATTGGCAACAACAATGTCGATGCCCCCCAAAGCAGAGCCGGAATCTGTGACCCATGATTTCAACGCATGTTTGTCTGCCACATCGACCCCACGTCCGATGGCGCTGACTCCTCTGGCTTTGAGCGCCTCAATCGTGTCGGTCACCCCGGCACTGTCACGCGCACAGATGGCGATATTTGCACCTTCAGCGGCAAAAATCTCAGCGCACTGGCGGCCAATCCCTTTGGTCCCGCCGGTGATGAGCACGTTCAGTCCTTTTAGTCCAAGATCCATTTTATGACCCCTATTGTTCAATGTATTTTTTAGGCATAGACGCGCCCAATGTGTATTTCGGATCGACCATATTCCCAACCCGCATTTTCCCCGCCTGCGTAGCAAGAAAATAGGCCTCTGATTCCTCAAAATCATAGTCCTCTACCAACCAGCGGATCAGGTCACGGTAGGCCATGCGGGCGGCGTCTTCCATAGGGCGTGCACTGCCTAGGGACATGATGAAGTCTTCAGTTTCAATCCGTACGCCGGGTATAGACCAGCCTTTGATGAGGTCGATCTGCAACGTCACTGTGGCCGGAATCTCGACCGCCACACCACATAGTTCACCATCCCCCTGACGCCCATGGCAATCCCCGATGAAGAAATGCGCGCCTTCGCGTTGCACCGGAAAATAGATGATCGCGCCGGGCGCCACATCAGGACAATCCATATTTCCACCCCAATAATCGGGTTGCAGCGAGCTGACCGCTTCAATCTCTGGGCTGACGCCCATGGTGCCAACAAAAGGTTCATAAGGCAGTGTGACACGGTCTGAGAATTTGACGCCGCCCGCCGGCGTGACTTCCATTTTCTTGACCCGTTCGGCGATCGGCGCGTTCAGCATTTGATTTCCATCCGCTACCAGCGCGCCAAAGCTGGGGATCAGCGCAGTTGTTCCAACGGGCTGTGGCCCCCGCGGCAAAAGCGAGTGGATATGCACGGCCAATACATCACCTTTCTCCGCCCCTTCCACAGCTATGGGCCCGTTTTGTGGATTGACGAAAGGCATGTTCAATACCTGAGACGGCAAATCATCCTCAGTCTTGATCGCGCCTCCGAAGGCGTCGAGCGTTTCAACCGCTACCACATCACCTGGTGCGATGCGCATGACCGGCTCTGCATAGGGACCATAGACATAGTGAAACTTGCCTTGGTCTTCTTCGCTCAGGCGGTGTTTGGCACCGGCTTGCCCCTTGGCGACCGCGTGGCGGCCCATGATTGACCTGTCTGTCCATCTCATGCTGTTCTCCCAGTTTTTGTTATCAATCCGTTATTTTCTTAAGCGCCCATATTTGGTTGGCGGGTATGCCAATCTGTAGCGCTCTGATAGGCATGTGCGGCGCGTATGATCGCCGCCTCGCCCAGTTTCGGCCCAACAATCTGCATGCTCAACGGCATGCCCACGCTATCAAACCCATTCGGGAGGGTCACGGTCGGGCTGCCAGTAAAATTGTAAGGTGCCGTGTACCGCATGATGGTACCCAGAACAGCCGGATCGGCACCATAGTCAGCCATATCGGCTAGGCTTGGGGTTGGCGTAGGCATTGTCGGGCAAAGCATGCAGTCTATGTAGCTAAACAACGTTTCAAAGGACGCCGTGAATGCGATGCGCAGATAGTGGCCCTCCGCCGCCTGCATACCCGTCATCGCTCGCCCTTCGTCAATCAGCTGAGCGAGGTCGGGACCATATTCATCGGCGCGCGCGGGGTATGTATCCTTGTGTACAACTGCAGTTTCAATCGCGCACATCCCAATCCAGGCATCGACCAGTGCATCATAATCCGGTAGCGTTACCTCAACCACACTTGCGCCAAGATGGGTAAAGACCTCCAAAGCACGTTCTAAGGCATCAGCGACCTGACTTTCCACACCGCCAAGCGCGTAACTGCGATCAATGCCTATGCGCATGTCACGCACGCTCTTGCCGATCTCTGCCATGTAATCCGGTACAGGCACATCCAAAGACGTCGGATCTTGCGCATCCCATCCGGCAATCACTTGCAGCACTGCTGCACAATCTGCTACTGACCGCGCCATCGGTCCCATGTGATCGAGCGAGTTTGCCAGTGCAAAGACGCCATGGCGGCTCACCCGACCCCAAGTTGGCTTAATCCCAGTCAACCCGCATGTGGCACAAGGATAGCGGATCGATCCCCCAGTATCACTGCCCAATGACGCAAAGCACAAACCGGCTGTCGGCGCGACACCAGAACCGCTTGACGAAGTGCCGACCCAGTATTCAGGGTTCCACGGGTTAACGGGGCTAGGAATGGTTGGGTGATGCCCGGTATAGGCGCCTTCGGTCATCGAAAGCTTGCCCAGGATCACCGCCCCAGCGGTTTCGAGTCTATCGACGACTGTCGCATTATAGGTTGGCAGGAAATCCTTGTATATCATCGTCCCCGCGCGGGTTGGCGCATAGGTCGTATAGCACAGGTCCTTGACGGCAATGGGCACGCCGTGCAGCGGTCCTTTATGGATGCCAGCCCCAATCTCTACATCTGCCGTTGCCGCCTGCGCCAGCGCGCGATCTGCGCAGAGGTGGATGTAGCTGTGTAGCCGCCCATCCATGCGCGCGATCAGATCTAGCATGTTTTGCGTGACGCCAGTAGATGTTGCTTCCTCTCGTCGGATCATATGGCCTACCTCAACGAGGCTTTTGAATTGCAAAGGTCTTGGTGTCATCGGGCACTGCGCATCCACTTAGTTCCTACTAAGTGAGTTCTTTGTCGCGCTCCTGCCTCCCATAGAGGAAAACGTTTCCCGTGGTGGCCGCCCATTACTCCAATAGGATGTTCCATATTGTCAAAATAATTTAAAGGATTTAATTCTCGAAGTTCGGCGCAAATGACCTGCCGCGATGGTCGGTTCTGACAAATATTTGCAGCAAGAGATCCCAAAAAGGCTCTCTCGCACTCGACTACCAAACTATTGCCAAAGCCACACACCTGTTCGAATGCTACGTCCAAACGTCCTACTCCCGAAAATAGAAACAGCAAATTATTTGTTTCAGTCAATACCCTCCTAAAGGGACTGTCAAATTAAACTTGGTTTGAGCTGGCAGGGTGGGTTGTAGCGTCCTTAAATGACAGAACACTTTTG
>Ga0255769_10001544_pt1 | contig 26080 bp, 39 predicted proteins | sample 041ome_9_FD_179637 | JGI IMG/M metagenome (GOLD analysis project Ga0255769, IMG submission 179637) | Coastal salt marsh microbial communities from the Groves Creek Marsh, Skidaway Island, Georgia - 041413US metaG (version 2) | ecosystem: Environmental > Aquatic > Marine > Intertidal zone > Salt... | reverse complement strand
CATTAATAGGCACTTACACTATTTCATCACCAACAACTATTACACTTGATCCTGTAGACGAAATTATAAACGATGCTCCAATGAAACTGGTTTCAAAAACAGTAGCAGATTTGAGCACTTTAGTATCGTCCGTGGGAGCAATGGTATTTTGTACTAATGAATCAGGCGGAGCAATACCGGCTTTTTACGATGGAACAAATTGGAGAAGAGTCAGTGATAGAGCCATTGTCTCTTAATGATGAATGATTGTATCAGATATAAATCAAATTAGAGAATACATTGTCACAGTCCAAAAAGATGTGGACTGGCACATTATACATGATGAGTTGTGTCGAGACACTTCAGCAGATGATTCTGTAGATTCAAACATTGTTCCTGACAGAGTGTGCGAGTGCTGTAAAGAACGTCCAAACAATCCAAGAAACACACATTACAATCTTTCAGAAGCAGAAGCAATCAAATTAAGACAAGATTCAAGAATACTGGCTGTACAGGCAGTTGAAGACATTCCAGAACCTAAACCAAGAGCATTCCAAGATGGAAATTTTAACAGATTGAGCACTGCAACTGGACAAAATGACAATTGGGGATTATTAAGACACACCAATCAAACCAACACATTTAACAACAGCCAATCAGATCCAGGTGGAAATTACGAGTATGTTTTAGATGGTACAGACGTTGACATGGTTATTGTGGACACAGGAATTCAAGTAGGACACCCTGAATGGAATAAAACAAATTATGTAGCACCAACTGTATACACCAGTGGTGATGTACAAAACGTAACCGGAGACGGTAGCGATTTCTTTAAGAGAGAACTCACAGTAAACGGCGTTAGAATAATGGCGGCAGGTGCTGTGGGTGGACAAACAGCAGTGCCAGACGAATGGATTAGAAAAGTAGCACAATTATTTAAATGGTTCACCAGACCAACATCTCAAACTAATCCACAATTTCAAGAACTGTTTATTAAAACATTAAAAGGAGATGCTGGAACTTATCACGCAGGCTTTCCAACTATACAAAGAGTGGCAAGAGGTGCAGGTGCAGATTACTCCACAAACTTCTTAACTGATGCAGGCGCTGAATTTTGGAATCTAACAAACTTGTATGACACTCATGTACAAAATGACATGGTGTGGTATTTGAATTCAACAGGTGGTCCTGCAGGCAATGGTAACGAAGATGCTCAAGAGGCAATCGAACACGTTTTCCATACACTGCATATGCACGGGTTATCTGCAGAGGATATAAAATTATATCCATATATAAGTTCCGATTGGAACACTGGTGATTTGTATAATGCAATGGTAGAGGCATACGATGCAGGTAAATGGGATCCATCAGGTTATCAAGAAAATCCAGATGATTGGAAAACTATCGGCGATGCTTTTGAAGTAGCGGCAAAAGAATATTTGTACTTGCTAAACTTTGCTATGTTTGATTATACAAGTTTATGGGACGGTGGAAGTCTTGCTCCAGAGTGGACAGACGATATGCGTACTCCAGCAGGCATTCAAGCAAATAACCCGTTAGGTGCTGAATTTTTTTATACATGGATACAACCGTGTATTTCAAAAATTCCTTTAGAAACCATACAAAGTTTATTCCGTAACGGCGACACTGGTAATCCTTATGCCGCAGGTAGATCAGGTTACATTGCTGATTCAGAAATAAGATTAAAACAGATCAATTGGTTTACAGAATCAAATAATGTTGGCACACAGCCAGCAAACTTTTACACAGATGTGAATGGTCATGGTACACACTGCATTGGAACCATGGCAGGAAAAACTTTTGGCTGGTGTAAAAATTCTGACATATACAACATCACTCTTTATTCCAATACAGGAAACAATATCTCTTGGGCTGATACCATTGACTCACTAATAGATTGGCACAACGCTAAACCAACCTTGCCAGACACTGGTGCTAAAAAACCCACTGTGGTCAATATGAGTTTTGGTTATGCTTGGTACATAAGAACAACAACCACTCCAAATGCAATATCATTCAATGGTACAGATTATTATGATATCACAGGTGGCAGATATAGAGGCGTTGCTCATTCTGATACCGCATATGCTAACCTACAAAACATAGGATTAATTGGAGAAGCACAAGGTGGAGGTGTATATGGGTTTCCAAGAAAGTTTGCTTCAGAAGATGCTGATGTGGAAACACTGATCAACAACGGAATTCATGTGTGTTGTGCCGCTGGCAATGATTCAATGAAAATTGATGTGCCAGGAGGTGTTGATTATGACAATTATCTTACATTTACTTTTTCAGGTACCACTTATTATATGTACTATCACAGAGGTGGCACTCCTTCAGTGAATGAAGGTGGAGATACATATACAGGCACTACCACTCAAGACAACCCTGTGGGAGATTTAAATGAAGGATTTATGGTAGGTGCTTTAGAAAACAGTGATGTGTTGGATGGTGTGATATATCGTGATAAGAAAACTACATTCAGTCAGTCAGGTCCAGGTGTAAACATCTACACTGCTGGAAGATATATCATAAGTGCCCAACCCAACAATCAAGGTTCTACATATTTTGCTGACGCCAGTTATAGACAAGCCAAATACTCAGGCACATCAATGGCGGCTCCACAGATGTGTGGCATGATTGGTCTACTGACTCAGGCACATCCTGATTGGACTCCTGCTCAAGTAAAAAAATATTTTGAATCAAATTCAGTAGCCAATCTAAATGATACTGGCAACAATAATGATTACACAACAAATACCACAATTCATGGTGGACCCAATAGGGTGGCATATTTTCCAATGAATGGTCTAAGACCATTTAGTCAAACATCTGGCACACTGGCAACTTTAAGTCTCACAGCAGACAAGAGTTCTGTTGATGAAGGCGAAACCATCACATGGACTCTTACAACCACTAATGTTCCAGATGGATCTGCAGTTGCGGCAGAATTTGTTTTAAACCAAAATTTTGATTTTGGTGATGGACCACCTGTCTATGATAATCCGTCAGCAGGTCTATGGCCTTTTTTAAATTTTGAAGTTTTTGAAAACACAGCGTCTGTTTCTATGAGTTTTAGAGAGGATACTGTGACGGAAGACAGCGAAATTGCCACACTTAGACTATTGGGTTATTCAGTATTAGATGACCCAGCAGGTTTTAGGGAAGTAAATGGAGTATCTGCTTCTGTAACAATTAATGCCAACAGCACATAGGCGATAAATACAAGTAGGAGAACACAATGGCAATCAGCACAATCAACATAGGAACACTGGCAAACGACGGCACTGGTGACGATCTAAGAGAAGCGTTTATTAAAGTTAACAATAACTTTACAGAATTGAATGCTCGTCAGGCTGAAAATACCACTGCATCTAATAGACTGGCAGATGATGCCACTACAAAAGGTGTGTTTGCTCAAAAAGTAAATGATAATTTAATATTCAAAAATTTAAAAGCAGGTCCTAATGTTTCATTGAGTGCTGACAACAATCAGATCACAATCACTTCTTCAGGTATTGTGAGCATACTGTTTACCACAGATACTGGCTCTTTGAATCCGATTGGATCACAAGGACAAGTGCAAATTAGAGGTACAAGAGGTGCCACCACAACAGGTGTTGGTTCTATAATCACTGTTGATTCTGCATTGTCAAATGAAACTTCACCAACTCTATCAGCAACACTAAACGCCAACAACAATGATATAACAAACGTTGGCACAATTACTGCCAACAATTATGTTGGTTTAGTTAAAGGTATCGATGTTGATGATGTCAACAGTTTGATCGGTTTTGACTTTGGTGGAATACAAAATCCTGTACAAAATATGATACAGTGGTTAGAGCAATTTAATCCTGTAAATATGGGCACAATTACTGCCCCTTCGGCTCAAGGAATCAACTTAGGTTCAATCTAAGCATTCTATTTCACGATAAATATCTATATCATGCATGATTTATGGACAGTTCAAACAGGGTATAATCTAGGCACATATCAAGAAAGAGTGCCCACAACAATCAATTTACCTATATCAGGTGCTGATTCTATTGTGACAATAGCAGGAACAATACCTCCTGGATTAAGATTGGATGGACAAACATTAAAAGGCACACCTTTTCAAGTGTCACGTTCAACACAGTATGAGTTTTGTTTAAGAGCAACTCATCAAACAAGAATTCAAGATAGAACTTTTACAGTTAATATACAAGGTCCTGATGCTCCAACTTGGACAACTCCAGCAGGCACTTTACCTATAGGTGAAAACAATCAATTGTTTGTGTTGGATAGTTCTTATGTGGACTATCAATTGGAAGCCATAGATGCAGATTTAAGTGCCAACACAGTTTTAGAATACTATATTCCAGAAGGTGGTGGAGAACTTCCACCAGGATTAACACTCAGCAAGACAGGAAAAATTTCAGGTATAGTTGATCCTATACTAGCATTAGATATTCTTTCTAGCACAGGTTATTATGATTCAAACGATTATGCTTCTGCTCCTTTCGATTTTGGTATTCAAGGTTCTATAGCAAATAGAAGTTTTTATTTTGATGTTCAAGAATATTCGGAACTGTATAATGCTCAAATTAGTTCAAGAACACAAAGAAAACTAAATCGTTATTATGAATTTACTGTAAACGTCACAGATGGTGACAGCACAGCACAAAGAAAATTTAAAATATTTGTCGTAGGAGATGATTTCTTAAGAGCAGATAATACTATCATGCAGGTGGGGTCAGGTGTATTCACTTCAGATGGAACATTTTTACGTACTCCACAATGGTTAACACCATCAGATCTAGGATTCAAACGTGCGAACAATTATGTCACAATTTTTTTAGAACTGTATGATCCAAACACTGTGCCAGGACTTGTAAGTTATGTTCAAGAAAGATTAAATGATGATAACACCGTTTCAACTCTTCCTCCAGGCATGGCACTGGATCCTAACACAGGAGAAATAGCAGGTAGAGTTCCTTATCAACCAGCAGTTACAAAAGAATATAAATTTACAATCAGTGCCGTAAGAGCAAATATTGGTTCCGATTTAGTCACAGTTAATATCACTCCATACGAAGATCAACTTCAAGGATCTGACACACTGAAGATTCAGAAGTTATCTGTGGGACTGGCAGACGGTTTAGATGATATCACCAGTTTAATAAATCAAAAAATTGTTATTAACAATCAAGAATACACAGTTTTACAAGTTGACGATTCCAATCAGAGATATGATGTATTAAAATTAAACAGAAATTTACAATCAAACGATTTATTAGTTTACACAGGAACTGTGTATGAGCCTAACGATTATAAAAATGGTATTCAGACTGTGGTTAATAGAGCAAATAATGAAATATTTGTTTATAATAGAATTTCTAAAGACAAATACAAAGGCAGAACACTGCGTATAGGATCTAACGAATATATCATTGCTGATATACAATCATTACTGGCAGAGGGTGAACCAGCATTGCAAGGCATAGCAAGTGCCACATCATTAGAAAAAATTGTTTTAAATATTCCACTACAGGATTCATTTGTAAATGAACAAAACATCAGTATTGCGGCTTTTGAAAATGAAGTTTACAGCAAAAACTTCTTGCTCAACAGTACAGACACAGAACCTAAAGCAACTAAAACATTCACAGTTAAAGTATTAGGAGAAGTTGACAGTACAATCACTTGGATTACTGATTCTAATTTAGGCACACTCAAAGCAAACTTAACCAGTCATTTGAGATTAGATGCTCAAAGCACAGTATCAGATGCTAGAATGAAATATTTGTTAATGAGTGGATCACTTCCACCAGGATTAAGTTTAACATTGGATGGTGAAATTGTAGGTAATGTTAGATTGTACAGCGAAGATTCGTTGCCAGGAATAACATCTTTCGATAACAACAGTTTAACATTGGATGGTGGTACAACTACTGTGGACGAAAGTTACACATTTACAGTTCGAGCACAAGATAGATTTGGATTTAGTTCTGTAGAAAGAACATTTAAACTTTTAATCGATACCAACGTTACAAAAACTTTCACAAACTTATATGTACAACCTTTGTTGAAACCAAGTCAGCGTGATTACTTCAAAGACTTTATCAGTAACACAAACATCTTTGGTATAGATAAAATTTATAGACCAACAGATCCAGAATTTGGTTTACAAAAAACAATGAAGATGTTGGTGTATGCAGGTATTGAAAAGAAAGTTGTTGGACATTATGTCACAGCAGTTTCTAGCAATCACAAAAGAAGTAGATTTAATTTTGGAGAAATTAAAACAGCACTAGCCAAATATCCAGGCACTAACAATATTGCCTATGAATTAGTGTACGCTGATGTTATAGATACAAGAGATGCCACATCAGGATCCACAAGAAGAGTTATAGACATCAATGCACAGAATAAAATTAAAGTTAATCAAACTCAATTAGAAGTAACAGATGATTCAACCAAATTAAATGTGGGTGGATCTGCTTATTCTATTTTTGTTCAAGCAGGATCAGTATTACCTGTTTCAGCAGTAGGAACCAGTTTGGAAATTTTTGCTAGAACAGGACGTTTGTTGATTGATGTGCCTAGAGGAGAATTATTTGTAGATATGCAGAATGGTCCAGATTTATTGATAGGAAGTGTAGAACAGGTGAATGGTGATCCATTCAGATTTAGACCAAAAAATTCTGTGATCAAAGTGGACAGCACACTGCTTAAAGCAAGTATGAGCAATGACGAATTACGTTACATAAGCAATATTTCTAATATGAGAAATAACATCAAAGCACTGGGAGTATCAGAAGGCGGATTGTTACCACTTTGGATGAAAACTGCACAAGGAGAAAATGTAACAGCACAAGGATATACCACAGCAGTACCGCTGTGTTATTGTAAGCCAGGCACAAGTGAAAGCATTGCGTTGGCAGTAAAAAATAGTGGATTTGATATTAAAAATATCAATTTTGAAATTGATAGATACGTGGTATCAGGCACAGAAGGAAATAGTGCAGATCAATACATTCTATTTCCAAACTATGAATACAATGTGTAATAAATAACTGTAGGATATAAACAATGAGCAACATAGATTCAACAAGCATAGACGCAACTTATCCAGTGGCTGGACAAGACAATAACAGTCAAGGATTCAGAGATAATTTTAATATTATCAAAAACAATTTTGCCACAGCAAAATCAGAAATCACTTCACTGGAAAGCAATTCAGCAAAAACAAATTCAAACAACAACTTCAATGGTAATGAAGTAAGTGGTGCTCTTTTCAAAGGAAATTTTGTTAAAAGTCATGATGCTGGCAGTGTAACAACTAACCAAAATATCAGTTTAACAAATGGTAATTTTCAAAGAATTATTGTTGGTGCTAATGTGACACTCACATTTGATGATTGGAGTCAGCAGACTAATGCTTTAGAAAGCATTGTGATTCATGTAACAAAAGCAGGTGGTGATAGGACGATTACTTGGGCAACCAACGGAGGATCAATTAAAAAAGATTCAAATTTTCCCAATCCATTTGTAGCAAACAGCACAACAAATCCAAAAGTAGTTGAATTTTATTCATACGATAAAGGAGTAACTGTGTTCGCCAGATATATTGGTCAATTTAGTTAATATGATATGTTTCATCCATTAGGAAAAGATTTAGGTGATATTCCAACTCCAGAATTAGAAAAAAAACTTACAGAACTGCGTACCAAATATCTTAGAGCAAACAATCCACAAATACGCAATCAAATCAATTTCTTCATCATGGACTACACAGAAGAACTCAAAATGCGTTGGCACAAAGAACAACAAGAGCTGAATAAAAATTCTGGTAACGATATCGATGATTTGATTAATGTAGATTAATCTTGACTTTTTGAATTAAATCCTTTATAATCAACATATGAAATTAGACACATTAGGTTTGCCGAAGTACGATGTAGATGATTGTATGGATCTTATCTACAAGGATAAACTGGATACACTGTTCAAAGTGTATGTGGATAAAAACTCAGAAACAGAACAATTTAATCAGTCTGTGAAAGATACAGGTGAAGGACAGCAGTTAAAATACTATGAACCTTTGGATATTGAATTGAAAGAATTTGATACATTACTACAATCAGAATGGTTCATGCCCAACAGTTACAAACAATTTGATGTGGAAAAATATATTTTAAATGTGTGTCCCGATAATGATCAATCAAAACAAAGAGTGTCTGAAGAAATGAACAAGTTTAAAGAATTAGGTTATATGAATCTTTTAAAGTTTTTACACTTTTTGGTAACGTTTATGCGAGAGAACAAGATAGTGTGGGGCGTGGGCAGAGGCAGTTCGGTAGCCAGTTATGTGTTATATCTACTAGGAATACACAAAATTGACTCGATTCAATATCGGCTGGACTGGCAGGAATTCATCAGATAAATACATACATAATAGGAGAACATTAAAATGGCAGTAAAACAAACAGGCAAAAAAGTTTACAAAACCATGCAGGGTAAAACCATAGACATGGATCTTTTGAGAAAACGAAATGAATTAACTCCAGCAGTTGGCAATGCCAAAGTGAATGCTAGAGGAGATGAATTAGGACCAGGTGGCAAAATTATCAAGAAAAGAGAAGATGTTTTGGCAGACTATTACAGAGATAATCCTAATACAGTTGCTCATAAAGAAAAAAATCCAGCACCTGTGGCTGATCCTGTTGTCGAAGAACCTGTAGCAGAAACACCAGTTGAACAAACTGATGGCGAATGGGTTGAAGACGCAGAAGGTAATTTTGTAAAAAAAGAACAATAATCTATGGCAACTCTAACAGAGTATAAAGGTACAATTACACCTATTCATAATAGAGTACTTGTCACTGATATGGAATTTGGTGAACAAAAAACTGCCGGTGGAATAATACTTCCATCAGATGACGGACAAGCCCGAGGTATTCATCCTCGTTGGGGCAAAGTGGTTGCAAAAGGACACGAAAACGAAGACGATTACGAAGTGGGTGATTGGATCTTAGTTGAACACGGCAGATGGAGTCGTGGTATTAGCATGGTGGACGAAAATGGCAACAAAGGTATTTTCAGAATTGTAGAAGCAGAATCGGTACTAGGTACTGCTAAAGATAAACCACAAGACGTATTGACCAGAAAAACTGATTCAGAAAATAAACATTTGGCTGAATAACTCTTGACAAAATAGTATAAAAGTCTTATACTAACACAATGAAACTTCCAGTAATACAATCTAAAGGATTAAACACAACCGGTTTGACTGGTATTGTGTTAATGACACTACATCTCACAGGATACATTTCAGGTTGGGGTTGGCCCGTATTGTACATTCTTTTAATTTTGAGCGGAATGGGTCAAGAATATATGAGGAGAGATTAATATGAAAGAACTTTGGGTAGAAAAATATAGACCTAAAACAGTAAGTGAATATGTGTTTAGAGATGATCATCAACGTAAGCAAGTAGAATCTTGGATTAAAGATAAAACTATTCCACATTTATTGTTCAGTGGTAATGCAGGTATTGGTAAGACCACATTGGCAAAGGTACTGTTTAATGAATTAGAAGTAAATGACTTAGATGTTTTAGAAATAAACGCAAGTAGAACAAACAGTGTAGACGACATCAGAAACACAATTATAAACTTTGTACAAATGATTCCTTTTGGTGCATTTAAGATTGTGTTGTTAGATGAGGCAGATTACTTGAGTCCAAACGCACAGGCGGCACTGCGTGGCGTTATGGAAGAATACCACACCACAAGCAGATTTATTTTAACTTGTAACTATCCTAACAGAATTATTCCAGCACTGCACAGCAGATGTCAAGGCTTTCATATTGAACGTATTGATCAAACAGAATTTACCACAAGGGTAGCAAAGATATTGATGGATGAAGGTATTACTCCAGACTTGGATATACTGGACACTTATGTGAAAGCCACTTATCCTGATTTAAGAAAATGTATCAATACTGTGCAAATGAATTCACAAGATGGCACACTTGTTGCTCCTGCTAAATCAGACAAAGCAGAAGCAGATTACAAATTAGAAATGACTGAATTATTCAAAGCAGGCAAGATCACAGAAGCAAGAAAACTGGTATGTAGTCAAGCACGTCCAGATGAAATTGAAGACATATACAAATGGATGTATGATAATATCACACTGTTTGGAGATGAAGCACGTCAGGAAAAAGCCATATTGGTTATTAAACAAGGACTAGTGGATCACACTCTTGTGGCAGATCCAGAAATTAATCTTGCGGCAACAATGATCAAACTACAAAACATATAATATTCCATGACTTATGTTGTTAATGATAAGTGTTTAATGTGCAAACACACTACCTGTGTGTCAGTTTGCCCTGTAGATTGCTTCTATGAGGGAGAAAATATGCTGGTTATTAACCCTGAAGAATGTATCGACTGTGGAGTATGCGAACCTGAGTGTCCAGAAGATGCAATAAAACCAGATACAGATCCAGAAGGAGAAGGTTGGGTTGAGTTCAATCGTAAGTGGTCAGAAGTTTGGAACGTGATAGATACTCAAAAAGAACCAATGCCTGATTATGAAAAGCATTCAGGAGAGAGTGATAAACTTACAAAATATTTTAAGGAGAAATAAAATGAGATGTAGTCATATATTAATAGCACACCAAGACTCAATGAGAAGTCAAAGATTAGTTTCTAGAGAAGAAGCATTATTTTTAATTGCTGATATTCAAAAGAAAATGTCAGATCAAGAACTAACATTTGAACAAGCGGCAAAAATGTACAGCGATTGCCCAAGTGGAAAAGCCAATGGCGGAGATTTAGGTTTCATAAAACGAAATCAAATGGATAAAGATTTTATGATTTACCTAGACGGATTACAGCCAGGTGAGACCAGCGGTATATGTTGTACAGCATTTGGTTTCCATATTATTCGTAGAAACCAGGACGTTGTTCTTAATCAGTCTCCGTAGATATCTAATACTTCTTTGACTGCTTGGTGCCTTTGTACGTCACTCTTTTCAAAGTTAACCACATCAATTAACATTGATGATTTACGGTTAAGTTTCTCAATGAAGTCAGACAATCCATTGTCGTTCGGCCTATCTGTCTGAGCGAGATCTCCAGTTACTGCTAATTTGCTTCGACTTCCGATTCTCGTTAACAACATCTTCATTTGATTGATGGAGGCGTTTTGCATTTCATCTGCCACTATGTAGCAATTATGAAAAGTTCTACCTCGCATGAAAGCCAACGGTGATATTTCTATTATCCCTTCATACAGCATATTCTGTATATCTGCTGTGGTGAAGTACAACTTGAATACATCAAATATAGGTATGGTCCAAGGAGCCATTTTTTCTTCCAAACTACCTGGAAGAAAACCTATATCTTCATCCACACTAACCACGGGACGTGTTACCACTATTTTATTGACTTGTTTTTCTTTGAACATTTTGATAGCCACCTGAACAGCAATCAATGTCTTTCCAGTACCTGCTGGACCTACACCAAACACAATGTCTTTGGCTGGATCTAACAATTTAAGAAGATAAGATTCCTGATTTATGTTTCTAGGAACTATCTTAACGTCTTTTGGTTTTTCTGGTAGATATTGTTTGATTGGCAGGACGTTTGCCCTGTTCTGATGCTTTCTGGACGTTTTTTTACCCATTAGCACTCCTTCTGTTATTAAGCAAAAAGTAAATTTGCATACTAATATTTAATTGATTTTGATCGGAGACATAAATGCTCACATAAGTTACTGCTATAGATAAATACATAAAAAGGTACTCTACAATGCAAGATATAAAAGACGTCATTAAAACTATAGAAAATGTGTACGATAACGACACAGCATTCACTATATTAAAAGATTTTGAACGTGTATTAGATGAATTAAATCTATATGTGTACGATAACTGGATGGATGGTGAATTAGCATCAGGACCTGAAATATTGCGTCATTTTGTGACTGCTACTTTTATGTGGCCAAGAGACAAAATGCCTGATCCAGATGGTGGTAAAAGATTAATAGATTATGGCTGTAAAGTTTTCTACAAAAAAGATGTTTACATCTATCCAAGAAAAATTTTAAAACAAGACGATTTTAGACCAGGCACTAAAAAAGGTAAACTGGATCAAATGCCAGTATGGCTAGTTACAATAAGAATGCCTAAAGAATTAATAAGAACCATTTACAGTGGGTATGAATCAGAACAAGCATATAATAAAGAACCAGCAAACTCAGAAGTAGTTGACGGTTCACAAGCAGTTCAAACTTCAGATGAAATAGCACCGGAAGGTTTATAATGGGATTAAGACAAAACGACTTAGAATTCACAGTTGACAATGTGTTTGAAATTGATTCATTCAAATCTAAAATGGGTGATGATAAAGACATTGTTACATTAAGTTTTGCTGTAAAAGGTGAACAACCAGCACTTGATTTGGTAAAGTTTATAGAAACAGGTTACGACTTTGTGTTGGATGCAGACAAAACATCTGGAGAACAAGCAGACGGCAAATTCAGAGTGTTTGTTGAATTAGAACGTTCAAAAAAATCTCCAAATCAGATACTGGAAATATTGGACGGTGTTAAAAAGATTTCAAATCAAAACGACTTAAGATTTAGATACTACAAAAACTTTAGAAGTCAACCAGCAGACGAATCTAATATTAATGAACAATTACCATTGGATCCAGGTGCTTACGATATCAAAACTAACCAAACTCAAATGGAAAACTACAAGAACTTTTTTGCTGACAGTTATGTTGACGATGTTTATATGGAAGGCAATGAAGTTCATATGAAGAAAAAATATGCTGACAAATTGGTATTTGAATTTGTAGATGCAGGATTTAAAACACAGATTGTGGAGAGCATAGAAGGGTCGATCCAAATTGAAGCCTTTCCAGAAATTATTTTCTTAAGTAAGTATGTTGGTGATTATAACATTACTAAATTTGGTAACAAATTGGTATTTGAAAACAAAGGTCACTGCGTGGTACTTAGGAAAAAATAATGAAACTATCAAAAAACTTTACACTAAACGAATATACCAAAAGTCAAACAGCAACAAGACTTGGTATTGACAATCAACCAGGTTACGAACATCTAGACAAAGCAACAAAATTGTTTGAAAATGTGGTACAAAAAGTACGAGACAATTTTGGAGTTACTGTTATCAATTCAGGATATAGAGGAGCCAAATTAAACGAAGCAATTGGTGGCTCTGCAAACTCACAACACTGTAAAGGTGAAGCAGTGGATATTGAATGTCCAGGCACAAGCAATTACGATGTGGCAAAATGGATTGAAGACAATCTTGATTTCGATCAACTCATTTTAGAATTCTACACACCAGGCATACCTGATTCCGGTTGGGTCCATGTTAGTTATAAATCAGAAGGCAATAGAAAACAAAGCCTTACAGCCATGAAAGAAAATGGCAAAACTGTTTATAAGCCTGGCTTAATAGAATAATGTCTGAAATACAAACATTAACTTTTCAATCATCGTTGTACTACAAAGATTTACAACTGAGTGCTGAGTTGGAAAATCATTGTAAACAAGCCAAACTAGATCCTGTTCCTAATGAACACAGCAGTTCTTTTTGGAATAATAATGAAAAACTTTCTAAATTAATTATTCCTGATGTAAAGGATTTTTTTATAGAAGTTGGAAAAAGTTTAGGATACAAAGAGTTTGCTCTTGCACACACTTGGATACAACAATATAACGTAGGTGAAAATCATAGAGTACATATTCACAGTGTTTACCCAAATGATTACAGTTTCGTATATTATATAGATTGTGGTGACACATCTGCTCACACAGTATTTTATAATTTTGGATACCCTTATATCGATCATGGTTCTCACAAAGTCAAACCTGCAAAAGGTAGATGTGTGCTGTTTCCAGGCGCTATGCCACATGAAGCACAAAGCAATACAGATAATACTAGACTGGTAGTGAGCGGAAACGTCTCTTTCTCTTGATAAATAGTAGCATATAACTTATGACTACAGAAAACAAAAAATACTGTTTAAACTGCGGACATGAAGCACATTGTGATGGAGCTCTATGGCGCACTGAATACGAAATGCTTTTGGGACAAATTCTGCGTGAATATCAAATAGAAGTTTGTAGAACTTGTCGTTGTGGGGAATTGGAGACAGAATGATTTTCGGACAATTAAAAATGATCATCACTGTTGTAATGATATTAGGAATATCAGGTGCAGGTGTTTACGTGATGAAATTGAGATCAGACAATGCAACACTCAAAGCCAATCAAATCAAATTGGAACAAGCAGTAGATTCACAACAAAAAGTTATTGAGCAACAGAAAAAAGATTTTCAAGACATAATGAAAGCCAATCAAGAAATCAATCAATTGGTCAACACATTAAGAAAAGAATTCAACGATTTGGATCAAAGATTCAACAAGAAAAACAGAGACCTTGGCAAAGTGGCCATTGAACGAACTGGTGCCATAGAACGTATCATTAACTCAGCATCCAACAAAGCAGGCAGATGTGTTGAGATAGCATCTGGTTCTCCACTCACAGAAGCAGAGAAAAAAGCCACTAAGAAATCTGAAATAAACACAGAATGTCCAAGTCTAGCAAACCCTAACTATGTACCGCACAATGAATAGAATATTAACCGTTATTATTTTAGGATTATTACTTGCTGGTTGCTCCATAGGTGAAAAAAGAATTAAACTGTTCACTGTGGAAGAACCCAGAGCAAAACTAAATTTAAATAAACCCACACCATTACAAATGGAAGAAATTCGCTGGATAATCATTACCAGCCAGAACGCAGATGAAGTTTTTAAAAAACTGGAAGCACAAGGCATCGATCCTGTGCTGTTTGGTTTGACTGACAAGCAGTATGAGTTATTGTCAAAAAACTTTGCTCAAATTCGTGCTAAACTGAAAGAAAGCAATGACATCCTTGACAAATACAAACAGTACTACGAAGCAGACAACAAAACCAACAGCAAAGAAAAATAACAGGAGATAAAATGCCAATCACAACAGATGCAGGTGCCAGCGGTGGTACAGACAATACAGATACGAGTTTAAACGGTGAATACAGAGCAGGTGCAGGCATATATGTAAATGCTGAAGGTCAATGGACCAGTCCCAATGGTACTGTTCTTAAAGGACAAGCACTAGCCAAAGCAGAAGCCAATGCAAGTGCCAAGTACGGCGTGGGATATAGAAACGACAATCTCTATGTTCAAGCAGTGGCAGAAGCAAAATTGAGATGTGAAGCGGCAATCCGTGCAGAAATGCAAAGAGGCAATCACACAGCGGGTGCGGAATTGTATGCCTATGCTGAAGTGTATGCTTGGGCAGGTGCCAGTGCCAATGCGGGCACAGACGGTTGTTGGTTTGAAGGTGGTGCCATCGCAGGTGCCAAAGCAGGTGCAGGTGCTAGAACATATTACACCAACGATGGATTGATTCCATTTGCAATGACCAATGACACTTCAGTAAGTGCAGGTGCTCAGGTGGGTGCAAAGATTGGTGGTGGTTATCAAGTGCCAGATTGGAACAAAGACAGCAAGCCAATCACAATTGGTGGAGAAGTGAACATTGCTCTGATTGCTGGAGTTAAAACAGGTGGTACAGTGACAGTTGATGTGGATCCAGTATATGATATGACTGTGCAACCAGTCAACGATTATGTCGTACAACCTGTTAAAGAAAATGTGATACAACCCATACAGGAAAATGTTGTGAAACCCATACAAAATAATGTGGTCGCACCAGTAAAAGATGTAGTTGATAAAATTATTCCTAGTGTGCCAAAACCATCAAACCCTTTTGCTAAAAAGAAAAAGAAAAAGAAAAAGAAATAGATGGCACACAAGATTGACGAAAAAACAGAATTAACAGTATCGCTGAAAACACTGGCAGTGGTGATCGTTGCCATTGTTTCAGCGGCGGCTTTCGTGTTCCATATGGAGGAGAGACTGGATCTATTGGAACACAACACAATGATGAACAAAGTCAACTTTGAAAACTATCGAGAACAACCCAGCCGTAGCCACACAGACGTGGAGGTGTTGAAAAAAGAACTAGAGCACCTAAAAGAACAGATCAAAGAGTTAAAATCCCACCAAGCAAAATAATCCAAATTTTGGTAAATACTAGTATATTACTAAAGGAGTATACAGATGGATTATATAGTAGAATTAGCAGTGACATTCTGGCAATGGTCAGTTGTTGTCACATTAGTATTGATTGGTTTAGGAATCAACATAGCAGACAGATTTTTTCATAAGAATATTTTAAAAGTTAGAGAGTGTGAGTTCTCATATGATGAGTTACCTCATATGCAACCCATCAAAATCCCTACCAAAGACAAAGGCTTCTTTGGTGCTATCTGGTTATGGTTATTAAGTACTAGAAATTGGACTGTGGTCAAAGATTGGCACTTCACACTGAACGGTGAGAAGTATGTGATTCCAGCAGGTTTTTCATTTGATGGAGCATCAGTTCCAAAATTCCTAGCAACGTTCCTATCACCAGTGGGAGTACTGTTGGTTGGTGGATTGGTACACGACTACGGATACAAATACAAAACTCTATTGAAAGCAGATAAGAAAACTACAATAGGCGACAAAGATCAGAGATGGATGGATGAAACGTTTAGAGACATCAACATCCAGGTGAATGGTTTTCATCTGTTGAACTACTTGGCTTACTGGGCATTGAGAATTGGTGGCTTTGTGGCTTGGAACGGTCACAGAAAAAGAAACGCAAAAATTAAGGGAGTGAAATAATGTCTGAATTAAAAGAAGATAAATTGGTTGTACCACACAGTCAAGACACTGCCAAAAAGAAAGTGTCAGTAGAATTGGAAGTAGACACATCCGTAAAAGATTTAGGACCAAATCCTTTTGCTTGGGTTATTCATCTAGCAAGAGCCGTTGATGCTTGGAGAATTTTTCCAAGAATATTCATTACAACTTACATTTATTTGTTGTACAAAGTGGTAGTTTGGTACATGGAATTGCCAAATCCTACCATGGAACAATCGGGTTTGGTCAGTATCGTTGTTGGTGCTGGTGCGGCTTGGTTTGGTTTATATACCGGTTCTAGAGCAAAGAGCAAATAATAAATTTAGTAACTGCTGATTTATTCAAATATCCATTTCGGAACATTAAATACTTTATTAGGACTTGACTTTTTGGTAAGAGTTATTATATAATGTACATATGGATTATTATAAAACACTAGGTGTTAATAGAAACGCATCCGCAGAAGAAATAAAAAAGGCTTACAAAAGACAAGCCATGAAACATCATCCTGACAAAGGAGGTGATTCTGCCAAGTTTCAAAAATTAAACGAAGCCTACGACACATTAAAAAATCCTGAAAAGAAATCATACTACGATCAATTCGGAGCAACACCCAATCAGAACATGGGTGGTAACACACGCAGTTGGGAATTCAGAAGTGATAATTTTCCCAATGATATAGGAGACATATTCAATCAGTTCTTTGGTGGTGGTGGATCTCCTTTTGGGCATAGACAACAAATTAGAAAAAATAGAGACATCGTGATAGAAGCACAAATAGATTTGGAAGATGTGCTCACAGGAAAAGAACTTATTGCTTCTTATAGATTAACTAATGGCAGAGAGCAGAGTGTTAATTTACAACTGCCAAAAGGAGTTGATAATAACACAACCATAAAGTTTCCTTCACTGGGAGATGATTACCATGCAGGAATGCCAAGAGGAGATTTACTAGTTAGAATAAAAGTAAGACCTCATTCTAAATGGCAACGTGATGGTATAAATCTACACTGCATAGAAAGAGTAAATGTTTTTGATTTAATGGTAGGTACAAAGAAAAACATCAAAACATTAGAAGGAAGAAATCTTGCTATTTCCATACCTAAAGGTACTCAACCCGGCACAGTGTTAAGTATTAGTGAGCAAGGATTACCTACAAGAGGCGGTGGCAGAGGAAACATTTTTTTAAATATACAGGCAGACATACCAAAAGTAGTTAACGAAGCAATAGCAGAAAAATTACGAAAGATAAGAGATGAAATTAATTAAAGCACCAAACGATTTTTTGGAAAAACAAGTAAAAGAATTTGATTTTAATACCATGGACGCAGAAAAGATCACTGCTGATATGTATGAAATAATGAAAAAATATGACGGAGTAGGACTTGCGGCTAATCAAGTTGGTTTAGATGCTCAAATTTTTATCATGGGAGAAGACAAACCCATGACTATTATTAATCCTGTAATAACAGAAGTAAGTGCTAATCAAGTTGAAATGACTGAAGGCTGTTTGAGTTTTCCTGGATTGTTTATGAACATTAAGAGACCCGATGCAGTTGGAGTAAAATATCTTGACACACAACAGAAAGAGTGTATAATTAAGTTAGAAGGTTTTCATGCAAGAGTTTTCCTGCACGAATACGACCATCTTCAAGGCATTACCTTTGATCAAAGAGTTTCAAAAATGCGTTTGGATATGGCAAAGAAAAAACAAAAAAAATTATTAAAGGAAATTCAAAATGGTTGAACCTAGTGGAGCATTACAAGGTGTGTTTGATAGAGCGGTTACTTTAGCCAAATCATACAAACACGAATACGTCACATTAGAACATATGTTGTTTTCAATGTGTGAAGATGAAAAGTTTTGTAATATTCTAAAAGGATATGGCACTGATATTGATGATATCAAAGCACACTTGATAACATACTTGGATAATAGACTGGATAACATCAAAGTAAAAGTTCAAAAGTATAAACCTAAAAAAACAATCAGTGTAGAAAGAGTGTTAAACAGAGCATTCACACAGGTATTATTCAGCGGAAGAAGTAATATTGATTTAACAGATGTATTTTTAAGTTTGTTAAGCGAAACAAAAAGTTGGGCATATTATTTCCTAATAGAAGCCAAAGTAGATAAAGAAAAATTCATGGACTATCTACACAGCGAGATTGAAGAAATATTCGAAGATGAAGTGGATCAAAGTGAAACAAAAAGAGCATTAAACAAATACACTACTAATTTGAATGCTGAAGTTAAAAAGAAAAAGATAGATCCTGTAATAGGAAGAATTGATGAATTAAATCAAATAGCATTATCTTTGGGAAGAAGAATGAAAAACAATGTGATACTTGTTGGAGATCCTGGAGTAGGTAAAACTGCTATTGCAGAAGGATTGGCATTCAATATTGTTAACGGAACTTGTCCAGAGTTTTTAAAGCCATACGAAGTTTTTAATTTAGATATTGGTGCTATGTTGGCAGGTTCTAAATACAGAGGAGACTTTGAAGAACGATTCAAAATGGTGCTTAACGGATTAAAGAAAAAAGGTAAAACAATTTGTTTTATAGATGAAGCACATAATATATCAGGTGCAGGATCAGGTGGTGGCGGAAACACAGCCAACGATTTAGCCAATCTATTGAAACCAGTATTAACTAAAGGTGATTTAAAAGTTGTGGCTTCCACTACATGGGAAGAATACAGAAAATACTTTGAAAAAGACAGAGCATTGATGAGACGTTTTGCTAGAATCACGGTGGATGAACCAGATAGAGAAACAGCACTTGAAATACTACAAGGACTAAAAAAGTATTATGAAGAGTTTCACAAAACTACAATTACAGACAAAGCAATCACAGCCGCTGTAAAATTAAGTATAAAATATCAAACAGATAAAAAATTACCAGACAAAGCCATTGATTTAATAGACTTGGCTTGTTCAAGATTTAACTTAAAAGAACAACAAGACAACAGAGTGGTTGACGAAGGAGAAATTCAATTTGAATTGAGCAAACAGGTAAAAATGCCTGTAGAAAATATTGCTGAAAAAGAATCCAGCAACCTTGCTAATCTTTCTAAAAACATGAAAGCCAATGTGTACGGACAAGATGATGCAATAGATATGGTCGTGGACAAAGTATTAGTTGCTCAAGCAGGATTAAAAAGAGACAATAAACCGATTGGTTCATTTGTGTTTATGGGTCCAACAGGATGTGGTAAAACTGAAACAGCAAAACAGTTGGCAGAACAATTAGGTGTGAAACTTGTAAGGTTTGATATGTCAGAATATCAAGAAAAACACGCTGTGGCAAAACTGATTGGTTCTCCTCCAGGATATGTAGGTTTTGAAGAAAACACAGGATTATTAGTTACAAAATTACAGGAACATCCTAACTGTGTGCTATTGATGGATGAGATTGAAAAAGCACATCCGGATGTATCGCAGATATTATTACAGATCATGGATGAAGGTTCCATACAAGGAAACAATGGCAAAACAGCCAGTGCTAAGAATATTGTGTTAATTTTAACCACAAACTTAGGTGCTGAACAGTTAGAGAAAAATGTAATGGGATTCACACAGAGTGCAGATGCAGGCTATGATGACAAGGATATGAAACGTTTCTTTGCTCCAGAATTTAGAAACAGATTAGATGGCACAGTGGTGTTCAAAAAACTTGCCAAAGAAGTGTTGATAAAGATAGTGGGCAAATTTATGTTGGATTTAAAAATTCAATTGAAAGAAAAAGAAGTTGTGTTAGAACTCTCAGATGAAGCAATAGATTACATGGTTGAAAACGGATATGATTCTAAAATGGGTGCAAGACCTATGCAGAGATTAATTGATGACAAAATTAAGAAACCATTAGCGAAAGAATTACTGTTTGGAACACTTAAAAACGGTGGTAAAGTCAAGGTCACAGCCAAAGATAAAGAACTTGTTTTAGACATTGGAGACGGCGTTAAACTGCTTGAAAAACAAGCCTAGTCCTTCAAACAGTTAATACGGCTAAATATACACATATGCCAGCAACAAGCGAAATAATACTGTCAGCAACAACACATCCGGGCGATAGCACGGTTGAAACAGTTGTGGGCGAAAAGTACAAAGGCGATGGCTACTACGGTAGATCAGACGGTTTACACACTGTACAAATCAATGTAACAGGTGTTGCCGGCACAGTAAAAATGCAAGGCACACTAGCAACCACTCCTGTAGATGCAGATTGGTTTGATATAGACGGTGCTTTATATGACAGCACTATTGCTGGTAAAGAAGGTGCTTTCATTTACAATTTTACAGGTAATTTTGTATGGGTGAGAGCCTATGTAACTTACACCGATGGAACAATTAACTCAATATTATTAAATCATTAGAACTATGTATCACTATTTTAACATCATAAAAGACACGCCGTTCACAGAAGACGAAATCAATACAGCAGTAAATTTAAGCACAATTGGTTTATTAGAAGATGAAACCAAATACATCACATTTGAAAATGTAGATGGACACCACGTATTAACTGTTGAACTACACAGACAACTGGAAGAAGTTGAGGCAGATGATCTTGTAGAAGATTTAGAATTGGTTTACAACAAACAAGGTTTAAAAGACTTTGTTATAGAAATCAGTAACAACGATGCAAATGAAGAAACTTACGAAGGCGATGATTTCTTTGAAGCATACGGTGATATGTGGTACAACGAAGACGAAGCACTGGACGAAGCAGAATACCGTGGTAGAAAAGTACCATTAGGAAAACCAATGCAAGGTGATGTGAAAAAATTTAAAGTGTATGTGAAAGATCCAAAGACAGGCAACATTAAAAAAGTTAACTTTGGTGATCCTAATATGCGTATTAAAAAGTCTAACCCTGCTAGACGTAGAAGTTTCAGAGCACGTCATAATTGTGCTAATCCAGGACCAAGAACCAAAGCAAGATATTGGAGTTGTAGAAAATGGTAAGACTGAACGAATTTAATCAGATCGAACAAGAACCTAAAATAGATTTTGATCTTGTGGATGATGTATATTTTTACATGATGAACGATGATGATTTTTATAGAAAAAACTATTATCCAGCAATGAATAAATGTAAGCAAACAGGTGACAATGAAATGTTAAAACCATTGATTGATACTTGTATAAAAGAATACTGTACAAAATACAAAATACCTCAACAGATAGCAGACCAAATTACTCCTGAAGATAAAAATATGTTGATGCAGAGAATGATTCACAGCGAAAAAGAAAATGAGGAGTAATCATGTTGATCACGGAAATAGTAGAAGCACCAAATAAAACTGCTGTGTTTGCCTTTGGCAGAATGAATCCACCAACAGCAGGTCATAAAAAAATAGGTGAGGTCATTAAAGCACAGGCAGGTGATCCTTTCATTTTTATCACGCACACACAAAACGCAAAGACAGATCCATTATCATTTTCACAAAAATTAACCTTTGCTCAAAAAATGTTTCCAATGATCAAAGTGGGAGATAAGGCAGTGCGTACATGGGTTCAAGCCATGCAGAAGTTGGAGCAGATGGGTTACACAGATATCATATACGTGGCAGGTTCTGACAGAGTGAATCAATTTAATGAATTATTAAACAAATACAATGGTAAAGAATACAACTTCAATTCTATCAAAGTGGTAAGTGCTGGAGAAAGAGATCCAGATGCAGAAGGTCTTCAAGGCATGAGTGCTTCGAAAATGAGAGATTTAGCCGCACGTGGTGACAAGAGAACATTCATAAATGCTGTTCCTATAGACCCTAAAACAGCAGAAGAGATGTACAACCAAGTGAGAACAGGATTACAATTAAACCCTGTAACAGTATAAATATGAACATAGAAGATTTAAAACGTTTGGCAGGCATAGACAAAGAAACTAAAGACCCATCAATGGGCGAAAACATCAGTCACACTGCCACTGCGTTAAGACAAAAAGAAAGAAAATTAGGCTTGAAACCAGGAGATCCTGATTGGTTTAAACTTTGGTTTTCAAAGCCTTACATGACTGGACCTGTACAGTTTAGAGGACGAAAGAAATGAAGTTAAGAGATTTTATAAGAGAATTCAAAACTAGCAACGAGCCTAGAGACGAAAAACACTATCGTCAGTTGATGAAAGACTTACAACAGATTCAAAACGATCCTAAACAAAGACATCCAGACACCAAGTTAGCAGTGATGAAGCGTAAAGCAGAATTAGATGCTTGGGCACAAAAACATCTTAAAAAAGAAGACATGGCGGCTGAACCAGCCAAGTGTACACATTGTGATGGCACAGGCAAACACGGTGACGAAGAGTGTTCAGTGTGTGGTGGCAGAGGTTTTGTAACAGAAGATGGTGTACAAGCCACAGACATGAAAAGAATGGGTGCTGTGGGCAAAACTGTGTATGTACACAAAGATGGTAAGACCATAATGATTCCTGCGGAACGTGAAAAAGATTTCATAGCAAAAGGATACAAAAGATCAGCATTGAGAACAGAAGAAACCAACGAAGGTGATTTACGTATGAACAAGTCAGCATTTGTTCAAATGTTGGCAAACAAAATCAAAGAACCACAAACAGGACATGGTAAACCAGAATTTGACAATAGACTGTTGGCAAAAATGTATCAATTAGTTACGGGACAAGATGTTGAGTTTCAAGGGGATAAATTCACTATACGCAGAAAAGTAGAAGCAGAAGCAGTATCAGAAGGTGCTTCCATGATTCCTTATTACAAAACTGAAAAAGATTGGGATGGCGAAAAGAGAGTGGTATGGGAGTTTCCAAAAACTTGGGCTAACGACAAAGAGTTAGACACTCCTTACATGAGTAATGCCAGCATGAGACAATTTTTACAAGCATTGGGTTATCCTGCTGACTTTGAAGACATGAGTGCTGTGCCTGTTGAAGAATTTATTGGTGTGACCACACAATGGTTAAAAAAGAATATTGGTAAACAATCACCAGAAGAAGAACCAACTGTTGATAAAAATCCAGGTGGTCCAACCATGATATCAGGTGGAAGACCTGAAGGATACATGAATAGACAGGTAAAACTCCACAACGAACTAGCCAGAAAAATCAAAACCAAATATCCGGAAGTCACACATTTAGGGTTTAACTAATGCGTATTTTGGATTTGGATTCCAAGGTTGACAATCACAACAAAAGGTTGTATAATGAAGATATGGAACCAAAACCAATTGTATATCTCGACATGGATGGAGTCATGGCAGACTTCTTTGGAGGTATCGAAAAACTGTATGGTGTAGATCATTGGAAAGAATTAACATCAGACAGAACTAAAGATTTAAAAGCAGAAGTGATCAATCGTATCACAGGCACAAACTTTTTTGAAACATTGCCAAAATTTCCCACTGCTGACCAATTAATCAAAATAGTAAAAGATTTTACAGGTGGTACATTTTCAATCTGTTCATCACCATTGCGAGGAGATAATGCCAATTCAGCCAAATGGAAAAAAGTTTGGATCAGCAAAAACATTGAACAACCTAAAGACATTATCATCACAGGAAGAAAAGAATCTTATGCTGTGGATAAGAAAACCAAACAAGCAAACATACTGATTGATGATAGACCTATCAATATAGAACGTTGGCAAGGTGCTGGTGGATTTGGAATACTGTATCAAGCAAATAGAGATTCATTAACTAAAGTTAAAGCAGGTTTAGAAACATACAAACAGAAACACATGGTTAAGGAAGGCGGTGTGGGCATAATTACCAAACAGAACACAACAGCAGATGTTAAGCCAGGCGAAACAAAACGTCAAGCGGCAAAGTTTGGATTCAAGTTAGACAGTAAAGGTCGCCCACCACAGTTGCGATAATGAAGATCAGAGACATTGTAGAACGTAATAGAGTGATGCCCCATACAGCAAAACCTATGGGATTGATACACAAAAAAGGTTACGGACCAAACAACAGATATGGATTTAAAAATGTGGGCAACAACAAAGCCAATGAAAACTTTGCTGATGGCAAAGTAAAAGGAAAAAGTCGTCCAGGTAGAGTGAAAAAAGCAGGTGCCAGTTGTTCAGGATCAGTAACTTCATTAAGGGCCAAAGCAAAACGGTACGGTGGTGAAAAAGGCAAGATGTACCACTGGTGTGCCAACATGAAATCCGGAAGAAGCAAGTCAAAATAGTAGATAAATACTGTATACGGAATACAGTATAATGGCATTCAGAAGAGCAAATAAACCCACTCCATACAACACACTAGGCAAAAAGCCTAAAAAATTCAAGCAATATAGAGTATTAAAAGACGGCACTGTGCAACATTGGGACAAAACTGCCAACGGAAACCGAGGTGGTTGGAGACCCAAACGCGATAAATAAAATAAAGGATACACAAAATGGCAGAATATTTAGACAGATTAATTAAAGCAACAGAAGACACAGGATGGGTGGCTGAGACGGCTTCATCTGTGCTTTCCCTTAAAAGAAGATTTGAATCAGGAGAAATCACTGAAGAGAAATACATTGATGGTTTAGATGCTCTCAAATCCGGTGAAGAAGAAGTAGGTTCTGGCGGCAGTTATCAGCATAGAGCAATCATTGACAATGCAATAGTAATGCTTAAAAAAATGATATAATTATGTGGAAGAAGTTCAAAAAAAAGTTAAATGGTTGGTATAAATTCTCAAAATTAAGAGTTGTAATCAACAACATCAAAAAAAAGTTCTAAAATGCGTTACAAGGAGTTCAGAATGGTAGAAGCCCGAGCGGACTATCATTACGGACTGGATCCTGCACAATTGGTGTACACTCACAAAGTGGGCGACATATACGGCAAAAAGAATCTTAAAGTGCCACACGCAAAATACAGCACATCTAAACGTGTGAAAAATCTGTTCAAACACGGTAAATAAACATATGCGTATTAGAGATATCATATCAGAAGTGGCCTCGGCAGGAGCAACTTCATCTGGCAGTATTGCCACAGTGGTCAGTCCTCATATTGCTATTGGCGATAAAAAAGCACGTGATGCCTACGGTAAAAAAGGTGTACCTGCTAATCCGCCCAAAGCAAAGATGCAAAAACCAACAGATAATGCATTAGATATGAAAGGTACCTCAATATTTGGTGCTCCAATGAAGAGATAAATATTAATATGAAACAATCAGATTTAACAAAAAAAGACGTAGATACATTTCATAAAAAACTAGACAAACTGGTTCACAAAACATTTGGCCATTCATCAGACGAAAAGAAAGATATCA
>Ga0255769_10001540_pt1 | contig 26155 bp, 18 predicted proteins | sample 041ome_9_FD_179637 | JGI IMG/M metagenome (GOLD analysis project Ga0255769, IMG submission 179637) | Coastal salt marsh microbial communities from the Groves Creek Marsh, Skidaway Island, Georgia - 041413US metaG (version 2) | ecosystem: Environmental > Aquatic > Marine > Intertidal zone > Salt... | reverse complement strand
AGACGCGCGAACGCGGTGACGAAGACGCGCGAAGACGCGCGAAGACGCGGCGAACGGGCGTAGGGTTTCGCATCCATCATGCGCGCGACGACGACGACGACGACGACGACGACGACGACGACGACGACGACGACGCGAGGGACGCGAGGGATGCGAACGACGCGAACGACGCGCGCGCGTCGACCGCACGCGCCACCGGGCGCGATCACGAGCGGGCCGGAGACGGTGCCGGTGATGGTGCCGGACGGGCGCGGCGGCGGCGAGGACGTCTTCGGCGCGCTCGCGCGAGACCGCATCGTGTTCCTGGGGACGCGGATCGACGAGCAAGTCGCCGCGGAGACGTGCGCGCGATTGTTGCAGCTCGAATCGGAGGATCCCGAGGGGGAGATTCGCGTGTGGGTGAACTGCGTGGCGGGGACGCAGTATTGCGTGACGGCCATCTTGGACACGATGGAGTACGTGTCGTGCCCGGTGAGCACCGTCGCGCTCGGGTGCGTGGCGGGACCGCCGGTGATGCTCGTCGCGGCGGGGGATAAGGGGAAGAGATATGGGATGTCGAGCGCGAGAATCGTGCTCAGTCAACCGCTCGGGGGGTTGGCGGGGACGTCCATCGAGGTGAAGATTCAAGCCACGGAGTTGAACAGAAACGCGAAGGCGCAAGTCGGTTTCATCGCCAAGTACACCGGGCGCGACGCGGACGAGTTGGAGGCGATGATGGCGCGCGACACGTATATGGGCGTGGACGAAGCGATAGATTTCGGATTGATCGACCACGCTTTGTAAGGGATAGAAGTGATTACGTTTTCGCTCGCGAAGCCGCGTTCGTCGCCTCGCCGCCGCACACCTCGTCATGTTCGCTCGAATCGCCCGTCGCGCCGCCGCCTCGCGCGGCGTCGCGGCGTCGCCGCGCGTCGGCGTCGCGCGCGCGTCCGTCGGTTCGAGCGCGGACGTCGCGCGCGCGTCGCTCGGCGTCGTCGAAAACGGCGACGAAAAGTCGTTAAACTTGGACGAACTCCTCGCGCGGAAGCGCGAACGCCGACGACGCGCGCGCGCGATCGATCGCGACGGAGGCCTCGAGGCGTTCGCGACCGCGCGCACGGTGGACGCGCTGCACCGCGCGGCGTTGGAGACGAGCGCGGTGAGCGCGGCGGCGGCGCTCGCGGCGCTGCGAAGCGTCGACGCGGCGGACGCTCGCGACGCGTTCGAAGGCGAAGGAGGGAAGGCGCTGGCGGCGAAGCTGCGCGACGCGTTCGAAAGCGCGTCTGGGACGATGAGTTTGAGGGCGTTGGCGCGGGCGTTTCACGATTCCGCTCGCGCGCGATTCGACGCGCCGGCGACTACGTTGCTGCGCGCGGCGGCGGCGCGGATCGAACGCGAGCGGGAAGCTTCGACGGCGGCGAGGGACGTGACGAGCGCGATTTGGGGCGTGGAGAACTATTGGCGGCGGCGGGACGTGCGCGAGGACTCGGAGGATATGCGGGCGCTTCGAGAGTTTGCGCGCGTCGCGAGCGCCGCGGCGGCGAGCGTCTTCGTCGAGTGGGATTCGGCCAAGGACAAGCGAGGGGCGGCGACGCTGTGTCGGGCGCTGAAGCACGTGATCGCGATTCATAAAATCACGCGCGAGCCCGTGCCGATGGATTTCATCGCCTCGCTCGTGAACGTGGCGTCGCATAACGCGGTGGCATTTTCGCCGATGCAAGTGTCGTTCATCTTGCACGACGTTGTCTCGGCGAAGGCGACGGATATTTTAACGGAGCGAGTCATCGCATCATTCTCACACATCATGCAGGTCGACGAATCGACGCCCTTTGCGGCTGTTTCAGCGCTGTTATGGAGCTACGCGAAGATGGACGCGTTGAAGAGCGGTTTGGTGTCGACGAAGCACACGGACGAGTTGCACTTTGTCACTCGCGCAAAACTCGATCGTGGCGAAAAAGTGGCTTCGCGCGATATCGCGATGAATATGTACGCCGTCGCCAGGCTCGGTGCCGAACACGTCGGTTTTGCCGATGGCGATTACCACGACGTGGCGTGCAAGACGCTGGCGAAAGAAATCGACACCCTCAACCAACGCGCTCTTCTAATGATTGCGTGGTCGTTGAACACCATGCGACCGAGCGAGGATAACGTATACATTCATTCAACGTTTCTTGACGCGCTGGGCGGTGCGGTTCAGCGGTCTGTGCACGCGTTCGCGCCTTTCGAGTTGGCGCCGACGATGCACGCGCTCACGTCTCTTCGCGTGACGAATCCAAAGCTCTTGGAACTCGCGCGAGACAGGTTTCGCGCCGACGTTTCGGGTTACGCGGAGAAGCCTCAAAATCTCACGTTAATGCTTTGGTCGTTCGCGGCGGCGGAGTACGATATCGGTGAAGACACCTCGCGCATGGCCGCGTACGCGTACCTCGACGTCGCGCCGATCGCTTCCGCGCTCGAGACGAAAACCATCCTTCAATCTCTGGCGCGTCTGCACTTCGTCTTCGACGAAGACGACGCGCGCGTGAAGAACATATTAGATGACGTCATCGAACGATATTTGGACGAGTACTCCGAGGCAGACTGCGAGGTGCTCGCGTGGAGTCTACTCGCCCTTCGCGTTCCGGCGAGCGAGCGGTTGCTCGAGCGCGTCGGAGTCGAGTCCGTCGCCAACGACGCCGGTGACGTCGAGTACGTCGTGCACAAACCAATCGACGTGTGAAGTAGGACCATTCAAATCACATTACACAACAGTAGCATTACACGGCGTTCTTCGTTCTCGCCGTCACTTCGCGCGTTTCCCTCCGCCGTACACGCCAATCTTACCCTTCCGCTTCTTCTCCCGCGCCACCGCCCTCGACCGATCGTCCTCACTCTCGCTTTCGCTCTCTTCGCGCGCGGCCCGATCCCTTTCGCGCTTCCCATCGCCGTCGCCCTCTCGCCGTCCTCGCGCCAACGCCTTGCGCAGCGCCGTCGCCGTCGCCCCCTGATTCGCCGTCTCCTCCCACGTCGCCTTCGCCCTCGACCGCGTCGCCCCCAGCCCTAACCGCGGCGCGCGCGCCGCGCCCTCGCGCGCGCTCTCGCGCGTCTCCACCGCCGCGAACGCGTCGTGCGTGAGCGTCGACGCCGCGCCGAGCCAGGACGCCGCGCGCGCGAACGCGACGCCGTTCGCGTACACCTCGCCGTCCGACGACGCGTCGTCGTCCGACATCGCGCGCGACGGTCGCGCGTCGCCGCGGCGCGCGGCGCGCGTCGCGCGTCGCCGCGGCGCGCGCGCGCGCGCGCGACGCCGAACGTCGCGTCGGCGAGTGTCGGCGACATTCGTCGACGCGCGCGCGCGGCACGCGCGCGCGCGCCGCGCGCGATGTCCGCGACGGCCGAGCTCGAGTGCGCGAACGCGCGCGCGTCCGAACACTCGGCGCGCGCGCGCGACGCGGCGAAGCGACGCAAGGCGACGGAGGCGGCGGCGGATGGAATCGCGGACGGCGGCGGCGACGACGACGGCGACGCGCGCGCGCGCGCGAGGACGAGCTGCGTGCACGAAGTCGCGGTGCCGCGAGACTGGGTCGGCGACGTGAAAGCGCTGCGGGACCCGCGGTACGACGGCGCGAGGGCGAAGGAGTACCCGTTCGAGCTGGACGCGTTTCAGCGCGCGGCGACGGCGGTGCTGGAACGAAACGAAAGCGTGCTCGTCGCCGCGCACACGTCGGCGGGGAAGACGGTGGTGGCGGAATACGCGATCGCGATGGCGTTTCGGGATAAACAGCGGGTGATATATACGTCGCCGTTGAAGGCGCTGAGTAATCAAAAGTATCGGGAGTTGAGCGAGGAATTCGGCGACGTCGGGTTGATGACGGGGGACGCGTCGATTAATCCGAATAGTACGTGCATCGTGATGACGACGGAGGTGCTGCGGTCGATGTTATATCGAGGCGGGGACGTAATTCGCGAGGTGAAGTGGATCGTGTTCGACGAGGTGCATTACATGCGGGACAGAGAACGCGGGGTGGTGTGGGAAGAGTCGATCATCTTTGCGCCGAAGGACGCGCGGTTGGTGTTTTTGAGCGCCACGCTGCCGAATGCGCTCGAGTTCGCGCAGTGGGTGACGAGCTTACATAATCATCCGTGTCACGTGGTGTACACGGATCATCGACCGACGCCGCTGCAGCATTACGCGTTTCCCAAGGGCGGGAGCGGTTTACATTTAGTCGTCAACGAGCAGAGTCAGTTTCGATCGGACAATTTTGCGAGGTTGCAGCAGGCGATCGCGGATGGGGCTGAGAAGAGCGGTGGTTCAGGAGGCGGCGGTCGCGGTCGCGGTCGTGGCGGTGGACGCGCACGCGGCGGCGGCGGCGGTCGTGGCGGTGGCGGTGGCGGTCGCGGCGGCGGGTCGATGGCGGACGCCGATATTTTGCGCATCGTGCGTATGGTGAAGGAGAAAACCTTCTTCCCCGTCATCGTGTTTAGTTTTAGCCGACGCGAGTGCGAAGAGTACGCCAAATTCGTGTCAAAATTGAATTTCAACACTCCCGAGGAGGCTGAGCAGGTTCGTGAGGTGTACAACGCCGCACTGCTGAATTTGTCCGAAGAAGACCGTCAGTTGACGGCGGTGCAAGCGATTTTGCCATTGCTCGAGGCGGGCATCGGCATTCATCACAGTGGTTTACTTCCGGTTTTGAAGGAGCTCATAGAAATTCTGTTCGGCGAGTCGCTGATTAAGTGCTTATTTGCAACTGAGACGTTCGCCATGGGACTGAATATGCCGGCGAGAACCGTCATTTTCACCGCTGTTAAAAAGTTTGATGGCACCGATATGCGCGTTCTCGCGCCCGGAGAGTATACGCAAATGTCCGGCCGAGCTGGTCGACGTGGTAAAGACGACCGTGGTATCTGCATCGTCATGTGCGATGAGCGCATGGAAGAACACGCGATGAAGGAGATGATTCTTGGGAAGCCGCAGCCGTTGAACTCAGAGTTTAAGCTGAGTTATTACAGTATTTTGAACCTCTTAAAACGCGCGACGGGGACGATTGACGCAGAGTACGTCATCGCTCGCTCGTTTCATCAGTTTCAGCACGCCAAACAGTTACCAGAATTAAAGGCTCGGCTCACTGAAGTACAACAGGAGGCGGCGAAGATAAAGTCGGTGGGTAGCGAAGAGATTCAAGAGTATATCAAACTCAGACGCGATTATCGCGAAGCCGAGAAAGTGGTCTTGCGCACGATGCTCCAACCGGCAAACTGCTTGCGATTCTTCACTTCGGGTAGACTAGTTCGCATAAGAGATGGCGACACGAATTGGGGGTGGGGTGTTGTCATCCAAGTTTCCACAGTTAAAGATGCGAAGGGTGGCGACGTACACGTGCTCGACTGTTTGCTTCGTTGCGGTCCAGGCGCGGCAGAGGGTAGACTTGCGCCTGCGGACGCAAAGAATCTGAAGATGAACACAACGGAAATCGTACCTGTGGGCACACATCTCGTTGATGCTATTAGCGCGATGCGCTTCACGCTTCCAGGTGATTTGCGCACGAAAGAAGCGCGCGAAAGCGTTTGGATTGCCGTCGAAACTGTTACGAAGAAACTCACCGAAAAAGGCCAGGTGATTCCGCAAATAGATCCTGTCGATGATATGGGGATTAATGACGTCGCATTTGTGCGCACATACCGTTCACTTGGCGCGTTACGCGACAAGTTCCACTCGCACGCGTTGTACAGCGAAGCGGATGCGCTCGAGCGCAGCGAAATGACGGCAAAAATCGACGTCATCGAGCAGAAATCAGAGCTCCTCGCTGAAGCGTCGAGACTGGAGACACAGATTCAATCGAGCGAGTTGACAAAGTTCCGCGACGATTTGAGCGCGCGAAGTCGAGTTTTGAAGAAACTCGGGCACATCGACAATGATGGCGTCGTTTTGACGAAAGGTCGCGCCGCGTGCGAAATCGACACCGCTGACGAACTCCTAGTCACCGAGCTCATGTTCAATGGCGTATTCGCCGGTCTAAGCCCTCACGAGCTCGTTGCCTTGGCGTCGTGCTTCATGCCCGTAGAGAAAAGCAACACATCGAACATGGATAAATCCGCAAAGGCGCTCGCGAAGCCGCTCAAAGCCCTTCAGGACGCCGCTCGAGAAATTGGCAACGTACAAAAAGAGTGTAAAATCGACATCGAAGTCGACGACTTCGTCGAATCATTCAAGCCAACCATGGTCGAAATCGTGTACTGCTGGGCCAAAGGCGAACCGTTTTCCGAAATCGTCAAAAAGACAGATCTATTCGAGGGCACCATCATTCGCGCCATGCGTCGCCTGGACGAACTCATGATGGAATTACATCGCTCGTGCGTCGCCGTCGGCGACGACGGCTTGGCGAAAAAGTTCGAGCAAGGCGCGGAGAGTCTGCGCCACGGCATCGTCTTCGCCGATTCACTGTACACCTAGCCTCTTGTCGTTTTACATTAGTTTCCCTTCGCCGCGTCCCGCCGCGAACAGACATTTCGCGAACAGACATTTTCACATCGGTGCCGTTCAAACGGGTGCCGTTCGCGTACCGCTTGCCCATACACACTCTTACCTTCTTTTTCCTGCGCCTGTCGTGGCGGCACTCGCGCGCCCGCACAAAAAACGACCGAGCGTTAGCGACGCAGACGCATGGATCGTTTAGATTGAGAATACATACACGATTACACTTGATCGCGAAGAGATCGTTGTTTCGGTAGGCTTGCGCTGTCGCTGTCGTCGAACATATCGGGAGTCGTCTTCATTTTCTTCGAACTGAAGGTTTCCTTCGAGTTGCCGAAAAACTCATCATCGGATGGAGGCCTCGCCGCGCTCTCCTTCTCTTTCTTCTCTTTCTTCTCTTTCTTCTCCTTCTTCTCCTTCTTCTCTTTCTTCTCCTTCTTCTCCTTTTTGTCGTTCTCCTTTTCGGCGGGCGCGGGTGCGTCGGCCCCCGTGGGCATCTCCTCCCCACCGTACACTCCCACGACGTGCTTGCGCCCTCCGTCGCGAAGCTCCTGCACCGTGCGCTCCAAATTGCTCACCTTTTGCCGCATCACTTCCATCTTCGCGATCAACGAATCCCGCTCTTGTTCCGCTCTCAGCAACTCTGAGCGATACGTCTCCGCCGTCTCCTCCGCGCGTCGTATATGCTCCCTCTGATCGCGTTCAAAGTAATCCAGCAACCACTGTAACGGATCCTTCGGTTTCTCATTCATCCTATACATCTTCGCGAACGCCCCCACGAGCTCCTTCTCCGCGAGCGTCGCGCGCAGGTGCTCCCGAAACGCGTCCCGGCGGTTGGCCCGCGTCTTCGCCTCCTCCGCCGTCAGCTCCACGTCCACGAGCGTCGGGTCGTACGACCCCGCTTTCACGAACGAACTCTGCGCGCGTTCGCGCGTTCGCGCCGTCGTCAGTCCCTCATCGCGTCGTCGTCAGCGCGTCGAACGCGTCGTCGCGCATTCGTTCGTTCGACGCAATCATCTCCCGCCGCGCGCGCGCGCGCGTCGCGAGCGCGCATCGCGCGCGCCGTTCGACGCGCATCGTTCGCGCGCACCATCCTCGCCGTTCGCGCGCGCGCTCGGCGTCGCCGCGCGCGCGTGTGCCGCGCGTCGTCGCGACGTCGAGAGATTTGACGCTCGCGCGCGGCGCCAATGTTATCCACCGACGCGATCGACGCGCGCCGCGCCGCACACGACGCCGCGCGAACGGCGCGCGAACGTCGCGCGCGATGATGACGATCGGTGCGCGCCTCGGCGTCGCGCGCGGTGCGCCCGCGAGCGCGCGCGCGCGAAGCAGACGCGCGATGACGACGACGACGACGACGCACCTCGCGCGCGTCGAACGCGCGACGACGACGACGACGCGCGCGACGACGGACACGGACGACGATAAAACGAAGAGCATCACCGACGCCGAACTCGAGCGCAATCTGAGCAAGTTCGTCAAGAAGACGGCGACGACGTTCGCGCCGAGCTCGTCGGGGGAGGCGAAGAAGAAGAAGAACCCGGCGTACAAGGGAAGCGTTTTGTACACGGTGTTCGAGGTGCAGGCGTATCTGGCCGTCATCGTCGGTGGATTGTTGGCGTTTAATGTGATATATCCGTCGGATGAACCGTCGATCGCGCGGTTGATGGGGATGTGGAGCTTGTGGATGTTTACGGTGCCGAGCCTGCGGGCGCGGGACTGCGACGCCAAGGAAAAGGACGCGTTGAATTTGTTGTTTGTGGCGATGCCGTTGGTGAACGTGTTGATTCCGTTCGTGTGGAAATCGTTTGCGGGGGTGTTTTCGGCGGATGTGCTGCTCATGGCGGTGGTGTACGCGCAGAAGGGGGTGTTCGCGGGTGAGGCGGACGTCGTCGGCGACGAGTCGTCGTCGGCGGTTGAGGAAAAGTAGATTTGTTCACGCGCCGCTGTCTAATTTTAATTCACTACACTACGTCTACGACTACGCGCGCGTTCGCGCGCGCGACGGCGCGAACGCGCGCGTCGCGAAACGGCCGTCGTCGCGTCACTCCGTCCCGAACGTCTGATACCCGCGCAACCGCCTCAACTCCTCCCTCGCGCACGACCGAAACGCCCGTCCACGCTCCGTGTCCACCTCTCCCTCCTCCAGCGCATCGCGTCCGTACACTTCGTCGTAACAACTCGCGCTCGCGCACCTCAACACGCAATTCTCCATCACCGACGCGTCGTCCCCGTCGTCGCACTCGGGCCGCTCCGCGCGCGCGCTCGCCGCGCACGCCTCCCGCTTCACCGACAGCTCTCGATCGAGCGAATTCGCGCGGTGCGCGCGCTGCCGTCGTTTTTTATTCCCGCTCGCGCCCTGCGCGCGTCGCGAGCCCCCGTCGTCGCGTCGTCGTCGTCAGTCGTTCGTCGTCGCGTCAACGATGTTCGCGACGTCGCCTTCGCGCGCCCGCGGCGTCGCGCGCGCACCTCGCACCCCGCGCACAGCGCGGCGACGACGCACGCGATGACCACCGCGCGCGCGCGCGCGCGCGCGCGCCGTCGTCGCCGCATCGCGCGGCGAGCGCCGCGCGCGCGCGTGCCGTCACACGTCGACGTGTGACGGCACCGACTCGCGCGCGCCATGCTCCCGCTCGCGCTCGTCGCGTGCGCGGCGTGCGCGGTCAAGGCGCGCGCCGATCGCGAGCGCGCCGCGGCGTCGCGGCGCGCGCGGGACGCGCTCGCGCTCGCGCTCGAGGTTGACGAGCGCGCGCTCGACAGAATTCGCGACGGCGACGACGACGACGACGGCGACGACGACGCGCGCGCGAGACGGTGGTTCGCGAGCGCGGAGGGACGTCGACGAACGTCGAGCGCGCGCGCGAGCGCGAAGACGGCGGCGACGACGGCGATGGAGGACGAGGAGGACGACGGCGACGTGGACGGCGACGAAGCCGCGCGGCCGAGTTGTCGATTTTGCTTCGAGCCGCGCGGCGATCTCGTGAGCCCGTGCGCGTGCGCGGGAACGGCGGCGTTCGTACACGTGCACTGTCTCAGGCGGTGGCAGCGCGTGTCGCTGCGCACGCACGGCGTGGAGGAGAACGCGTGTCGGGTGTGCGGGGAGACGTTCGCGTTGGCCAAGGCGCCGGCGGCGGCGAGGCTGGCGCAGTGGTTCTCGCCGTGCGCGCACGATCGCGTGGAGCAGTACGCGAAGTTCGCGCTGCGAACGGTGTTGAATACGGTGCTGGGGGGGGACGACGCGGAGACGCTGACGAGGCCGAGGCAGTTGGTGCCCGTGGTGTCGGCGAACGAGGCGCGGATTTGGGCCAACCGAGAGATCAGAAAGGGGAATCGGTTCTTCCGCTCGCTCGCGACTTTTAGCCACGCGTGCGAGTGGACGCACAGTTTGTTTGTGTTTTTGTACCTCGGTGCGGGATTGAGCGAGATTGGGATCGATCTCATGGCGTCCGCGGCGGTGACGGCGGAGCCCGAAATGGCGCCGCGAATCGCCGAGCCCATCGCGGGCGTCGGACGCGCGCTTCTGGGGTTGTGCAGCGGCCCGCTCAGCGCGCTCGTCTCGCTTACGCACCCATTACACCAAGTCGTGCGATTCATCACGCAATATCCCGTGCTGTCCTTGCCCGTCTCTCGAGAAGCGCAAAGCGAACCGAGTCGTCGAACGGGACCGCGCGGTCGGCCGCGCCTGCGAATCGAGTTCAACGCCACGAACGATCGATTCTTTTGAAACATTCACCTTAGTTTTACATCTGTTGTTACATGTACATCATCATTCTTACGCGATACGCTACGCTACGCGCCGAATCAAAAGTCTGGCTTTTTCCTGCGAGACGTCCGCGTTCCCGAGGCGGCGGCGTTCTCGATGGCTCGCGTGATCGAGTCCTGAACGTACGGAAGGTTCGCGATCGAAGCCTTGTGCCGAGAGATGGCCTTCATTGCATCGTACTCTGCCTTATGAACCTCGGCGTCTTGTTCCGTGGGATGAAGCGTCGCCGCTTCGTCTCGTTGAATAATTTTGGCGACTTGAATCGCCTCGCCGACGACGCGCGCATGATCCAACGCGTTGGCTTTCTTTACTGATTCTTCTTTCGCGCGAAGCTCGGAAATGAGCGACTTTCGGGCCCTTTTCGCGTCGCGCTGAGCAATTTTCTTTTGTTTTCGAGCCTCGATAGCCTCTGATTTGAGTCCAGGATCCGCGAGCGCGATTGTTCGCTCGAGCTCGCTCATCTTGCGTTCGAATTCGTAATCCGCTTTACCTCGAACCTTCTCGATTGCCACTTTTTGTTCGTTAAAGGCACGGTCACGATCAATTTTAACCGTTTCGAAATCGGCGTTGCGCACCGCAAGCGCGGCTTCGAGCTCACGTCTAGCCTTGATAAATTGACGCCTTTTAACTTCTCGCGTGGCGGTGGCTTCTTCCTTGGCCTCACAAAGCGCGTCGATTGATCGCAAAGCACCTAGCGCGAGCCGCTTCTGTTCACGCGCCTCGTGCTTGATCGTACATAACGACTCCGCGATATTATCGAGCAACGCCTTGAATCGCACCTTTAGGTGACTCTTTGCGAGCGTTGCTGTTGTGTCGTCGCACCATGACTCGTACGAGTTTGACAGCGAAACAATGTCGTCGTACTTCGCCTTGACGCCTTCAGGCGAATTTTTCACTTCCTCCACGGCCATGTCGATCTGCATACGAGTAAGTGCCGATGACACGCGCAACCAGGTCGTTCGTCCAAAGTGTTTGAACAACGGTGCCCATTCTTGAACGCAAGTGCGAAGGAAGGCTTGAATTTGCGCGTCATGGGATCGCAGCGCCACGATCGCAGCATCAAAAGTTTTGCACGTCGTGAGGGGTATGCCGTCGCGAACGAACGTCAAGGTATCTACGTCGTTGTTCACGAATTCTTTGAGGAGCTGCATGCTTTCGCGGCACCACTGCAGGTGTGCGATTGCGATTTCATCCACCTTAGCCAGTGCCGAAAGGCTCGCCACGGTGTCGTCTTTGACGCACGCGTCTTGCAACAACCGAGCGACTTCTTCCCTCACTAGCCCTATCGATGATTGAAGTTTCACGAAGCCGAATCCCGCTGATAGCAGTTGTTGCTCGACTGTCCACTCTTTGTATCGCTGACCCAAAATTGCCAAGTCATCGACGATTTCGGCAATGGCGTATTCGCGCATGTGCCCTTCGAGCGAAGCGAGTGCTACGTCGTACGCGTACACGTTGCGCGCGAGATGCATTGATTCTGCGCCACTCTCTGTCATATTCTGGTTGTACCGAACGAGCTCATCTTTTGTGAGCCTCTGCAAAAGCGCTTCTACCGACGACAAACGTTCCTGAACACCCATCCCTTGTGGTGGCGCTGGCGGAACGATGGTGTTTACGATGTACGCCATGTCGTTGGCGACCTGCTTTAACGCGCGAACTTGGTCCTCGTCATCATTCGCACCGTCTTTCAGTAAATCGACACGCGTCATCATAGCTTGATGCGTATCCATCAACCGAGCCCGGGCCTTACGCCTCTTCAAATTGAAATACGACTTGAATGCGAAGAGTTTGACCACTGCTCCGTGCTTTGCTAAATTTAAAAGCTCGTCGTGCACGTTTTGCATACAGCCGATTGGATCGTGGACGATGCGCAACTTTCGACGCTTCGTTGCGAAGCGTTCCGCTACGAATACGAATAATCGGAGTATAAGTAGGGCAGATACGAGCATCGTCAAGACGGCCGTCATCGCGTCGTACGTCAAGTTTTCCTTGACGACGCCGTTTTCGTCGCGTTGGACGGGAAAAATCAACGCTAAACAAGGAATAAACCCCTGCATGATAGCTGCGACAAACTCGGACTTGTTCAAGCAATCGTTCACTCGAAGTTTGCCGAAAGCGAGCGCCACGACTCTCCATGGTCTGCACGCGTACACGAAAGCGGCTATCGACCAGTGACAGAAAACCAATCCCCAGCCGCTGAGGCGCGTTTCGTCCATGGCTCGACTAGTCATGAATATCATCGCGCTTTTTTGTAAAAGTTCGATCCCAAAGTAATACAAGGCGCAACGATCTTTCCAACTCATCTTCTCCGCGCGTTCTCGTGCTCTCATGGAAGCAGATGTAAGCGAAATTGTCGCCGGAAGCTGGACTCGCTTACGTGTTTTCTTTGGACAGCCGTTTTCGAGGTCTTCGTCGTCGTCCGATGTCTCGTTTGCACTGTCGGAAACGCGCTGTTTCTCCTCAACTTCAGCGATAATATGCTCTGTTTCATCGTCGAAAATCATATGCGTAGAGCCATCATCACTCGCTGAGTCGTCGTCGAACACAGCACGACGCGACGGCGACTTTATCACTGCGTCGCGCATACGAGCGATTTGCAGCTTGGTGTCGTGCGTCACCTCATCTCTGCGAAAAATGTCATACAACGATCCATACATATCCAGCGTGCGAGGGTCGTCCAATTTACCGCCAGTCCGAATGCAATACACTTTCCGAAACGCGAAAGCCGGCAAGCCAACACTCACAATCATCAGCATTATTGCCGCCACTGCTTGCGTCGCTTGATGCGCACGATCGCTGCACTGGATATCAATGTCATGTTCCAATCGTAAGCCTTCCACGCCGTCCATTCGCACGCAATCAAACGCCTGAAGACTCATACGAATAACGGGCAGGTACAAAACCGTCATCGCGAGGACACCAAACGCTCTCAAGCTCACGCGGAAGCGATATTGACGCTGCAGCTCTTTCACGATGGCATCTCCGCCTTTCGACACGTGTGTTCTTCGAGTGCCCCATAAAAACCCTTTACGCTCGATCCAAAACCAAGCTTCGCCATCAAGTCGACGCTCACTGTGAATTGATTTCACCGTTTCTTCGTACTTTCGGTTCGCGCGACGGTCGTTGAAGAAAACAACCAGCATTGTGCCGAACGGTATGAAGAACACCGTGGTGAGAAAAATATTGAACCAATTGAGACCGCTAGACACACACTCGGGGCGTAAAAACTCGATATCGAATGTGAACGCTTCGAAGAAGTGACCGAGTCGAAGCACACTCGACGGCCATTTAATATCTGCGCTCAACGAGAGCGCAAAGAACTGCAATGACTCGATGATCTTTTTCATATTATTCGTCGCTTGCGATCCCATCATCTGGGAAGCTTTGTAACCAAGCAACGCGAGAACGATGACGGTAATCACCGCCGCGGTGACTTGCGCAGGCGACGTCGTCGGGCAAACTTCGCACTGCTGGCCGACTTTATAATATCCCGATGGATTGAGCGACATTCCTTCGACTCCGAGGGTGGCGATATCTGTCGAAGTCAGACACCGATCACACGCACGCCCACCAGCACCTGGCGCGCACCCGTGTCCATTCGCCAAGCATCGATCAGCATACACGCACTTCGTTTGCGCGCATGAATTTACGCTCGGGAGCGCAAACGTACCCGCTGGGTTGTCGCATGTGCAGTTGTACGTCGCTGTCCCTATGGTCGAAACGTCTCCGCATTGCCAATGTGCGAGAGGCTGACACGTGATTGGATCACATCCTTGTATCAACGAATCGCTCGCCGAGTTCCCCATCGGATCGCACGTCTCACCGGACGCTTCATCGAACACGCCGTTCCCGCAAGATGGTGGTGGCGGTGGTGGCGACGGCGGCGGCGGCGACGGCGGCGGCGGCGACGGCGGCGACGGCGGCGGCGGCGGCGGGGACGGCGGCGACGGCGGCGGAGCTGCGAGTACCGGTACGCTCACAGAGATCGCCGTGATTTGTCGCAAACCCATGATGTATAAACTTTCCTGCAAAGTCGTTGCGCTCGGCGTGGACGTGTCTGTAAACGCCGTCGCCACCTCGTTCGCGACGTCGGTATCCGAAACGTCGACGACGAATCGCACTCGCAATCCGCCGCTTTCCTCGGACAGTCGACGCCGACGATTTTCGCTCGTGCCATCGTCGTAACCCGTAATAGTCACCGCGTTCGCGTCCACGCCGAGATAATACGCCACCGCGCGCACGAAATCGTCCCTCTCCTTCTCCCCGAACGACGCCGCGGAGTATCCGCCCATCGTCAGCTCCGCGGCCACCGAAGCGCGCGCCGGCGGCGGCGGCGCCGGCGGCGGCGGCGACGGCGGCGACGGCGGCGGGCACTGCACGCCCTCCGCGACCACCTCCCACGCGCTGACGTTATCGTTGAAACGCGCGTACTCCTCGAATCCAAAGTGCGCCTCCGCCGTCGCGTCGAGCGCCGTCAAGTCGAACCGCGCGCCCGCGAAAACCTCAAACGACGCCGGCGCCGGCACGATCGTCACGCAATCACCGCGCGCGCGCGCGAACCGCGCCGCGATCGCGCACGCCACGCACGCCCGCATCACGACGGCGCCGCGCCGCCCGCGACGCTTCGCCATCGCCATCGTCATCGTTCGCGCCGCGTTCGACCGCGCGTCGCGGTCGCTCGCGCCGAATCAACGCGCTGGAACGCGTGAAACGGTGTATTTTCGGCGCGCGGCGCCTCGGCGCACCTCTCGCGCGCGCGTCGCGGAGTGTCGGGCGCGCGCGCGCGCGAATCGACGTTTCTTTTCCTCCACGTGGCATTTTTACGATATCGCCACGTGGCGCTTTATTTCGCGACGCGACGCGACGCGCGTCCCGCGGCGCGCGTCCCGCGGCGCGCGTCCAGCGACCGATCGCTGGACGCTCGATGAAAAAGCGCCGATCGCGCTCGATCGATCGCCGGCGCGCGAGAGACGCGCGAGAGGCGCCGCAGCGCGTCGATCGCGCGACGGTTGAAAACGTCGATTGAAAACCCGCGCGACTCGGCGACGTAGACGGCGACGGTCTATGAGACATTGTCTCCAACAGGTACGTGTGCTGGAATGGTTTTGATACACACGCGATCATCCCTCGAGCCGCTCGATCGCGCGCCACGCCTCCGCGCACTCGTCGCTCCACGCCTCGCGTCGTCCCGCGTCCTCCGCCGCAGCCACCACCGCGTTCGCCAGTTCCACCTCTCCGTCGCTCGCGCGCGCCGGCTCGCCCCGCACGCACACGTACGTCCCCTCGCGCACCGCCGTCGCCGTCGCGCGTCGTCGCACGCGCACGCGCGCGTCACCGTCGCGCACGATGAGGCGCGCCCCGTCGTCCTCCATCGCCTCGCCCTGCGTCCACACCGCGCGCAGCGCCGTCGCGCGCGCGCCCGATCGCGCCCGATCGAGCGTGAACGTCACCGCGCCGTCGTCGCGCGTCTCGCACCGCGCGTCGCGCGTGAGCGTCGCGATGGTCACCTTGCGAGTCGCCATGTGCGGTGCCGCACTTCGCCGCGTCATGCCTCGACGCGCGCCCCGTCGCGCGGGCGCCGTCGGCGACGCGTTCGACCGCGCGACGGGGGCGCTCGTCCCGAAGAGGCGCACCGCGGTGTCGAGCGACGCCGTCGTGAAGTTTGGTCTGATGGCGATGCTCGCGAAGACGGCGAACGAGCACTTTAAAGCGCGATACGGCGTCGACGCGTTCGCGTTCGCGTCGAGATGCGTGCGAAGGGTGAGGGATGATCTGCGAGAGGCGTTCGGCGGGCGCGGGCGGACGCGCGGGAAAGGGAAGTTCCGAGGGACGGGGCGACGCGTGGGGAAGAAGTAGACGAGACGCGCGACGACGAACGTCGAGCGCGGTTCGGTTCGGTTCAACGGTGAATGGTTCGACTACATGTCAGTTGTAATTGCTATTAGATACATCTATCGTTTTGAATGTGTTGTTTTTGGCGCGCGAATCAGTTTTGGTACGGCACTGAGACCGAAGGCTCGTCCGCCTTGAGGTAGAGCTCCGACTTGGCGCCGAGCATGATGCGCTCGAATTCGTCGCCGTCGATGTTCTCCTTCTCCATCAACACGTCCGCGACGGCGTGCAAGACGTCCATGTTCAATTGAACCAAGTCCTTGGCGCGGCGGTAGGCCGCAGTGACCAAGAGCTTGACTTCTTCATCGACGATGGCGGCGGTGGCGGCGGAGTAATCAGCGGCGCGACCCATGTCGTTGCCAAGGAAAGAGTTACCGCCGCCAGACTTGATGGCGATTTGACCAATTCGCTTGGAGAAACCCATTTGCTCGACCATCATACGCGCGGTGCGGGTGACTTGCTGGAAATCACCGGACGCGCCCGTGGTGACGTCTTCAGCGCCGAAGATGAGTTCTTCGGCGACGCGACCACCCATGGCGACAGCCATTTGGTTCTCAAGGTACGTGCGAGAGTACAAGCCAGATTCGAGACGCTCTTCGCTCGGGGCGAAGAAAGTCAAACCACCGGCGTTACCGCGCGGGACGATGGAAATCTTCGTCACGGCGTCGTAATCCGGCATGAGGGCCCCGACGAGCGCGTGGCCAGCTTCGTGGTACGCCACGAGCTTCTTCTTCTTCTCAGACATGACGGCACCTTCTCTGGCGGCACCGGCGATGATGCGCTCGAGAGCATCGGCGATTTCTTCCTTGGAGATTTCCGTGAGTTCACGGCGCGCGGCGAGAATCGCGGACTCGTTCATGAGGTTTTCCAAATCGGCACCCGTGAAACCCGGCGTACGGCGAGCGATCTTGTCGAAGTCGACGTCCTTGGCCAAAGTCTTGCCACGGGCGTGCACCTTGAGGATGCGGATGCGACCAGCGACGTCCGGACGATCGACGGTAACTTGACGATCGAAACGTCCCGGGCGAAGGAGCGCGCTATCGAGCACGTCCGGTCTGTTCGTCGCCGCAAGGACGATGACGCCCGTGTTGCCTTCGAAACCATCCATCTCGGTGAGAAGCTGGTTGATGGTCTGTTCGCGCTCGTCGTTGCCACCACCCATACCGGAGCCACGTTGGCGACCGACGGCGTCGATTTCATCGATGAAGATGATGCACGGAGCCTTGGCCTTGGCCTTTTCGAACAAGTCGCGAACGCGAGACGCGCCAACGCCGACGAAGAGTTCGACGAACTCGGACGCGGCGCAAGAGAAGAACGGCACACCGGCTTCACCGGCGACCGCCTTGGCGATCAGGGTCTTACCAGTACCCGGCGGACCGACCAAAAGGCAACCCTTCGGGATCTTGGCACCGAGCGCGGTGTACTTGTCTGGGTTCTTCAAAAAGTCGACGACTTCTTGCAATTCCAACTTGGCGCCTTCGACGCCGGCGACGTCCGCGAACGTCACACCGGTTTCCGGAACTTCTTGGAACTTGGACTTGGACTTACCGAAGTCCATGGGTCCACCGCCCATACCGCCCATGCCACCCATGCCGCCATCGCCACCTTGCGCGCGGCGGAACAAGAAGAACAAACCTCCGAACGCCACGAGCGGGAACAACAAGTTGCCGACCAAAGAGGCGACGTTGCCCTGTTGCTCGCCTTCGCTGACGGAGATGTCGACACCATTCTTGGCCAGGATGTCGACGAGTTCCGGATCGTTGGGCAAGATGACGGTCGCGCGCGCACCGTTGACCGCGGTCAACTGCAACGCGGAGCCATCCTTGGAGAAGCGCACGCGCTCAACCTTGCCGCTCATCACCGCCTTGATGAATTCGCTGTAACGCCAGTTGTTCCCTTCCGGCAACCCATCGGCGTTCACCGCCGGCGCTTCCTTAGACGCATCCGCGAACGCGGACACCGCCTCACCGCGCTGTTGTTGCACTTGTTCCGTCGGCGCCGCGTCGAACGCGTCCGCGCGCGCCGCCCCGGCGAACGCGCCGTTCGTCATCGCCGCCACCGCCGCGAGCGTCGCCGCCACTTTAGCGACATCGTTCGTCGTATCCTACGCGTTCACAAACCCAATCATCACCGTCAGTCACCCGCGTTCGCCAATCGTCGCGAGCGTCGCCGCCCGCCCGCGCGTCGTCGCCCCGGTCCAGGGCCACGTCGTCATCCATCGTCATCTCGCTTATCCACCCCTTCCCGACGACGCCCGCGCGATCCACCGCCGCGCGCGCCGCCGTTCGCGCCGCGCAAACGTCCCCCATCGCATTCGCGCGCCTTCGTCCCCCGCGCGCGTTCGCGCGCGCCTTCATCGCGCGTCGCGTCCCCCCCCGACCCCACGCGCCCGCATCGCGCGTCGCGTCGCATCGTTCGCGCACCTCTCTCGCCGCCGCGCGTCGCGCGTGCGCCCCCCGTCGCGCGCGGCGCTCGGAAACATTTTTATTCGCCCGCGGCGCGGTCGTCGCGATCGTTCGCGCGCTCGCGGCGTGCATCGTGCGTCGTCGAAACTCGCGCGCGTGTGTGCCGACGCGCGCGTCGCGCGTGACGTCGACGTCACGCCGTCGGACGACGTCGCGCGATCGATCGCGCGATCGACGATCGATCGATCGCGCGAGGTTTTTCGATTTCGCGCGATCGACGATCGATCGATCGCGCGGGTCCGCGCGATCGACGCGTCGACGCGATCGACGTTTTCGCGATCATGGACGTTTTCGCGCGCGAATACGAGGGCGGCGCGCGAGGGGGTCGCGCTCGAGTCCCGACTCGTCGACGATCGCGCGTCGACGATTCGGTCGCGCGACCGCGCGCGCGCGCGACGCGCCGCACACGACGCGCGCGGCGACGGACGGCGCGTCGACGGCGCGGGCGCCGGCGACGGCGCGATGTCGACGCGCGAGGAGGACGCGCGGTCGTCGAGCGACGGGCGCTCGGACGAGGAGGCGGACGCGCGCGAGGAGGAGGAGGACGACGCGCGGGATCCGCGGGAGTGGGTGTCGCCGGCGACGGTGCTGGGACGCGTGCGGGCGAGGATCGCGATGGCGGACGCGCGCGTGACGACGGACGGGGACGGGCGATGGGGCGAGGAGGCGCGCGAGGAGGCGAGCGCGGGGACGAGCGCGGGGACGCCGACGCGAGAGGCGATGGAAAAGTTAGACTCGGAGTTGCGTAGGATAGTGAATTCGTTGAAGACGACGCCGCAGGACGATGCGAAGCGACAGGCGCTGATGAATAAGTTTAAAACGATGATCAGCACGCGGTTCGAGGGCGTGCGGGTGGCGCCGTTTGGGTCGTACGTGAGCGCGTTTCACTCGGCGGGGAGCGATATAGATATTTCGCTGCAGATAGACAAGAATGGACCGTGGTACGATGAAAAGGAAGAAGCGCAGGCGCGCCGATCGCAGCGGGGCGGGGTGCGCGCGCGTCGACAACAGCGCCAGGGTCGAACGAAACGCGCGCAATTGTTGCGCAAAGTCGCCTCGGAGTTGCGGTATCGCAATTACCGCGACGTCCAACTCATCTCCAAGGCTCGGGTGCCTTTGATCAAGTTCAAAGACCCGCAGACGGGCGTCGCGTGCGATGTGTGCATCGAGAACGACGGGGTGTACAAGAGCGCCGTGCTCGGCGTCGTCGCGGATATCGATCAACGTTATCGCGACTTGGTGTTCTTGATAAAGCTTTGGGCCAAGCATTACGATGTGAACAACGCCATGGAGGGATCGTTCAACTCGTACTCGTTGTGTTTGCTTTGTATGCATCATTTGCAGCGCCGACCAGTGCCAATTCTGCCGCCGACGATGCTGCTCACGCTTCCTCGTCCCGATTTGGTGGAATCGGAAAAGCGCGAACTCGAGGAGCATTTGAAAAGTGAGGACGACCAGTTCGATACTTGGAAAGTTAGTAAAGCTCGCGTCGTGAGTGATGCATCGAGGGACATCGCGGCGGTAAAGTACCGCGCCGATAAGTTCGCGGGTTTCGGAAAGGAAAACACCGAGACGCTCGCGGAACTCTTTGTGAGCTTCTTCGCGCACTTGTGCGCCATCAAAGATTTGTTTCGGAACGCGGTGAACGCGTCCACGTATCATGGTACGTTCATCGTCGGTAGCTCTTGGCAAGCGTTCAAATATCCACTCGGTGTGGAAGATCCGTTTGCCGCCGGCGACAACGTCGCTCGAGCGGTTCAAATGCGCACGAGAGATTACGTGTTGAACGCTTTTCCTGCGGCGTGTGCAGATATATCCAAGATGCTGCACGCCACGGACAACGTACAGTTCATGCGCTCGTTACTGTGCTTGCTCGGTGATAAGAGCGTACCATCCGAAGTCTTGGCGCGTCTCAGACCGACGCTCCCCGGCATGGGCGGCGCGCCGCAGCCGCCGGGGTTGCCGGGAGCACCGCGACCTCCTCAAGGCCCACCTGTGATGCTTCAACAGCCAGCAAAGTCGCTCAATGAACACACGTTGGATATGCTCGGCAGACAAGTCGCGCCAGGAGCGTCGGCGGAGGAGATTTTGGCGATGTTGACGCGTCAACGACAGGTGCAAGCGGAGGCGCAGCGAGACCAGTCGCAACCGAGCGAGCAGCAGATGTTGTTGCTGCGACGGCAGCAAGAGCTTTTGCGCATGGAACAAGCAAAAATCCAGCAGCACATGCAACAGGGACAGCCGCCACCGCAGCCAGGTCGCACGACGCAGATCCCGGTGGCGAGTTTGTTTGGGCAGCCGCAGCAACAGCCGCAGCAACAGCGCGGCCTACCGCCCGGTTTCGGTCCGACTTCGCAGCTGCAGATGCCACCACCGCAGCCACAGATGCCGATGGCAACGCCGCTACCTTCGTTTGGCGCACCCCCTCCGGCCAACGGTGGCTTTTCGAACGGCGGCCTCGGCGGCGGCGTCTTCTCGAGCATCGCCTCCGGCGGCGGCGGCTTATTTTTCGACGCCCCGGCGCGCCAATCCAATCCGCCGCCGCCGACCGCGCACGCCGTCGACGAAATCTCCCAGCATTTTGCCACCGGCATGTCCATGTTCGGCTCAAACGTCCACGCACCTCCACCCGATCTCGGCGTCCGCTCGCCGCCCGATCTCGCCGCCGGCGGTTCGCCGCCGGCGTCGCGCGTCGTCCCTCAGTCCGAGCTTCCTCGCACTCGCAGCGGCGTCGCCATCCCCAAACCGCGCAACGCGCGTTAGTCCTCTCTTCGCGCCCTCGCGCGATCTTTTCGTCTTGTACGCGTTGTAATCATCCGCGAATCCGCCCTCGCGCCGCGAGACGCGAAGAGGTAAAGATCAAAAAGCGCGTCGTTCGAGGTTATCGCCATCACTCGCCTCCCGCACACGCTCGCGCGCGCGCCCACCACTCGCGCGCTCACGCGGACGCCGAGCGCGATGCTCGCACTCGCGTCCGCGCCGCGCGCGGTCGATCGATCGCGCGCCGCGCCCGCGCGCGCGTCGCGAGCGCGTCGAGCGGAGAAACGGGTCGCCGCGATCCCGCGCGCTCGAAGCGTTCGCGGCGCGCTGGACGCGCCGCGAAGGACGCCGTCGAGTGCACAGACGCGCGGAACGCACGAAATCGTACGCGCGCGTCGACGACGCGACGCGGGGACGCGCGCGGCGGCGGACGAGGTGGTGAGGGACGCGGGAGAACCCGAGGCGACTGCGGCGACGGCGCTGGAGGAGGCGGTCACGTATACTTTCCCGCCCGAAGACGATGAATGCCTGTGGGAAAGCGCCGGAGAGGAATGTAAACCGGGAACGGTGATCGAGGAAGAGTTTCCTCGTTCGGAGGTGACGCGGTTGCAGCGGTTGACGCTTGCTGGGATGTTTATTTCGTACTCGTCGGCGTACTTTGTGCGCAAGCCGTTGAGCGTGGTGAAGGCGCCGGTCAAGGAAGCGCTCGGGCTCACCACGGGGACGATGGGGTTAATCGACAGTGCGTTTTTGCTCACGTATGCGCTGGGGCAGTTTGTGATGCCTTCGGTTGGGGATAAGATTGGCGCGAAGGCGGTCATCGTCGTCGGCGGCGTGGTGTCGTTTGCCTGTTGTCTCGCTTTTGGATATATCTCGGTGCCGTACATTCTCATGGGGCTGTGGGCGTTGAATGGTCTCGCGCAAGCCGCATCGTATCCGTTACACGTGAAGCTCCTCAATCCGTGGTTCAGTTCGAAGGAGCGAGGAACGGCGATGGGGATTTGGGCGACGAGCCAACAAGTCGGCGCGACGCTGGCTACCGTTGCCACCGCATTTTTATTGGGTAAGGTTGGATGGAGACTGTCGATTAGTTTGCCGGCGACATTCGCTTTGTGTACTGCGGCGCTCGTCGCCGCGATGCAGCTCGATCCGCCGTGGTTGCAAACGACGACGTATAAGCAAGAAGCTTTGACGTCGACGAAGAAGCGCGCGGACATCGAGCCGGCGTCCAAAAATGTTTCCTTCATGGAAATTTTGGCCATCCCTAGGTTAAAGATGCTCATGCTGTCCTACTTCTTCGTGAAGATCGTTCGTTATTGTTTGCTTTTCTGGTTGCCATTTTATTTATCGCAAGAGTACAAGATGTCCGTCGCCGTTGCTGGCTACATGTCGTGCATATACGATTTGGGCGGCGTACTGGGAGGACTCGCGTGCGGCATTATTGGTGACAAGTATTTCGAAGGCAAGCGCACGGTGCTCGGCGCGTTGTCGTGCGCCTTGCTCACTTTTGCGATCGGGGGCTACCAAACGGCATGCAGCATGGGAATGCTCACCAACGCCATCGTCATGGGTCTCATCGGTTTCTTAGTCGCCGGTCCCGACGCTATGCTGGGTTCGACCGCAGTCTCTGACTGCTGCGAACAAGCGGGTTACGGCCAAGAAGTTCTCGGAACCGCAGCGGGTGTGGTGAACGGTATGGGATCACTCGGCGCCGTGCTGCAAGGCGCGCTTACCGCGGTGATCGCTGAAAAGTACGGATGGGGCGCACTTTTCGTCACGCTCGCTGTTCTCAGCGCGCTTTCAATCGTCACCATGCTCGCATCGACGAACCCCAAGTATTTGGACGCTGACACGGACGATGACGAGCGTAAATCGACAGACGAGGGGGAGGTCGCTTATGCGTAAACGACAAATGTTACACACTGCCGACGTGCAGCGAATCAATCGCTTAATGAACTCATTAATATGGAGTCTGTACAATCTAGATAGCCGCGCGTAACAAATTTTACACTCTGCAATTCTAACTGTAAGCTAGAAAAAAAAACAATACCGCCCTTACGCGACGAAGGCGTTCTCTTCGACATGAATCGATCCATCGTTAGGAACTAAAGACGTAGGAATGTGATCGTACACCGTTGCTGCGCCAGCGAGTCGAACGGCAGCGCCCACCATTTTCTTGTGTTCTATCGATCGAACCTCCCAGTTCATGGGTGGGTCTTTACCCTTACGCGCGTACGTGGTGTACAGACGCGAAATTCTCCGGAGCATACTCGCTATGAAGTCGTCGTCTCGCTCGACGCGAAATATTTTTATTCCGTACGTCATACTTTGCATCGCCAATAACGCTGAGCGCGTCCCCGTGCAGAGCATCTCTAATTGAACTTGAGGCATGTGATACGCGGGTGGTTTGGCATACGGCTCGCGGTCGGCGACAACGTATCGACCTGGCATTTGGCGAAACGGCGATGAATTCTTCACCTCGACCACAAAACGTTCACCGCTCGCCATGATTATCAATCCGTCCGGGCTGGCGCCGACGGGTGGGAGTGGACCAACGCCCCACGCTTTTGGAACGTCTGATGCAGCATCGAGCATGCACAGCCCGGCTTCGTACACAGTGGATCCTTTGAAATGAACCATCATGGAACAAAGCGTCGACGCTTCCTGCGCTGATCCCCACGCTAAGCGTATGGCGTGCTCTCCACCTCGCGCGAGCGCTCGAGAGTACTGCGCGTTCGTGAGCATGGAGCTATCGCCCGCGACTCTGTTCTTCTTCCCGCTCCCACGTTTCTTCTTCTTCTTCCCTTTCTTCGATGTCTTCTTCTTGGCTGCCGACGCCAGAGACGCCGCCAAGATATCCATCGCCGACGCGTTCGATCCAACGCCGCTCAACAGTTCGCCGGCACTATCATCGCATAGTCCGACATCGTCACATTCATCTTCAGTCTCGTCGTCATCGTCCCCGTCTATCTGTCGATTAAACGCCGCCGTCGCCGCTTCGTTTCGACGTCTCGCGTCGTCTGCTACGTCCCCCACTTCGTCGTCATCGCACCACTTTTCTCGTTGCAATCGACGGCATGCACTCAATATCGCGTTGTGTCCACCGTGCCGCTTGCCGAGTCCTAGCGCGCGTTTATCGACACCATCTTCAACGAAGCCGAGCGCCGCTTTAAGGACTCCCGTCGTCAGGCGGCCATCGTGCAACGCGTCCCAGACCTCCGTGCCCTGACGCACGTACGCGAATGATTTCGCCCCTGCTAACGTCACCTGCGACTCTTCCGGTAATCCTACGAAGTTTCGCGCCGCGCGAAGGTCATCCATGGCGACGGCGCGCCAAAACAGGTTCGGCACCGTCCCGCTCAACTTTTCGTCTCGGCGAGACGTCGACGGCGATTCCGACGCCGTTTCCGACTCGGACGACACGGACGACACAGAGGGGCGCGGTAAGTCGGCCTGGTTCAGCGCGCTCGGGTCGGTGGTCGTGAGGAGACATCGCGGGATCGGGGGCATGCCGCGATGTGTCGGGTATCTCCAGACATGTAACGATACGTCACTCCGATTTTGTTCTTACAACTCCTCTAGGCTGTTCTATCCGCCTTCCGACGCGCTGAACTCATCGCGAGGATGGTTGCACCGCCGCCGCGCTTCGTCGCGATTGGGCGACGCGCAATTGAAACGACGCGGCGATCTCCGCGACGGCGCGCTCGTCCTCGCGACCGCTCTTCGTAACGCACCGCGATTCGGTCAACAGGTGCGCGAGTTTGTCGTGACAATCCGGCGCGACGATCGTTTTCATCGCTTCGAAGAGTTCGGACATCGATTTCGGCGCAGGAAGGGACGTCGGTACCGCCGAGTCGGTTTCCGGCGCCTCTGTCGACGGCTCGCGCGACGGAGCGTCCAGCGCGCGGTCCCTCTCATCCATCGGAAAGCCAAGGAGTTCGCTGAGCGTTCGTCTAACAATCTGCGCGCCGGAAAGGATTTCCTCGTGGTCTTCCCTCCACGGCCGCTGCGCCGCGACGATCGGTCCGCGAACGAAAAATTCCTCTTCAGCCCTGTCGCGTCCGCGTCGACGAGCGCAATCGTCAGTCACACGCGCGCGAGCGGCGCAAACGTTCGAGGCGAACCGGCGTCGTCTCCGCGTCGCGCAGACTAGAGTGCGCACCAGACTCCAGTTCGCCTGCACTCCGTGAGTACGGGTTTCGTGAAAAGAAGTAAAAAGGAACTCGTTGGATACTGTTCCGACAGCGCGGAAAGGCGGCGTTTTAAACCGCGCACTCTCGCTCCCCATCGAGCGAGGACGAGGCGTTTTCCAGCCTTGTTCAGCGCCGCGATATCGCTCGGCGTCAACGGCGGCGCGCGAGCGCGCGGCGGTACTGGCCGCCGCCTCTTTGCGCTCGCGCGCCTCGACTCGTCGCCGTTACCGTCGCCTTCTCCGTCGTCGTCGTCGTCGCCTTCGCCGTCGCGTTCGCCGTCGCCGTCGTCGTCGCCGTCGTCGTCTCCATCACCGTCCTCCTCGCCTCCGCTCGCGCCGCGCGCGTCGGCGTCGTCCGTATTCACGACCTCGCGCCACCGTCTTCGTTCGTCCGCCGCGCGCGCGGTCGCCTCGCCGCCTCGCGCGTCGCCCCCGGGCCCGTCGACTTCAATCGCTCGCTCGATCGTCCCGTCTCCCGCGCGCGCCTTCCGCGCGTCTTCCGCGTCCGCGCGCGCCTCGCGATCGTTTTCGCTCGCGCGCTTCCGCGGGCTCGCCCTCGTCCCCATCGCGCGCGTCGCGTCGCGCGCGCCAGAGTGCGATCATCTTCGCGCCAAAATATCAGCGTCAGAACTGCATTAAAACTCGTACGC
>Ga0255769_10001535_pt1 | contig 26183 bp, 13 predicted proteins | sample 041ome_9_FD_179637 | JGI IMG/M metagenome (GOLD analysis project Ga0255769, IMG submission 179637) | Coastal salt marsh microbial communities from the Groves Creek Marsh, Skidaway Island, Georgia - 041413US metaG (version 2) | ecosystem: Environmental > Aquatic > Marine > Intertidal zone > Salt... | reverse complement strand
AATATAGATTTGGATTAGATCATCGGACACATTTTGAATTAAATCCAGAGATACAAAATGATGCTCAGCTCTCTTACAAGGGAACATCATGGGGCATTCAATTAGGGGAAGTAGTTAAATTAGATGGTGACCCAGAGAATCAGATGCGGATTCAGGTAAAACTCCCAATTTTTGGTAAAGAGGCTAAAGTTTGGGCAAGATTAACCTTCCCAGATGCAGGCAAAAACCGTGGAATATTCTTTGTACCTGAAAAAGGAGACGAAGTGGTCGTTTCGTTTCTAGGAGGCGATCCTAGTCAACCTGTAATTCTTGGGACGCTCTACAATAAGTCAAATACATCGCCGGAAAAAATCACAGCAGATAATGATAAACGTATCATAATGTCGAAGAAAAAGGTATTTATCGAATTTGATGATGCGAAGAAAAATCTATTGTTGAAAACACCCGGTGGAAACACCATTACCATGGATGATAGCAAGGGAATTACCATGAAAGATAAGAATGGCAATACGCTGGAATTAGGGAGCGCTGGAATCACCCTAAAAACAATGAAAGAGGTATCACTAAAGGCAACAAAAGGCGTTAAAATAACGGCGGATGCAGGCCCAGTAAAAATTGCTGGCTTACAAATTGAAGGAGATGCCAAAACAACCCTTAAATTAGCAGGTAAAGCCACAGCAGAAATCAGTGCTTCAGGAATATTAACCGTTAAAGGAGCCTTAGTAAAAATTAATTGATATGCCACCAGCAGCCAGAGTTACCGATATGCACACTTGCCCCATGCAGACACCGGCAGTTCCGCCTATACCGCATGTGGGAGGACCCATCACGGGACCAGGAGTTCCAACAGTTTTAATTGGGAATATGCCCGCAGCCGTCATGGGTGATATGTGCGTATGTGTAGGACCTCCAGACAGCATAGTTAAGGGCTCGTCAACCGTGATGATAGGAAACAAACCAGCCGCTCGCATGGGGGATACCACCGCACATGGGGGATCCTTATTGAGTACTTGTCCCACTGTTCTAATTGGAGGGTAAATGGAAAAAGCAAAAGAAGCATTTTTAGGTATTGGGATTAGACATCCATTTAGAATATCACCTTCAACTGGAAAAACTTCCATGATAGAGGGAGTTGATAATATCAAACAAAGTATTCGTGCCATTCTCTCCACAAAACCAGGTGAACGATTGTACCACAGTGATTTTGGTATCGATCTTTCTGATCTCCTATTTGAAAATACCGATGAGGGTACACTGAAAGAAATGGAAGAGCGTATCAGCGAGGGTCTCATGAAATACCAATCCATGATCATTGTTGACAGCGTTGATTTCGAGGTGAAATCCAGTGAAGGCTTGGTGAACATCCAAATTGAATTCACCATTCGTTCAACCAACACAAGGGCAAACTACGTATATCCCTACTATATTCAAGAAGCCAATCAGTTCTAAACATGTCATGGAATCGAAACGATACACGCTACAACGTTCCAAGAGATGGGAATGAAGAAGCCATTCGTTTAAAACATCTGCCCTCTGTTATTCCCTCGAATAAAAAAGAAGATACTTACGAAGCCTTGCTTCATCTTTCACGTCAAATTCAGTTTTACGATTCAAAATCACACACCGATGGCTCCCTTCAAAGGTTCTACGGCAACAGCTTACCGCTAGTTCTAGCAAGCTTGTGCGGCAACACAATAAATAAGAGTATGGCCGATATCCGTAACAACCTAATGGAAATCGGTACCAGATGGCAAAGAGGTGCGGGGATATTGCGTAAACACAGGACCAATAATTATAAGGAGTTTGCATACCAATTAGAATATCTTGAATTACTAAAGAATGCAGCGATCGCTGAACAAACTGAAATCCGAGATCTTTGCCCTACCTATCAGAAAATTGTCAACCAATATGAAAACACCTTAAATCACTTGATTGCCTATGACCTTACCAGTCAGTCAAAAAAGTTATCATTGCAGCTCACGGCTCTGAGTCGAGGTTTTATTAAACTCAATACCGACAAGAAAATAAACCACTGGCATAATACCTTAGAACAGGCCCAAAAAGGGATTGATGAACTAGAGTTATTATGGGAGTCACTAAAAGCGGAGTGCCAAACAAGGCTAGATGAAATCATTGCAAAGAAACAAGTAGATCCCTTAACCACAATCCCTCTCATTCTTGGAGAACTACTTGAGGAATTTAGCAATAATCAAGCTTTACAAGTTCGTGAAAATCTTGCTCGATACTTTCTTGAAAACCGAGCTGGACTATCCAAATTAGAAACGGTTCCCGAAACCATTTATGTACGTTACAATTGGGATCCTAATTCAGAGATAGAAACCTTGCCAAGCGGTGAAACGTTCATTTCGGAGAACCCATCAAGCCAAAGTGTACCACTGCATTCCCCAGAAAATTACCCCCTTAATGATCAAATGATTTTAAGGGTTGCAGATGTACAATGCACGGATAAACTAAGTCATACACTGATCAAAACAAACGATACTCAATTATCGCACAAATACCCGAGTAAGTTTCGTTTAGATAATTTAACTCTAGATTCTTCTTCACTTACACGATCACCTTTCTCTTTTGAATTAAAAAGTACGCTCCTGAATATTTGGGGAAATGTGGTCAAGTGGGAAATTGAATTCCATCTAAATCAAAAACAGGCCTTTGATTTCCTTGATGAAACATTGAAAAATCAGCCTGAAGTAAGGCAAAGTTTTAATGACGATCCGATTGAAAAAGTATTACAAAATTGGATGACATCTGCTTTTGAAATTCAATATCAAGGGATAGAAGAGTCCTTTACCTTCGGAGATGAGCAAATAGAATTAACGGTACAAAAAGATAATGAACAAAACTCACTTCAATTAATCTGGCAAACTATATTAGATGGTGATAATCCTCAACCTCTCGCAAATCACAAGGGTGAGGTGGCTGTATCGTTTTTTCTCAGAAAAGAATTTGCATTCCTTTACCGTTTTCTCAGTGAGACCAACCTTGATCAAATAGTTGTTAAGAGTAAGGTTTTGGAATTACAAGACTTGGAAGTGTATAATGATTTTGGAAAAGTAGACCCTAGTACACCGTTTAATATGTTTGGTACCAAACCAGAAATTGGCTCCAAGCTTTACCTCGGACATCCCTTAGCTTTCTGTAACGCACTGGATAATTTAAAAATCAATTGGCAATGGTTTGGGCTTCCAGACCAAATAGGTGGTTTTAGAGAACATTATGCCCAATATGATATGGTTGATAATAACCAGGATTTTTTGGTCAGTATTTCCGCTTTAAACGCCGGTACTTGGTTCCCGGAGGAAGACAAACAAATCATTCCATTGTTTAATAATTCGGAACAGAGTAACAACGAGTCCCACGAGAATCATATTTTGAGTAATATCCGAAGAATAAACGAAATAGATATTGAGAAACTCGAATTAAATAGAAAACAAAAACCATTTGAATCCTTAAAAGAACCACAGAAATCCAAATACGGATACATGTGTTTAGAATTGGTAAATCCGCTGGGGGCTTTTGGCCATAATCGTTATAATGAATTTGTACAAAAGCGGATGGCTGACCCCAAAAAAAATACTTTTTTATCTGAACCATACACTCCTAATTTAGGAAATATCAGCGTGGAAGCAGACCTCAAAGAGGTTATAAAAAAAACGGATATATCCAATGTATTAACATCTATCGGAGTTGACCAATACATACTTCAGTCGGAACCAATAGCTAGTCAATCATTAATGCCAACGGGCATTAAGCGTAGCGCAATCTACATTCAACTAGATAAATTACCCAACGACATCCTTTCACTTTATTTTGAGATCCCCGAACAGCTAAGTGGACAACGAATTGAAGAATCAAAAACATGGGAAATTCTAATTGATAATTGTTGGTCAACGATTTCGGAGGAACAAATCGTTAGAGATGAAACCTATAATTTTGAATCTTCAGGTATCGTAATACTACAGGATTTACCCAAGTTATCAGAGAGTGAATTGATCTGGATAAGGATCAGTTCAGATAAAGATGATGTTTTATCGCAAAGAAAAGACCTTCTCACCCAAATCGTGCGATTAGAGGTTGGAGATACACGCGATTTAGCTTCGAGTTTCCAAATTGAAAATATAACTGTACCAGAAAATCTAAGCGATGGAATATCCGAATTATCCCCAATTAGAAGTAAACGAATTGTTCCACCTAGCTTATTCAATAACCCAACAGACTATTTGACGTTTCAATATCGTCTTCAAAATAGGATCAGTACCTATAAAGATTTACGACAATTTTTATTGGCAAAATTCCCAAAAATCCAAGAGGTTTTAATCTTAGCGCACAATGATGGAAAAGAGGAAATAGCACCAGGAAATGTTCGCGTAGTGGTAATACCCAAAACAGATTTGGAACAATTAAAACAAGGAGAATGGCCTAAACTCAATTCAAGGGAAATTAAAACAATCAAACAGTTTGTTCAACGCAGTTCTCCCATGGGTACACGGTATTTTATTGAAAATCCACAGTATGAGGAAATTGTAGTAAAAGGCAATATTGTTATACAGGCTGGAATGGATCCAAATGAAGCTCACCGAATTATCACTCAAAACATTCTCAATGGCATCTTAGAAGTGACCGGTATAATCAATACTGGATTCAGTTTTGGACAAGCTATATACAGTTCGAAAATTCTTGTACTCATCAAGAATTTATCCTTTGTGAAAAGTGTGACTAACTTTGCCTGTTACACGCGATTTGAAGAATTTTTAAAACTACCTAAAGATTTTAATAGTCTCAATTACATCATTGAACCTAGCCAAATTAACCATATTCTAATTCCAAGTTTAGATCACCTTCTTGATATCCGGGTTGTTGGAAAACCAGAATCAGATGGTATTGGTGTTTCGAACATGACTCTAGAAACCGATTTTCTTATAGATCGTTTGAATCATTCACTTAAGCTCAATGGTATTGGAAGAAATAAAATTGGAATGAGTTTAAGAATAGAAGAGAAGCCGAAAATCACATCTAGAAAAATTTCGAGTATAAAATTGTAGTCAATCGTACACAATCTTAAGTTTTTTAATCTTATACTTTGGTCAACTTATTGATATTCTCACTATTTTCACGTCAACATGAGCTCTAGAAGGCGTTCCGAATTAAAAAATTATTTTATCAAGGGAAGAATCCCCAAAGAAGAAGATTTTCAAGATCTAATTGATTCAACCCTGAATTTATTAGATGATGACATCGACGCAAGCGAGGAGGAAGGCATAGTTGTCAACCCCAAGCCGAATCATTCCTTATTTACTTTTCGTACAAACGAGGAGGATGAAAATGCCTTTTGGAGAATTAACCTCGAAAAAGACGAAAAAGATGATGAGTTTCTCAAATTTAAATTCTCGCAAAACGATTCATCTATTCTAAGCTTGAGTAAGGATGGCAAAGTAGGTATTGGAATTGAAAAACCACTACACGAATTGGATGTGAATGGGCTGACCGGATCGCATGGTAGAATAAATTACTATCGTTTTGGTGAGGTACCGGCAGATGGACAATGGCATAATATTGTAGAAAACCTATCCAGTTATTCCGCCTTTGAGGTGATGGCAGCTTGTGGTGAAAAAGGTGCTCATGCCATAACACATGCGATTGCCGTTTGTACATATGGTAAAAGTCGTGGAGGTATAAATCAAACCCAGAATTATTTTGGACGGTCGAGAAACCGAATCCAACTTCGATGGACCGGAGAATATTTTAATTATTCATTGCAAATCAGAAGCATTCGCCCCTATGCTAAAGAAACGAATATCAAGTATAACGTTGGTTCATTATGGGATTAAAAAAAGACGCTCAAATACAATTAAATATATCAGCAGGAGATCTAAATACAATACTTGATGCGCTGAGTAAAATGCCCTATAAAGAGGTCTACCATATTATTGCTGAAATACATCAACAAGTTAAATCGCAAACCGACTCCATCAAAACGGGCAATAATTCATAACTACTATGGATGAAGAACTAGAGAAATACTCCTTAGACAACGAAGAAGTTCTCGATTCATCCCTTGATCTCCAAGCATTACGTCAAGATGCCATTTCGCGCATCCAAAAGTACAGTGGACAAGTATGGACTGACCACAACATCCATGATACAGGAATTGCCATTATAGAACAGCTGTGCTTTGCCATTGCAGATGTATCGTATCAATTTAGTCAGTTAACTGACCATAAAACACTCAGTAATTCACTTGGAAACAGTCCTTATTTTGGCCCTAACAGGATTGAGCAAAATAACTTTATCACCTTTCAGGATTTCACCCAACGTGTGATGGAACATCCTGGAATTTATAAAGTCTTTTATATCAACTCCATCTCTAATCCTACAGTCAAAGGCCTTTACGACATGGTAGTATTTACCGAGAGTTACACCGACCAAAATGATATTGAATACCACTTAAATGAACTCATCAATTCATGGCGGCCAATAGGTACCTCTATCGTAGGTTATCATTTTCCTCCCGAGAGAGAAATTGATATTCAGCTAAGTATAGAAGTAAACGAAGCGAACAACCTCCAGCAAGTGGTGGAGGCTTACATCAGCGAAATCAAAGCCTTTTTACAGGGTAAACATCAAACGGAAGACCTATCCGAATACCGAATCATTGATATCAATGACTTCTCAAATAAAGTTGAATTCGAACTACAATCTGCAGAGTTAATTGCAAGAATTAATTCTGTTCGTTTTACCAATCACATCCGAAATATTGAATTAAAAGATCCGGCATATGATTTTGTATGGACGCTCAGTTATCCTAGACCTTACCGGCTGAAAATTTCCCCTAATAGTCAAATTAGCATATACCTAAATGGATCTAAACTTAAGGTTTGGAATGCCACGAATGAAAAAAATACATACGTCAAATTCCGTAAAACGAATACCATAGAAAGCAAGGCGAGTACATCATGGGCCCAACAAGTTGAATTTGGTTCTTTGCAGAATGATTTTCCTGAATCCTACGGTCTTGAAAAAGATTTTACTGAACCACTTGGGGAAGAGGATAGCTCTTCCTTACAATTGAAAGGACTGCTATCTACTTATGATTTACTTCTTTCAAAATTTTTAGCTCAATTAGAACAAGCCTATCAAATTCTTAACGACCAAACTCCAAATCTCACACAAACCGCTGCAGCCATATTGGAAAGAATACCTGGAATGGAGTTTATTCTGAAGGATTTTAACGAAGGTTATAATCAATCATCTCAAAATAAAACACTTCGATCCAAAGCTTGGAAAGAATACTTACAAGCGAAAAAAAATAACCTGCACGAAATCGTTAACTCCACACATCGCGTAGAAACCGAATATCTCGAAACACAAATCTCATCGTATCGATTTCTGTTAAGTCTAATGGGTTATGATTTGTCCATTTACGATGGAACGCGTGAAAGCATTCCACTTGAAGCTGAAAGCATTTTGTTAAAAAATCTACTCTCATTTTGGCTGGAGAACCGACTTCTGCGTATTCATACAAAACAAAGCTTCCCAAATTGTCTTGATCGCGACGCTCAAATTGGGTATTCCGGACAGATTGCTAAAACACTAGGATTAGAATTTAATACCACAAAGTTTACCAAAGGTATTAGAGAAGTAATTGAGCTTATTACAGAATCTAAAGGTAATTCCATACAGATTGAAGGAGCTTTTGATGATTTGATACGATGGGGCCGAAATTCCGACTCTTATCAGTTAAGTGAGCATTCAAAACGAACCCATATAATCAACCATAAAAACGAAGTAATTGCACGTTTTGATAAGTCACTGTCAGAAAGTGAAATTCATAAGGCCATAGATAAACTCAACAGTGTAAACGACTTATCCAAAGGTTATTTATGTATTGAACATTTTGAATTCACTCCGTCAGTGGATGAAGCAGTATTTGGCGTTCAAATCACTAGTGGAGATAGGCTCATTTTGGATATTCCACCTAAATTTTCATTGGCTGAATTATATGCTCAAATAAAAAAACTAGAGGATTGTTTTGATTCGGAAAAATATGAACTCCAAATAAAAGAAGTCGGGCGCAAGCAATTTCAAAACCACATTCGTACAGATGGCACTTTCCAACCCATATCAGGGTTCTACACAAATTCGAATGATGCCCAAATAGATCATCCGGTAATTCGAAAGTTATTGAATAAATCAAAGTTGAATTATCAATTCACCGACACCCAGTTTTATAAAGATTCATTCAGCTCGGACCCCTACAGCCAGTCAATAACTATATGTTTCCCAGATTGGAATGAACATTTTTACGGGCGATCAAAAAAAAGGAAAATATTGAAACTTCTGGATCAAATTACTCCTTCACATATACTAATTAATACTGTTTGGCTAGGGCCCTTTGAATACCATGAGTTGATTCAAACAATCAATGAATATCATCAGCAAAAGAACCCAGCCCTAAGAAAGGGAATACGTGAGAAGTTGTTTGATCTCATCGCATAAACCTAGAACCACATGAAGCCTCTTCAAATTGGCGAAGTTTCCTTTGATCTAGATATTGAAAATGCTTCCGATTGGAATGACTCATTAAAACATGATCTTACCAATTTCATTAAGGAAGCATTAGATGAAATAAAAGTGCCTGATGAATTTCGATCCATTGAAAACTTAGAAATAGACTTAGGTGAATGGAGTAATACCAAGGATAGTAAACAAAGGTTACGTCAACTTATCATAGACCAATTGAATGACAACATAAATCTTCATAAACAAGAGAAAATCATACAACCATATCCTAAATCAGAAGTTACATCACTCCCAATCCAAGAAGCCCAAAGCAAACAGATTAACTCCATTCAACGATTTCAGAAGAACCAAGCATCAGTCGACCTGCAACAAAAGGTTTTTGACCTCAGGAATCAAATTTGGAACACACCACAAAGCAGTTCACCCAAAATACTAAACCAATGGGTTGAATTATTTGAACTAATGGATATTCCTGCATCCAAAATCCAAAGGTGGATGACATGGTACATAGGATTAAATGATAGCGAGAGATCTCATTTCCAAAAGCTTCTGCATGATTTAAATCTAAATCAAGTAGAAAAAATAGAATGGGATGAAATTCTAGATATTATTTACCAAAAGGTTTATAATGGCTCAATGATTAACTTACTTCATACTGCAGCAAGAAGTTCAATCATTGATGAAATCATCCTAAAACAATGGAATGGCTTGCAAAGCTCTTCTGCTCATAGTTCCAATTTAAATCTATTATTTAAAGGCTTAAACCCTTCTTATCAACCCCAAGTTATACTAGAGATACTTTCTAGATTAGGAAATAAACCAAAGATATCAAACTGGGAATATTGGATTTTAATACACCTAAATTCTTCCTTTTCAAGCCAGGCAAAAATTCGATTGATTAAGAGAATAGAAGAGGAATTAAAGAGAACTAAAGCACCCAAACTAATCAGTGATAGTATCCTAATCCTATTACCTTCAGAGATCAAGAATGATTGGATTCAATACATTTCTAATCAAGAAAATATTGCGTTCATTAGTACTGAATTAATAAACAACTGGTTCAACCGGTTCCGTGAGCTTACACCCTTATTCAACCAATTTTTAGCGTTTTACCAAATATCTCAAAATGAATTTAAGCAATCATTTTCTGAAGAAAAATGGACCCACTTAATCCCAGCTGAACAAGATCTTCTAAAGCTTGTTTGGAACAGCATAAACCGAGTTTCAAGCAGTCAATCTAACATCGAATGGAGTTGGAATTTTACCCTTGGCTTTGATTATATTTTTCAGGCCATAGCGAAATGGAGTGTATTGAAGGATGGTTTTAATAAACAAGAAACATCCGCTATCCTTGATAATCAGATCGAACCCATTGAGCAATTCAGCTCTGGATTAAATACCACTGAGTTAAAAGAATTTTTGAGTTGGTTACAAGAGAAAAATGAAATAAAAGCAAGCTCAGAAGGAAAAGAATTAAGCGAGTGGTTAGAAAAACTATTAGACTGGGAAAAAAGAAGAAAGTCTGCATCGGATGACTTCTCATTTCAGGATACCATAGAATTTCATTTGTTTCTAAAGCGATTCAATAAGGAAGAAATATTAAATCTGTATGAATCCTTATCTTTTGATTTGACACCAAGGGGATTAATAAATCTATGGTTACAGGAACTGATTGTGATTTGGTCTAAAATACAGCCTAACATTCCATTAGGGAGATCTCAAAACCAATACCTTGAACATGTAGAAGAAATAACAGCTCTTTTTGAGGCTTTGAAAGAGGAAATATCCGCGAGAGAGTCGAGCAGTAAACTCTACGTAATGATGCTGAAAATGTATCATTATTTAATTCCATTTATATTGGAATTAACTAAGTTCAGCTTTATTCCACAAACCACACTTCGTGAGCTTCAAAAGCGACTCCAAGAGGTTTCCTACCTTTCAGATTCCTCCGATTTAAGTGATCAATTATCATCCCAAAATGATTCAAATCTGCAACCCTTAGACAAGCAACTGTATTACAGTAATTTAAGTAATTCTTCTTTCCGTCTAATTCCTTTAGAGATACGTAAAATATTATTGCTACTTTACAAGCAAATACAAACGCAAGATGATGACCTTTTTGAACAAATAGACAGTTTTGCGGAGTATTTATCTGCTCCAGATTACTTATGGTTCAGTATAAATCGGGCGTTTCAAAATTTATCTAACAATGGGTCTGATTCAAGTGCTATTTATCAATTAAGTACCTTTATCCATGAGCTATTTCAAGTCATTTCGGTAGAAACCCCTAGTCTTATTCTTGAATTAATTCAGCGGATGATATCCTCATCATTGGATGAGTTGGATGAATCTGAGAAAGATAAAATAGATACATATTTATTAGAACAACAAGCAGAATCATACTTTCAGACAGGACCTTCTGAGAACGAACAAAGAATTGATTTCATCCAAATGGCGAGTCAAAAAATTTCATATGATTCCATTGTAAATCATGACGTATTAGGACTCTCTCTTATCGCTCAAGATGAAGACGGTCCGATTGGTTACTTCAAGGTTATTACCGAAAATCTTAACGCCCATAAATGGTTCGCCAAACTACGAACAAAAAATAACCAAGGATACTACCAACTATCGCAGACATTGGCGCTGAAAAAAGTAGTAGGCTGGGTTTCAAAGCGGTATACATACCAATGGGTCTTAAGCGAAGAAAACATTTGGGATGTTCAACGCTATGTGAGGGACCATTTTGGAGTGGGTATAGCATTGAAATTTCTCAGCCGGGTAAAATTTCGATTGATGATGTTGGACTCTCCAAAAACCAAACTAGATTGGGCATTAATCCTAACAGAAGAACTATTTTTAATCCAATCACTAAATCTCTCTGAAACCAAGAATTGGCTTGGATTTCTTAAAAAGAATATTGGTTTTGAACAGAGAGAGGTAACAGCCTTGGATGAATTTGTGCAACCACGTTTAAAAAACCGAATTTCCACCCACCCTGATAAAATTAAAGTCAAATCTATAGAAACCAACGACTCTCCAAATAATTACAAATACTTCGTTGAATATATTTTCGCGAACCCATTACTTCATCCCTCAGAAATTAGAACGGCTCTAAAATCACTCGAATTGGATCTTAACATTGAAAAGGCAGATCAGTTTTGGGTTGAAATCATACAAAATACTAACGCTATTCTGCGCAATGAAATATGGAACCCCAACATTAAAAACTGGGTTAAGACGCAAATTAAAGCTTGGATTGCAACTGCTAAAAAAACACAAATTCTCAAAGAACTTGTTTCTGGTGATGCTGACTTTTGGAATATGGTCATAGAAAAACTCAATCACCGGGATATACTAGAAATAATTCACACTAGCGATTATATACATCCATTTTTTGAAACAAAACTAAATTCAATATCAAAAGAGATAACATTAGTTGACCAACAAAATGAAACATCAAATACAAACCCAATCATACCCCCAAAAACATTCGAAGAACTAAATAAGGCAATCATTTCCTTAGATTGGGTTAACCCAAAAGTAGAAAGCTCACTGTTTCTAACCTTAAGAAAAATCAATAGAGCCATTGAAGAGATCGTAGAAAGTTTTGAGACCAATGAAACTTTAGATTTAAATAGTATTCTATTTAAGTCACTAACAGATAATATTCAGGGAGAACTAGATTTATTCTTATTTCATCTCGTAAGTATAGCAGTTAGCAACGAGCAAGAACAAGACGCATTTATTAAACACTTTAAACCGTGGATGGAGCAATTTAAATCTTCCTCTTTAGGTGCAGAAGTCTTCGAATCACAAGATTGGATAACTGAAATCACAGATGAGCAATTATCAACTTGGCTCAAAAAAATACATGCTGTAGTAGAACGCCTTTGGTATGAGAAATCACCTAAAACAGAGTCGGATAAGGGTGAATCAATCCTTCATCGACAGATCGTATCCCATTTGAAACATGAAATCACGTCTTTATCTCAGCAAAGCAATCGTCCACAATTTTTCCATTTAACTGGCTCAAATAATATGGAGCAGCATTGGGCTGCTTTTGAAAATAGAGTATCTCAAAAATTTGAACAAAATGAACTCTTCTGGCAACCAATACGGGGGAAACTAGCATCAATTTTTGACGATAATCAGATTCTCCTATTAGAAGAATTTACTAAGAAAATTATTTCGCGAATCCCAGATGCTCAAGAAGATTTATTCGTACTAATGGAAGAGATAGCGAATAAATCCACATGGCGTAAAGAATTAATCATCAGAGAATCTTTCATACCGAAAGTGATCGGTTGGTTAATTCAAAGCGGAATTGAAAGCCATGCCGGTATGAGCCATTTATTATGGGTAAGTAGCATCCTTAGTATAGAGGTATTGCCTAATTCCGTTGATGATGGAATAATAAAAACTGATCTTCATGAGTTAGACAATGAAACCATACGCCCATACGTTTTGGATATTTTTAAAGGACGCATGGACACTTCTCAAAAAGACATCATAAACCTATTGCAGCAAATTGATGATTCTACAGTCAAAATGTTAGAGCAAAAAATCGGATATGAATTTCAGCAGTATCATAAAAAGCCAAATGTGGCGAGTAAACTACTCTCGTCCAATTTTCAAGAGCTCTTCAATAGTGAAATACCACTGATCAACGAATTGAAATCTATTGAAACCGCTCAGATAAAAAACGAAGAGATTAAAAAAGAAATCGATCGCGGAACACGGTTTAAAACAGCTTATTGCGGTTTAATGCTGCTTGCACCTTTCTATTCTACTTTATTTAGGCGCTTGAATTGGGTTGAAAAACAAGAATTCAAATCAGAACTTGAGCAAGTCAAAGCCTATCGTTTGTTGCTGTATATCGCAGAACTAAATTTGAGTGATGAAGAAAAAAACAAAGGTAATCAGGACCTCATTGCGCGAATAATAGCTGGAATACCCGCAGAGAATGAGATTTCAATTTTGGAAGATATCTCGGAATCAGATCAAGCAGAAGCCCAAACATTTTTGAAAGCGATGATAGGTCAATGGCCCATAATGGCGAATGCGAGCCTTGAAGGTTTCGTGGAGAGTTTCTTACAACGTGAAGGAATAGCTTTTAAAAGTGAAGATAAATGGAATATTGAAGTTGAAGGCAGAGGTGCTGACATCATACTTAAAACCCTACCTTGGGGTTACGGGACCATGAAATTCCCTTGGGCTCCTTATATTGTGTACACTACATGGGAGATACCGTAGTGTCGGATATTACATTCGGTCTACTTGAAATTGGTGTAGGCGCCTTCCATAATAATTCGCCTTTGGCCCTTTCTCTATCTTCTGCTGCACCAACCGCATCACCTAACTTAGCCTTAATTATTGATCTTAATGTGTAAGCTTGAGGATAATCCCTCCTCAAGGCTATTGCATCCGTTAATTCGATAATAGCAGAAGCAGTATCACCTAAATAGAGCATATTTTTGGCTAAATAAAAGTGAAATTCTGGTATACTATCGGCCAATTCTCCGATTTCCGCATAGACCATATTTGCCTTCTCAAACTGCTCCATTCCATCTAATGCTCTAGCTTTATTTATTTTCAAAGGAATGTTCTCTGGATTGTGCTTTAAACCTTTTTCGGCAAAAGCAATGGCTAATGCACTTTCGTCCATCAATAAATGATATTCCGAGTATGCGGCTAATACTTGAGGATCATCATTACTATAAAGTCGGGCATACTCTAAATTGTAAACTACAGAGTCGAGCCTAGGAATTTCCAAGAAATTCTTTGCTTTTATAAGATAAGCTTCCCACCGTTCTTTATCCATTCCCAAAACACGGTTACAATCACGCAAACTCTTTTCATATTGGTTGGTTTCAAATAAGCCGCTAGCACGAGTCAATAAAACCAATTGATTGGTATCTATGGTCTGCAGGCACTGGTCCAATATCCGTATACCTTCGGTAAATCTTTTCTGTGAAATAAGTATTCTACCTAATTCTGATCTCGCATCAATGGTTGTTTCTGAGTCTAATTGAGCTGTCCGAAAATCATTCTCGGCCATTTTAGCTCTTCCGAGTTTCATAAAACATCGACCTCTCATTAGATAAGCCTTACCGTACATTGGATCTCTCTCAATGGCTAAAGAGAAATAATCAACAGCCGTTTCAAATTGATTCGAGCTCATATCAATGATTCCAATGTTGTAATAGGCAAGCGAATAATTCGGATCAATTTCCGTGATACTTAAATAAATTTCCTTTGCTTCGGCAACTTTACCCGCTTCATGAAGTTTATTCCCAGTTAACAATAACATATTCGGGTCCTTCTGTTGACAAGAATACACGGTTACAAAGGACAAAAAATACAGATATGACCTTAAGTATTGAAACATTTAACTTTTGTGGGATAATTGTGGATATCTACAAATTTATATTATTTTTGGACATTAGGATTGCGGTCAAGTTTATGCCCCACTATCAAATATACAATTTTAAGCAACTTCGACCATACTTATTGATAATCCCGTATGTTCTATTTTTTGGGGCTTCCCTATTGAAAGCTCAAAGCGAAAAGTCAGGGGTTATTGAAAAAGTAGAAGGTACCATAGTTGAAACTCAAGAGCAAGTTGATAAGATACAATCTACAGAGGAACAGCTTCAAGAACAACAAGAGAAAGTTAGTAAATTCAAAGCTTTTGTTCGGGATTCTATTCCTGCATATACAGACCAATTTGGAAGCTACCTCAAAGGTATCCTTGAACGACAAAATAGACTTGATTATTTAGATGAGGTGCCAAAGCCAATAATCCAAAAGAAAACCGTACCAATTGAACCTGAAAGAATTAGCTATCTCAAAGAACAATATCAGAAACCAGCACTAAGTGAGATAGAATGGACCGGTATTGATTTGCCTCCGTTTAGTCAACCTAAAAGTAAAAAGTTGTTCAAGCGAGAGGTATATGGTTTTCACTCCTTTTGGGATGGAAATAAATATGAGCTCTACGACCTAAATGCCATTACACGGATTGGTTACATCGGGTATTTGATAGATGAAACTAATGGTAATCCTAAAAAATTACCAAACTGGGAAAATACCGAGCTGCACAAACGCGCCGTTCAGTACCAGATCGATGTCGATTTGGTCGCGCAATTATTGGATAGTACTTCCACCCGCAACTTTCTCAGTAACGAGAAAGCATGGGCCAATTTTGCCGATAACATTATCAATGAGATAAGTGAGAAAAATGGTTCAGGTATTGTGATTGACTTTTTTGGTTTAGAGAAATCACAATCTCCTCGTTTTTTAGAGTTTATCCGATACATGAAATATCGCTTGGGAGAGGCATCTCCACGTTTTGAGTTGACGATATCATTACCACCAAACGACATAGATAATAACTATCAATCCAAAGAAATTAGCCGAATTGCAGACCGGGTGCTGTTGATGGCGATGGATTACCAAAATTATGAGGGTAACATTTGCGGACCAACCTCACCACTCGTTTCTAATCTACCCAAAGTCTTATCCATCGATCAATCCTTTACGGATTTAGTAAAAAATGGGGTCAAACCAGAAAAAATCATTTTGGTCCTTGGTTTGGATGCAAGGCAATACGTGATGGATGAGGCTGCAGGAACCACAAATGACGCAAAATTGTTTGCTCATGTTCCATTTGCCACATTCGAAGAAGATTACTGTGTTCGATTTAGACCTCACCAACAAAAAGAAACCCCTCAAGAATATATTACTTTTTCTAGCAATGACCAATGGTACATTAACTGGGGTGAAAACCTACCCTCTGTCTCATTAAAAGCAGACTATACAAATACAAAAAATTTAAAAGGGCTAGGGCTTTATCAGTTGGGTGGAGCTGTTAGTAAGTATTCTAAACTATGGCCACTTTTATACAAGAAATTTGCTTTCCCAAAGTCGGTAACAAAAAAAGATATTCTCAAAGACTATCCAGCCATACCAGAAGATGCAAACATCGACTCTATTTTATCGGTGAATCAAGCTTTAATTATGACGGCAATCAACTTGTCGGAAAATCCGTTCTTACCAGAAAAACCAGAGATCTCTCAATTGGCGAAAGCCCAGACCTACAGCTCGGAATACAAAGGACTTATGAAAACATTTGGTATGTTTTTCTCTATCCTAACCATTTGTGCACTGCTTGGTTTAGTTCTCGCCATGTTTGATGAAAAAGTCAGGATCATGATGTTGTACGACAACGTCTACCTAATAGTAGTACCCATCTTGATGATTTTTATTACCATCACATTGCGATTACTTGGGATAATTTTTAATAGTGGTTTAGAGTTTATCGTAGGCGGACTATTTGGTTTAGGAATCCATTACCTTTTCCAAAATTACGTTAAAAGACGAGCAAGGGTTCATGAAAACACGCCTTAACTTACCGATTGTATCAACCATACTTGGTTTATTTGTTTTGCAATCCACCTCTTGCTCAACTAAGCGGTTCTCAGAAAAGTTTATCAATCGATACATTACCGACACCAATTGGTTATATCAACTAAACTATGTTCCTGCTTGTTCATTCACCCTGCAATCAGGCAAACGCGAAGTAGATTTTTCAAATAAGGTTGGAGGTCATTACATTTTCCGAAAACGTGAAATTGATGAATTCATATTCACCAAAGTAAGCACTGGAGTATTAAGACAAAAAACAGGAGATACTCTATGGGTACAGTTTGCCGAGGAGGCAAACTCCCAACTGCGCTTCGTTCGAAATCAAGAAGAGGATGTTTACTATCTATTTCCCGATACGATTATAGATGAGCGGCATGTTATTGTTTATAAGGGTAAAGCCTGTATCAGTAAGAAGAAAAATATTCAAATTCCTCTAGATGTTCAAGGCCTTGAGATAACCAAAGTAAATCGTAATAGAATGATCCAGAAGGGAATAAAACCCAAAGGCGAATTTAAAAACGACGCTACTAAAGAATAGATTTTAATTTATTGTAATGCTCTGAGATATAGCTTTCTAGGCTATTCGCGTATTTCTGTGAATTAGAAAAACTCTCATTATCGTTTAGCCATTGACAAAACAGCTCAGACTGAATAAAAACTTCCTCCATATTGCGATAGTCCAGCTGCTTTTCAAATCTCTCCACAAAGCTCCCATAGGTTGAAACACGCGGTGCAGCAGCAGCCCTTAGGGCTACAATACTTGATTTATCAAACGGATGTACGAAGTCTAAATTCTTACCTCGTAAAGCAAGCACACGTAGCGCCCAAAACTTACTCGACAACGTAAGCAGTGCAAAGTCCCTCATGACAACATCCTTTAATCGCTCATCATTACTGTAACGATATGCCGGAAAAAATTGTTTCCAACGCTTGATTTTCATTTCAAGTGAAGTCGATTCAAAAACAGGTAATAAATAAGGTTTTAATAGGTTGGGTAGTACGGTATCCAACAACTCCATGGCAAACTGTGAGTCATCGGCTCCTGCTGCATCACCTTTCATAAACCCCTCAATCACTTTCATTTCCTCTGAACTATATTTCCATGAAAGCAAGGTGAAAAGCTGTTTGATAAATAAGTCTTTACTCTGACTTAGGCTTACGTAAAGATAAAATTCTTCCTCCGTTTCTAATCTTAGATCCGCCATACACAAATCCAACCAAACAAGTGATTCACCAATATTCATGAGCATCACATTGTATTTGGTTTGCATTGATTCGGGTATCTCCGTTTCATCACTCACCGATTGGTATCTTCTCAAAATCTCGGATTTTAATAATAAAGAAGCAGCATCCGTCATTTCAATGATTTTTGAAATATCCGAAAGCTTATCCGGTAGGTCCTCTAGAGCAGAAAACTGATGAATGAATTTTTCATTATAAAGCCTGCGTACCGCTTCATTAGAATCAATTACTTCTTCTTCTTTTTGTTGTTCAATAATTTTAGACTCTTTTACCTCAGATTTATTCTCTGCTGAAATATCCTTAAGGTAATTTGAAAGTCGATCTCGATACATTTCAGATACCTTAAACACCCTTGTCACCCAGTAAATGGAGACCAATCCTATAAAGCCTACCAATAACACGAGAAACTCGATGCTATCTACATTCTTGTACTGGGAGGAAATCAACCAAGCCAAAAGTGCTGCACCAATCGTGGCTAACTGACTAACGGTACCCTCCAAGGCTGTTTGTAATCCAAGTTTTTCTTCTGGTTTAGCAACTTGTAAAACAATCCTATTGGCGGGTAATTCAATTGTTCGTCTTACCACACGTTCAAACCATTTTAGACTAATAATAAAAACAACCAAGGTGGCGATAGGAGTCTCAAAACCCACAAATAATAGGATGATTAAAAAGGCAACAGAGAGAAGAATTAATGCAAACACCTTTAAGGATCGCTGGGTTCCTAACTGCCTGATAAGATCAGCAGAAAACAATGAACCTATTAATTCACCCACTTTTACGATAGCGAAAAAGACGGATACAACCTCAGATGTGGTCATCTGGTTGATTCTGGCCAAATTCCTGACTGAAATAATATAAGTATAATCCACCCAATAAATCATTGCTACAGAGATGGAAGTAGCTACTATTACTTTCTTGAAAAATGGAGATCGCCATAATAATTTTAGCTCTACTTTATTTTGTAGTGAATATGTTGACTGACTACCCTCTTTCTTTTGGTACCCTATCACACTCAACCTTATCAATGGGATTATAGCCGCGCCCCCTATAAAAAATAGCCAAGATGGATGACCTAGCGTTTCTACGAGAATTGGAGCTGACAAAAAGGCAAGCATTGCTGCCATCGTTTCGGCTATTCCCAATTTTGCCATCCATTTTTTTCCTTTAGTTACACCAAGTACTTGAAAGCAACTCGTGCCAATATTCATGGCAAATACTGCACTAAAAGGAATAACAAGAATAAAACTAAGAATACCCACCCACCATTGAATCAAACCACTAAACTCGTGTTGATTCAGATAAAATAACCCCCACATCCAAGCCGTAAATATTCCAGTAAGTAAAAAATGGCTATTTGATGCGCCATAATCTTTTTGTAACCTTTGAAATCCCTTGATTAACAACACACCACCAAATCCTGAAATCAAATAAGCTATAGGTATTTCTTCAATTCCTAGTACACCTAGCATGGCTGAATATGCCGCGACGAAAAAGTACGCCGATGCAAAACCGGAAAAAAATGATTGCCCAAATAATCGCTTAAGCAACCAAGCTTGAATGGGATCTAAATCTCCAAAGAATCGTTTACCTAGCCCCAACGACATAATCAAAATTTAAAATTCATTGCCACATTAATGTTGCGGCCTGGTTGTGGAATCAATGAACTCTGTGATCCAGCAGCTGAACGGATTCCTGGAGCAACGTAAAACTCATTCAGCAAATTCCGTCCAATCAATTGAAGGTGAATCGAAGGGAATATCTCATAACGCAGGGATAGGTTTACCAATTGATATCCGGGGATCGTCTCAAGTAAACCCGAATTATTCACCGAAGTACCCTTACCCGTATATTTATTGCCTACCACATTTGTTGAAAAATAGGCATAGCCCTTTTTCTTTAGGAATGATACTCCAACTCCAAGGAACATAGTAAAATCGGCGATCTGAGCTGTTCTCAATAAAGAATCCGCACCGCCGATACCTTGATTTAATAAGTGCAGATCAGAATTATTAAAGGTTCCATTTAAGTTTATGTGTATGTTTTGATTTACCTTCCAATTCCCAATAAATTGACTTCCCATCACGCGCGTTTCTGAATTTTCAAGGTTTGCGTACTGATCTTTTCCATCTACTTTATTGGTTGTTAATAAGTCAGAATACCGTGTATAATAAATAACCCCTTCAACATTAAGCTTACTGTTAAATAAGGAGCGATGTACACTAAATTCTGCGTTTCTCACTTTTTCAGGAGATAAACCCTCAGGTCGAATACGACTCACGGATGAAGAGAACTTGACAAAGCTTGGAAAAGCAAAAATTGCTTCAGAATATATCGCTTTAAATACCCATTTATCAGGGTAAAATACTGCACTGAATCTCGGGTTGAATTTTGAATACCCGTCTCGTTGACTTTCGGCAACAACGTTTTTATCCCAACGGCCACCAGCGGCAAAATTAATGTGTTTTTCAGGGTTCGAATAGGTGTAATTAAAGAACGCGCCAATATCGAACATGGCGGGGTTATTTCCGCCCAGCACTGAGGCAACCGTGCCCTTTGATATTGCATTATCACTCGTAGAAGTAGTAAGATAATTAGACTGAAAAACACCATTTCTAACCTCCGCGCCTAGTAGTAAATCATTTCTATCGTCGATGATGTATTGCGCCCTAAATTCATCCCTAAATTGTTTGCACTGTTGGTAGTATGATACTCTATTCCATTTAGGTCTTTCTCCACCCAAAAAATCAGCAAATCCCAAATTTCCTTGTGCAAAACCTCTAAATGTCGTCAACCTGGAATCCTTTCCAAAGTCTGAAATACGATAGTATGCCGTATTGTAAAAGAACCAGTTATCACCTAGCTTTTTAGAATACCTACTCGAAATAAACTGTTGCCTTGATTGCCAATTTGTATACAGAGAATTTACAGCAAAATATTTGTCTATGTAATCCGGAGAGGCGCCTTCATTTCTATCTCCTAGCTGCGCTTGTAAAATAAGATCCCCAAGTGTCACTTTAACCCCAAAACATTGATCAACGGACTTGTCTGTAAACAATGTAGGATCGGTTCCACGATACTTTTCGAAACCCGAAATGGTTGGGATTTCGTGATATACCGATTGATCCAATGCTGCAATTTCTTCAATGGCTTTGTTTGTAGGAAGAAGTTGTGTCGAATCAGCATTAAATGAATGAAATTCCCCAACAGGATCTCTCTTTTGTATCAATGAATCCCAAAAATCACGGTTGTCGTCCGTTATATTTTGGGTTAAACTGGTGAGATAATGATTCTCGCCAAAGTCCTCTTCCGTCCATTTACCATCCCAGTCTTTGTATGAGCTTAAGTTATTTTCATCTGAAACGAAATACCTTCCAAACGTTTGAATAACAATCCCGTTTTTTAGTTTAACCGCTCCATCTATCTCCAAGGATTGAGTATTAAAACTTCCCGCGTTCACTCTTCCTTCTACCGTATATTCAGTTCTTGATTGTTGATCAAAGGAATTTTTTTTCTTTTTGAATAAATCACTCCCGTCCTTTGTTACCACATTGATTACGCCTGAAAAAGCATTAGCTCCATACAAAGAAGAAGCTGGTCCATAAATCAATTCTACACGCTTAATTGATTGGATTGGTATTTGCTTTCCTAAGTACGCAAATTGCGTAAACATTTCATTATCCTCCACCCCATCAAAAACAATCATTGTTTTATCATTCATATTTGCTGAACGATAACCTCTCAGATTTATGGATTTTCCCACTAGACCATTAGTGGCAGATATATCTACACCGGGTAAATCATCCATTACTTCATCGAGCGTTTTATAGCCTCTATTTAATATATCTTCTGCCGTAATTACCACAATTGTAGCCGGTGCGAGTTCTAGTTTCTCAGCTTTTTTAGAAACTGACATGATAGTATTAGACTTCAAAGAAGCCCTAACTAACGCCAGATTTTGTTTGAACCTTAATGGATCATCTATCTCCGCCTCATAGTTATCCTTTCTCAATAAAATCTCGCGGATAACCTCTTGACCTAACTCGATAGAATCAATAGCCAAATAAGCCTTAGATAGGATAGATAATGCAACAATTTTACTCTGTTTGGAATATCCATTTTCATCCATACAAGATTTGACCTGATTAATACAATGCTCGAAAGTTCCGATACGGTAAGCTTCCTTTACTTCGTCTAATTCTCTGTCGCATCTAGAGATAGTTTGTGCCTTGAGTAAATGGTTTACCAATAATAATAAAGCAAAAACTAAATATGATATAGCTCTATTTTTCATTGAGTTTACTGTTTAATAACTCTGAGGATAACAGGCTAAACTTTACTTTTCTATCCTCACTAAATGTTATGATTCCCTGCTCTTTTTCTATCCAAAGGAAACCAAAAATCCAGGACTTATGTAAATCGAGTCGAATGGATTCGGAGGCATTCTTTTTAGCAAGAAAATCAGCCACTGTTACAAGTTTTACTGTATGATCATAACTGGAAGTTATTAGAGTGGGTTCTCCGTTTAACTTCTCGACCCATTTAATCATAGAAACTGCTGATAAGTGCTGTTTAGCAAAACTGCTAGGAGTTTCTACGGCATTGTTCAACTCATTCCACAAATCTCCAATCACAACTTTTCCATCTAATGTACCTACGGCAAACTGCTGACCAGAGGGGTCAATACTCGCCGTTGTCGCAATTCCACCGAATGGGAGGTTTAAGACTGCCTTTGAACCCAATTCTTTAATTGTATGAAACGTTTGTATGCGGTTATTTCTCACCCATAAACATGCCTGATTTCTAGCAGATCCCACGGCAAATGCTGAAACCCCTGTAAATTGAGACTTTATTTTTCCATTTTCTATTACCCATAAATTCCCACCGGCCAACACAAATAATTCGTCTTGTACCTGATAAATTCGAGCATTTCCCTTGATGCTGCCTAAGGTTGCTAAATTACCCGCAAACCTTATGGCCTTATCCATTATCGCATACTTAGCTAATTGCCCATCTTGAAAGAGCACCGCAATTGCGTTACCACTTCTATTGGTTTTCAAGGCTCTCACTGGCTTAGGTAGTTTTGTTGAACCTAACAAACTTAGTTTACCATCTGTTAGACTGGATAGATTTAAAACCAGGTTGTCATCTACGCTAAAAACTTTTGAACTACCGTCATAGACGTCTAGTGCACGTACTGAAGCCAAATGTTCCTCTAACTCATTTCCATGATTCAAGGCTTTATTCCAATTCAAATACAATGCGTTTAGTATGCTATTTTTTGATGAGCTTCCATTTCGCTCCTTATTCAGAGAATATGCTTGTTTAGCTAATTGCATACTCTGATCAAAATCCCCTTGTGCATATTTTGAAACCGAAGCCAAAGCCGCAGCATTTGCATCAGAAAGAGCTTTTAATCTTTCGGCATTTGACTTTTCAATTTCCGCGGTTTTCTTTGCTTTCATAGCCAAGGACCGTGCTTGTTCAGCAAGCTTTTTCTCATCCATTGCACGCGCTTCAGATCGCTTGGCGTTCTCTCTTTCACGCTCTGCAGCGGCTTTGGCCTTCATAGCAGCAACCGCGCTTTGGCGAGCTTCTTGAGCTGATTGCTTTGCTTCACTTACCGCTTTTCGAAGATCTTCTTCTTTACTAACCAACTCGGTATTGACAACTGCCAACTCTTTTGATTTTTGTTCCGCTTTAACCCTCTCAACTTTCGCTTCTTCTCGAGCTACATCGGCTTTTTTCTTTTCAGTATTTGCCCAGAACGCAAGGGATATCGCCACCATCGCCACAGAACCAACAGTAACAGCAAATATCCTCGCTCTTCTTAGTCGACTTTTTTGTTGTTCCTCTTTATATCGTTCCTCTTTCTCTTGTTGATCAATACTATAATCCAAGAAGAGCATCGTATGTTCAAACTGATCATTCAATCGTTGAGCCCATAATTCATTGGGTTGGTTATCATTCTTCCACTTAATGGCCAAGGAAAGTTCTGGGTTCCTCCATAATCCACCCTTTCTCTGTTCATACTGATCAGCTGCTTCTGTAAGCCTCAAATACATTTGAATGGATTCACTCTCCTCTTCAACCCAAGTCATCAATCGCACCCAAACACGCATCAAGCTTTCATGTGAGATATCAAGAATGCTTGTTTCCGATAATTCCACTTCCATATCCGGCAGCAGAAAACCACGCCCAGATTCGCGAAATACCCTTGTAACTTCATTCACTTGTTCAAATGAGGCATTGGTTAAACGCATCACTTCCTTCACCGGTGTTGGTCGTCTTGTCCCTCTGTTATCTTTCCCCCGATCCGTTAATGTTTTAAATATGGCCTTGCATAACCTTTGTAAGGTTTGGTTTTCGTCTTCTTCCAACTCAGCATACGCTTCTTCCGCATGTTGCGAAAGTGCTCCTTTTAATTGACCAATAGCTTCGTAATGTTCGTTATCTAGAGGACCCATTTGTTGCGAATGAACTCTCCAATGATCCCAAACCCTCATCAAGGCATGTTGCAAAATGGGTAATTGATCAGGATTGTCACCTAGGTCATTCAGGATGCGATTCACCAGGGTCCGAGATATCTCTGCTCCTCCAACTTTCACTGGACCTTCTATCACCTCCCTGATCTGTTCTCTGCTCATTCTCGGGACTAAATAATGTCCATCATTTATGGCTTCCGGTAAACCCTTAAATCGAGTGCATTCACCAAGAAAATCACTCCTCATGGTGAAAACAATGTACACCGGAACATCAGATTGCCGAGACGCAGTTAATAGTAGTTCAATAAATGCCACCGCATCACTAAAACCATCTTGCTTTGATTTTTCTATGTCAGAAAATCTAAATAACTCTTCAAATTGATCAACTAGAATTAAAAGGTTTTCGCCTTTTCTGTGAGTCATGTTTTGATGATAAAAATCAACCAACCCACGATCGCTCCGCCTCAAACCGGACTCGATAACATCGGAATAATCTACATCATCAACACCCAATTCATCGAGATAGTTGTAATTCGATTCACACAATGCTTTCGACATATTCCCGATGGGGTCTACACCTGGCCTAAATGTGACCGTTTGCCAATTCGATCCTGATTGGGCCATAAACCCGCCATATAATGAAGGCAACAAACCGGATTTCACTAACGATGACTTTCCCGAACCACTTGTACCGATAACTGCCAAAAAACGATTTTTTCTCAGCTTCGTGATTAGATCATCTACCTGCTCTTCTCTGCCAAAGAAAAGCATATGTTCGTGCTCTTCAAACGAACGAAGACCTGGGAACGGATTCGCAACCTCAAATAAATCTACGATATGTGTTTCCAGTTCTGTACCCATTGGTTTATTTCTTCACTTTTATACCCTTTAGTGAAATCTAGCACTGGTAAGGATTGAATATTAATGGCCGCTTTTTCTTTTTTCTTTAGTTTCCCGAATCCCACTGCCGCATGAAACAAATCTTTAGATCTCCCATAGGCTTTCATCCTTTTTATCTCTAAAATACGCGTGGTTAACCATTTTTCATTGGCCCGATTATAATAAAACAATACCGCGTCGCACTTTTTTAAATTATCCATATGAGACTTTCTCAGCGAGCTTTCATTCTCTTCAAATGCTGACAATAAGACTTCGCAGTTATCCGTTTTAAATTCTAAGCTCAACTTATCAATCTCTTGTTTGTCATGGAAGTCACAAATAATATACACCGAGGGCTTATCTCCTGCAATTTGCTCGTTATGACGTTCGTTTTCTTTCTCATATTGTAGTCGTTGTGTTTGCTCTTGTACAACTCCTTTAAACACCTCTATCACACTCACCACCACTTCAGCAGAGCCTATATTACTCATAGAACTTTTGGCGTCCTCGATAAGTAGACGTTGTCTTTCATCTTGTGAAATTATACCTTCAGGTACCCAAACAAAACGTGGTTTACCCTCTCCTGATAATAACTCTTCTGATATA